>ENA-OQDL01000853-OQDL01000853.1-human-gut-metagenome-genome-assembly--contig:-NODE-853-length-17546-cov-3.866640_pt1 | contig 17546 bp, 9 predicted proteins | sample MGYA00242782_ERZ504609 | MGnify/ENA primary metagenome ERZ504609 (study PRJEB26092, sample SAMD00036320) | human gut metagenome | host: Homo sapiens | study: EMG produced TPA metagenomics assembly of... | reverse complement strand
ATTCAGCCGCCGTTACTTCCTTTGCAGGATTAGCACGCTGCACAATTGCATTCAGATAATTCAAGCCCTTTACGGCAGATGCCCCACCTATTTTTCACTCCGGCTTCCGCCGCATTCAAATAGACTTCAGACAAACGGAAAATAACATAATTATTTTCAAAAGATGGAGTCGTAGCATCTGTTCCCGGCCATTTCTTCAACCACCATACATCATTTTTATTATAAACATTCTTTTCCAGCAACAGACAGCGAATATCATCCGGGTCACTCAATAACTCATCCACAAATTTCTGAGTGGCAAAAATCTCACGATACCCATTCCAATGCATCAGATATGCCAATGAACTTCGTCCTCCATTATCATCTGTACTATTAGCAATTTCAAATAATGATTCCGTATCAAACGTATTTTTCAAATCCCATGCCGGAACATATTCATCACGTGTATAAAGACGGTACATTCCATTTCCTTCCACTTCTTCAATCAAGTTGCTTGCCATTTGAAACGCTTTCTCGTTATCATCATGATACAGATAAATACGAGACAGCAATGCTCTTGCAGCATACGCATTCATCCGGCTGTTATTTTTAGAAGTACTCATTAAAGGTATAGCCTCCTCCAATGTACTGATTATGAACTCATAATCCTTTGCAACAGTGCTGCGTGGCGGATTTTCATCTAATGTAATTGCATGATCTACAATTGGAGCTCCCCAACCGGCCCCTTTATCCTTAGTATAAGGATAACCGAAACAACGGGTCAAGTCAAACTGGCAAAGTGCCATGATAGTCATCGCCTCACCTTTCAATTCCTTTAATCTTTGCTCTGAACCTTGCACTTTTCCATCATCAATCGCATTGATCACATTCCATGCATTACGGATAATATAAAAAGGACGTCCCCATAAATATCCGGCATTTAAGCTTGTAGAGCGATGATCATATAAGTAACACCGGTTACAAGTTCTCCCGCTATTATAAGAACTCTGCATATCATCCCCTTTCATATCCCCATAAAAAAACATGGTTCCGCCATAATAGCCATAGCTGGACATCAAATCATACAATCCATTCACAGCATTATCTATATCCTGCTCTGTACTCAGTGCCAAATCCGTAGAAACGCTATCACCAGGATGAGTGGTTAAAAAATCATCCCCGCACGATACGGCCAATAAAGAAATCAAGCCTAATATAATTATATTTTTTTTCATAAACAGTTCGGTGTTAATTGATTAGAATTTAAGTTCAAGTCCAAATGCGAATGTTTTAAGAGGAGGAGTAAAATAACTTACAATTCCATTCAACTCCGGATCATATTGATCGTATGCAGCCCACGTCAACAAGTTGGTACCCGAAAAATAAATACGGGCAGAATTAATACCTATGGTTCTCAACCAAGACTGAGGAGCAGAAACGCCAACAATCAAACTTTTCAAGCGCAAATGATCTGTGCTATGAACACCACGTGACGAGTTCCACCAGCCACCATACTCTTGTCCATACACATATCGGGGAACATCTGTTATATCTCCCGGCTGTTTCCAACGGCGGCGTAACTCTGTACTCTTATTGTATTGTGCCGTATAACCGTCATCCTGCAAAGCATACATGGCACCATCGTAAGAATATCCACCTAAATGAAACGACAAATTAAAAGATAAATCAATAAACTTATAATTAAACGTATTCATCAATCCACCGGTCAATTTAGGATATATATCTTTCAACTCCACACGGTCGGCATCATTGGGGTCATACACAATATTCCTGCTTCTATTGCCATTTTCGTCTTCTTTATTGTCATAATACATCGGGCGTCCGTCATTAGGATCCACTCCGGCATACTCTCTCAAATAAATTGTCGCATACGAACAACCTTCCTTTCTGATATAATTTCCATCTATAAATTCCGGAAGATCCGCCAGTTTTACAATCTTATTTTTATTATGTGACAAGTTTAAAGAAGTTGTCCAACTAAAATCTTTGGTTTGAATATTACTTGAACGTACCTCTATTTCAAAACCGGTATTCTTCATTTCGCCCACATTCGTAAGAATACTGCCAAAACCACTGATAGAATTCAATTGCTTACTCATCAATAAATCCTTAGTCGTTCTGGTATACCAATCGAAAGTCAAATTAACCCGTCTGAACAGACTTAAATCAACCCCCAGATTCAATGCATAGTTCTTTTCCCAAGTCAAATCAGGATTAGCAATAGCATCTTCCCACGGAGCAGGTTTTCCATTATAAAATGCTCCGGTAGTATAAGTTCCATGATAACCATAATAACCGGTCGGCAGATTACCGTTCACACCATACGATGCTCTTAATTTCATATCCGACACCACATCCTCCCACGGTTTCATGAAGTTTTCCTGAGAGAGTCTCCATGAAGCGGAAACAGCCCAAAAGTTCCCCCAACGGGTATCAGGCGCCAATCGGGAAGAGCCATCACGACGGAAACTGAAACCTGCATAATATTTATCATTATATCCATAATTCAAGCTTCCTACATACGACACCATAGCATCTTCCTGCCTCGTATTAGTAAGATCAGCAGGTTTGGCGCCATTATCCAACGACGGATTAAGTGTTTGCCCGTAAACCTGTTTCTCACCATACATATCCTCATAATCGTATTTCATAACCTCATACGCTAAAACCGCATTAATATTATGTTTGCCAAACGTTTTATTATATGCCAGATTCGTTTGTGAAGTATAACTCATTCTCTCAATCATCATCATCTGTCCGGATCCCTGTGTAGCTTCCCCATCCTTACCGTCAGGCGAGTAAAAGAAAAAGTCTTTATTTAAAGAATAGTCTACTGTAAAGATAGTAGATAACTTCAACCCGTCCAAGATATGATAAGCAGCCTTGGCGGATGCCATTGTACGTGCCAGACGTGCATAATTTGAATCTACAGAATTCTCATACAGCGGGTTAATACCTCCATTATTCTGGAAACCCGTATGATAACTGCCATCCTCATTATAAATAGGTATGGAAGGGGTCAATTGATATTTTGAAGAATAAAGCGCACTGGCATAATACTGTCCCTCCGGCGTATGTTTATTACGAGTCCATGAAAAGGTAGCATTCATTCCATACTCAAATTTATTCCATTTACTGTTTGCATCAATACGACCGGTAAAACGTTCCATTCCTGAATTTATGCTTATACCTGTCTGATTGGTGTATCCTAACGTACCAATAAAATTCGATTTTTCATTACCTCCGCTTACAGACAAACTATAGTCCTGCTGATGTCCTTTTTTCAATAAAGCATCTTCCCAATCAGCATATCCGTTGGCCGGGCGTGCAGCATAATTGTCAATTTGTCCATCCGCATAAGCCTTTGCCTCGGCTTCCGAATCCCCCTGATTCAAACGATAATTAACAAATCCTTCATAAATCAACTCCCTACGCTCTTCACCCCCCATTATCGGACGATAATTGTAAGCAATATCCGTAATACCGTAAGTAGCCTGCATACTCACCCTCATTTTACCTTCCTTCCCTTTTTTAGTAGTAATAAGGATTACACCGTTAGATCCTTTTGCTCCATATAATGAAGCAGAAGCGGCATCTTTCAATACGGTTATACTTTCAATATCCGCAGGATTTAATGTCTCGATCAAACCAAGTCCTCCCGCACTGGCATTGGCACTTAGACCACTCATATCCCTAGACGCTACCGGCACGCCGTCCAATACATAAAGAGGTTCTGTAGAAGCATTCATAGAAGCAATTCCACGCACCCGCACTGTAGCTTTAGAACCCGGTTGGGAAGAACTGGCCACTGAACTTAACCCCGGAATATTAGCCTCCATCATCTGTGCTACAGACACAACAGGCAATGACTCCAATTTATCCGTATTCAAAACAGAAGCAGACCCCGTATAAGTAGCCTTCTTAAAATCACCATAACCGGTCACTACCACTTCATCCATCAACTGCGAATCCTCTTTCAGCATCACTCTTATTTGCCCGTTAGCAGGCACTTTCACCTCCGCCGATTTCATACCGATGTAACTGATTACGATAATATCACCCTGTTTAGCATCAAGAGCGAAATTACCTTCAATATCGGTAATCATACCGGTATTGGTTCCCTTGATGATTACGGACGCCCCGATTAAAGGCATTCCGTTAGCATCCTGCACATTACCTGAAACATGTTTTTTCTGCTGTACGCTTTCCACACGATCTGAAACCGGAGAAGATAGTGCATGGTTTTCCACTGCGAGCACGGAGCTCAATCCTGTAATAGACATTGCCGAATAGGCAACTACAAACAAACATCTGCATTTGTCTGTAATTCGAGAGTGTGTGTCTTTATTCCTCATAAAATTGAGTATATTTATAAATACCATATATGAGTTCAGCTTATTCATACCATATTCCAATCGTCATTCTGTCACTGAATAAGCCTAATCTTTCTCCGTATTACATTAAGGTTGTGACAAATATATAAATTAAAATCTATAAAAGAAACAAAATGAATATTTTTTTCTCCTCATATCGATAAATAAAATACAACATTCATCCAAATAAAAAATGTGCCAAAAGTATTTACTACCTTTGGCACATACCCACCCGGCTGTTTGATATATCAATAAACCGCCGAAGCGATCACTTGTATAAACAAAATAAGGAACACCATTGCAATCGGATACACCGTAGCATATGCAACACTCGGAATATTACTATCTACCATGGAATCGGCTGCCGCAAGACCGGGCGTACTGGTCATACCACCGGTGATGGTGCCCAGCAAATCCAACAAACTGATTTTAAAGACCAACCTGCCAACCACAACGGCAACCAGCATAGGCACGACAGTAATGGTCGCCCCCACTCCGAACAATAACAATCCGCTCTCCTGAAAAGTAGCCACCAGATTCTTACCGGCAGAAGTACCGACCTCAGCCAAAAACAGCAATAAGCCCAACTGGCGTAACAACTGATTGGCAGGACCGGACATAGACCACAATATAGGTCCTGTCTTTCCCACGGCACTCAGCAGCAATGCCACCATCAGCACTCCTCCGGTCAATCCGGGTGAAAAGGAAACGCTGTCTGAAAATGAAATATTTATTTTGCCGAACAATACACCTAATACAATCCCCATAGCTATCGGGAAGAAATCAGTATCAGACAACTGTTTGGCATTATTCCCCAACAAACGGGCAACGCCTCTGAGTCCTTCCCGTTCACCGACCACCATCAGCTTATCACCGAATTTCAAGGCCAAATCCGGAGAAGGTGACAAGTCTATGCCGCTTCGACGGATACGGGTTACCGTACAACCAAAGTTACGTTGTAAATTCAGATCCCCCAATTGCTTGTTTATCATATCTTTCTTTGTCAGCAATAAAGATTCAATCTCCTGTGTCTGATCCAGAGGCAATTCACCTTCCTCCCGTTCTCCAACCAATACGGCAAACTGATTCAGCGCTTCCTCACTTCCCACCGCCTGCACATAGTCCCCTTCCAGCAACATGGTATTCGCTTTAGGCATCAATATAGAATCCTCATGCTTTACCCGTGAAATGACGGCCCCCGTCATGGCACGTGCATTTATTTGCGCCAAAGTACGTCCGAATACCGCTTGATTGGTCACTCTGAAAATGCAAGTTGTCAGTTCCGGAAAACCGCTGCGCCGTTCCAGTTCCAACCTGCGCGCTTCTTTATCCAGATCCACCCGCATAATCTTGGGCAACAGCTTCACAAACAAAATCACCCCTATCACTCCAAACGGGTAAGCAATACCGTATGCAATGGAAGCCAACGGTGAATTTGTACTGTCTATAGCTACCGCCAGACCGGGCGTACTGGTCAATGCCCCTGCTATCAATCCCACCACACTGGGCGTATCAATGTCAAAAGCATACTTCAGTCCTACCGCCGTCAGACAGGCAGAGCAAATAATAAGCATAGTGATAAGAATCAGTGTCTTTCCTTTACTTCTGAAAGAATCGAAAAATCCGGGACCGGCCTGAATACCGATGGTAAAGATAAAAAGCACCAGACCGAAGTTCCCCAATTCTTTAGGAATGATCACACCGAAATGTCCGAAAAGCAAGGCAATGAAGATAACGGCCGACACATCCAGCGACAAACCCTTTATCTTAATCCTCCCTAGCATAAAACCCAACGCTACAATAAGGAAGAGCGAGAAATAAGAAGAATGCAGTAAATCAATTAACATATTTTTAAGAGGTTAGTTTCAGAGCACAAAGATATGTAAAAATGCCAAATGCTGAAACTTTCCCCTTACTATTTGCAGAAACCATTCCTCCTATTGCACATCCAGCGCATCCAGTGCCAGCCCCTCCATATCCGGAGCGGAAAGCACCACCTTATAATAGCCTGCATTGATATACGTACCCGTCGTTGTACTCAGCATACGCCACTTTCCGGGAGTTTCGGCAAAAGTCAGATGATCCTCCTTCAGTACCACCCCTTTGGAGTCGATGAACTGCATACGCACCTTCATAGGCTTCCCCGTAGCGTTCATGTATTTAAAACGAAGGGCATAGACCTGTGCCAGACCGGTAGAGATATTCCAGGTAATACTGTTTTTCTCACCTTTACCAAAGAAGACACCGGTTTGTTTCTTGACCTCTTTCTTTATAAACTTGCCTTTCAACATAGCGTCCTCGGCTTGATAAGTCACATTGGCACGGGCATTTTTATCTTCAGGCAATAATTCTTTGGGAGTCTTTTCCATCACATCCTGATCTTGGGCAGCCCAGCTGAAACTTACATTCCGGTCATCAGCCCCTTGATTAGCAACAGGCTCCACAGAAGCGGCCGAAGCTATCGCAATGCCACAAATCAGAGCTTGCCCCGCTTTCACCTCCGGAAAATCAATCTTCAAGACACCACCTTTCACAACTGCATTCACCACCTTTTTGCAAGCGCCGTCATGCCCCGCTTCAGCCCACACATCCAAGTCATCCAGAAGCACTTTATCATTTACCGCTACATCAAAAATACGCAAGCCTTCACAATCCGTCTGTACGCCGCCTCCCGTACCATGCCAGGGCTCTGTAAAATAAAGTTCCACACGATACTCGCCATCCGGAACGGGAAAGCGGAAATTCAGTTTATGGCGTCCGAAACGGAAAGTCTGGAACAGCTCCCAATCCCTAGTGCCATGAATGGGATCATTCGTGGTACGCTGGCTCGCCTGATAAGGGCTCAATAACTGCACACTGTCCGACGGATGGATAAACGATTCCGCCCACGAATGAGAATAACGGCTGTTATCCTGCGCCCAGACCTGACCATACGTATCCGTATAAGCATCTCCCCCGCAATTCAAACGATAAAGATACGTATATCCCTCAGCTCCTTTCAACAAATCAGTTCCGTTCAACCGGTCGGCAGCAACAGGCACTATAACAGAACCACGGTAAAGAGCCTCAAAATGAGGCGCTTTTTCCAAACCGTCCAGCACCAATACATCTTCCGCTGCCGGTTTTCCTTTAAAGTATCCCACGGCACGAATCACATTATAACGGATATCACGGTTCTCCCACATAAAATGAGTACCTACCCCATGATTCAGTTTCCGTCCCAAGTATTCAGCATCCACCGCATCATTGTACAGCAACACACTGTCACAATTGCTGTACGCCTCAATGGTAGCCCGTCTGCGGCCTGTTGCAAAACGGTCTTCCCACGTGTGGGATGCCAGATAGACCATCGGATCTTCGGAAGCCGGCACATAGTTGGCCCGATACATATAATATACATCCAGCGGTTCTTCCCACGGAGTAACCAGTCCTTTATAATTAAACGGTCCCACCTTATCTATCCGGCGATACGCTTCATCCGGCTGGCGGCGTCCCGGATTATCATGACTGCTGAATATCCATTGGAATTGTCCGCACACACTGTCCTTTGCCTGTTCCGCCAATCGGATCTTGGTTTCCATCAGCCGGCACATACGTTCCTCGCTCCATACGCCGTTCGCATCAAAAGCTGCCGGTTCCGTATGCAGTCCGATACTGCGCCATGCCCCATATTCACCATTCAACAACTGATTCTTCTGTGACAATTCACGGCCATACTTATTCACATCACCACCATAGGTTCCACTCCAGTTCTGAATAACATTCCAATCTGTTCCATCACCACCGTTACACGTGGTAATCACACGCATGGTACGCGCCGTAGGATCCATTTCACGGATAATCTCACTACACTCCTCGGCAAACTCCTTAGGCAGCGTGCTTTCGTTCTGCAATCCCCACATCACCACACTGGGCGAGTTGCGGCGTTCCTTCACCCACTGGCGGAGCAGTTTCTTGAAATTCTCACGAAACTCCGGAGTATCATACCATACATGGGCCGAGAACTGAGTCCACCACAACATACCTTCCTTATCCCAATATTTCTGATAATCCAGGTGATGGGGCTGGTGAGCGTCACGGAAAGCGTTGAAGCCCGCCGCACGGATCTGTTTCACACGGGCTGCCACCTGCTCACGGCTGAAAGCATGGCTTTGTCCGAACTGGTGTTCATATTCACATACCCCATTGATAAAGACAGGCTGTCCGTTCAGATAGAACCGTCCGTCACCGTCCTTCCGTTTCACCGGCCAACTGACGGTACGGATACCAAAGGGCGTACTAATCTCATCCGTCGTACTCTTGCCACGCTTTATCATACTGGCCAGTTTATACAAATAAGGATTCTCCGTACTCCATAAGACAGGATTCTGCACCGGCGATTGTTGCTTCACCACCTTCCTTTCACCCGGCTGCAAAGTCACCTTCTCCGTCAGGCGGAACACCTGCTTGCCATCCGCATTACTGAATTTATTAACCACTTCCACCGTTTCGGCAGTCTTCCCGTAATTTTTCACCTCCGTTTCTACAAAGACAGTTCCCGCCTTATCATCATTCCAGATATGCACTCCGAAAGGTTCGATGCGTATTGCATCCGTAGCCTCCAGCACCACGGGACGGAAAATGCCCAAAGGCTGGGAACCTTCACTGAATCCCCATTCCGAAGAACAACCACCGCATACCCAAGGCATATCGGCTATCATTTCAGGATGCTCCGCTTTCACCACCAGTCTGTTCTCTCCCGGCTTCAACGCCTCCGTCACATCCAGTGTCAACGTAGTACGCCCTACGGGATGACGGCCGAAGTCCTTTCCATTCAATGTAACAGTGGCATACGTTCCCACTCCCTCAAAACGAAGGAAATAACGTTTTCCGGATGAAGAGTTAGAAATTGGAAATTGAGAATTATCCAGTGTGAATATCTTTTCGTACATGGCAGTACCGTGAAGATTGCCATGAGTCAGTTGGCGGTAACCATAGTAATCGTCCCAGTTATGAGGGATATCCACCACTGTAGGGGCATTGTTCGCCTGCCCGTATGCACTTTTATCACAAAGCCATGTTTTCCATCCTTTATCCAGTTCCATCACCATCCGGCGGTTCTTCACCTCCCGTTCCGGGAAATGCACTTGCGAACGTCCCATCGGCTTGCTGGTAGCAATGGCTATACCACGTTGTTCCGCGTCATTCACGGCACAATAAAAATGATACACCACCCCATTGTGTTTCACCACATAACTTTTATGAGCGAACAATTCATCATAGTCTTTGGAAGGGATAATCAAATCCGCTCCTTTCCAATCGGTCCAGTGCACCAGGTCATAACTGGCAGCAAATGTATTGAATGCCTTGTATTTGCGGCTCGGTTCAAAAGCCGAGAAGTAGAACATGACATACACGTCGCCCATTTTCTGGATATGCGCATCCCCCGTGATGGTTCCGTCCGCTTCGTGTGCAAAGACCGGATTGCCCGGATATCGTTTCCACTTCTTCATATCCTTTGACAAGGCGATACCCACCCGTTCCGCTTTCAAATCCGTTTCCGGATGCCGTCCTGCCGCATTATAGAACATGACGAAAGGAGCGCCCAGTGTTTTCTCCTTATCCCAATAGACCACACTTTTGTACTGGGTCAGTTTTTCCCACCATTGCGCGTCTTTATCATGGATACTCATCACAGGCTTGTCCTGTGCCTGCCACTCATGAGCGGAACCCAAAGGCCGGTCTGTCCAGGCCAAACCGATATACAGCGGCTTGTTCACCGATTCATATCCGGTCCCTTCCCCACCCAGATAAGTCATCCAATGCTTGCCTTTATACGTCTGCAGGGCATAGCTTCCTCCCCACTCCATATCCGGCAATGCAGGGAAACCACCACGCTGGTTGCAATCCCAGAATCCGTCACGATAAGACAAGACACGTCCCAATGTACGCCATTCCAACAGATTATCACTTTCGGCTATCCATGTCTCGTATCCACGCCCGTCCAGTCCGCTCTTACCATTATAAACCACGTAGGTCATATACCACTTATCCCCTTCGCGGAACACGGTAGGGCAGTCTATTTTATGCTTGTTGTCGGCAGGAGCTACAGCCAGCCCATATTTATAAGGAGTCTTGGCTTCCTCATAAATCTGCTCCATGCGCGATTGCGGAACTTCACGTTGGGCGTATGTTCCCAACGTGAACAAAGAAAATGCTAATATTAAGATCTTTTTCATAATCACCTTTTATATACAAGCAAGACGGATAAGAAAGTAAAATGTACTAGGATTGAGCATACAAAATTAAGCCGTAATATTTGATATTCCGAAGCAAAACAGCTATTTTTGTCAAAAAGAAATTGGTTATGAAATATTAGAGCAAGAAACCAACAAAAAATTAAAGTTATTATGAATGTAATGTCACAAAAAGAATATATTTCTCTATTATCCCGACATTTATTTTGGGATATGGACGTAAATAAAATTAATTTAGATACCTGCCCGGCACAAATTATCCAACGTGTACTGGAATATGGCAATTTAAAAGACTGGCAACTTATATTATCATATTATGGATTGGATAGAATCGTTTCTATTTGCCAATCATTACGCACATTGGACAAAAAAGCATTGTCTTATATTTGCTGTATTTCAAACACCTCTAAAGAACAATACAGATGTTATCATATCAAACAGTCAACTCCCACACTTTGGAATTGCTAAAAAGCTGACCAATGAAGAATTTCTTTCAAAAGCCAGATTAGTAGGTGGAACAGCTTTAGCACTTCAATACGGCCATCGTATTTCAATTGATTTAGAATTTTTTCGGGAATATAGAGGAAGATAATGAAACTATAAAAGAAGTACTGATCAACATAGGGAAATTATCTGTTATCAAAGAGTCTAAAAACATCAAGATATACATACTTGATGATATTAAAATAGATTTTGTCAATTACAGATATAATTGGCTGGATCCTGCTATTGAAGAAAATGGTATAAGACTAGCCTCCCCCAGAGATATTGCAGCAATGAAAAATAAATGCAATAGAGGGACGGGGAACCAAAAAAAGACTTTATAGATATTTATTTCCTACTGCAACACTATTCACTGGAAAACATTCTAAAATTCTATGCTGATAAATATCCCGATAATTCCCAATTCCGCGCTTTGATGAGTTTAACTTATTTTGAAGATGCTGAAGAACAATTCATGCCCGAAATGCTTGTTGCAATAGATTGGGATAGGATAAAAAGCTTTATCATAGACAAAGTGGCTACCCTATCCCTATAATCTTTTTAATAGAACATCCAGTCCATCGTCTCCTCCGCACCGGCCAGTCCCGCATTACGCGGAGTTACCTGCGCGTCCGTAAATCCCAGCACCATCGTATATCCTTTCGGCAGCAACAAGGTATGCTTTCCGGCCTCAAAATGATAAGCGTGTACATTCGCCAGCGGCATACCCGCTATGCGTATGGCATTGGTCAGTTTCGGTTCCGCCTGACCGTAATCATTGGCAGAAGCGTCCGTTTCCAGTTTCGGGGCTTTCGCATACTTCTTCTGGTCATCACGGAAATAACCTACCAACAAACTCACCGGAGCAGCCGCTTCAAACTCTATTGTCGTACCTTCCTTGCGCTGCACATCCCCGTTCATTCTATAAGCAGTCAGCCCTTCCAGCTCGGCGGCCAGCGCATCCACCTTGCCCGGTACATTGGAGAACAGGCTTGCCCCCGTCGCCAGCTTCACCGGAGCCAGTCCGTTCAGGATCTTCACATTTGCGGCGGACAAAGGTTTTATCTCAGCTGCACTTTCCGTCACCTTACCTGCCGCCCTATCTTTCAGCAACTGCAAGTTCGCCTTGAAATTAGCCAGCTCATTTTCATAATGCACCAGCATCTCTTTCCAGGTCTTGTTCTTGCCACCGTCACCACCTATAGGAATACGGCGTTGCGCGGTCTGCATACTGTTGGCATAATAATAAGTACTATCCGTCAATGCCACCAGCTTGCGGTAATGATCCAGACTTTGTTCCATCAATGGAATAGCGGCATCCAGTTCATTCAGATCCTTTCCCCACTGATAGTTCAAGACACGCTGAGCAGCTTTCACTTTCAGGTTAAAGGCATAAGCAAATTCACGATAGCAATGCATGTCATTCCGCAAACGTCCGAACTCCTCTTTATTACGAGTCACCGCTGCGGCAGCCTTGTCAATGGCCGCCACCGCCTTGTCACCGTGTTCCACCACCTGCGCCACAATATCCAGCGGCAATTCGCCCACATGCGGCTGTTTCTTCCATTCCTTCTCCACATATTCTATCAGCTTCTCGCCCTCCGGCCCGCAACTCTCATAAAATCCCGGATAAATGGTATATTTATAAGGATTCACCAACTGGCTCATAAACATACCCAGCAACAAAGTCTGCCGGTTCCCTTCCGTGATGCCGAAACGACGGAGCAACTTCGGAGCAATCTCTCCACTCTGCTCGTATGCCTCCAGAATATCTCCGGCTTCAGCAGGAGTCGTACCATAAAAATCGCCCAACTGCTTGTCCCAATATTCCACTTCGGATGAACGGTCCCGATGACAGTTCCATGCATAGCGCCCCCAGGTTTTGTACCATATCCAGTCACGGTCCAGCTGATACTCCCGTTTGCCATCCGGCAACTTATCAGCCGTGTACGGCCAATCCCAATAAGAAGCCTGCGGATACAGATGCAGGGCATTGGCTCCATGTACATTGTGCATGGCATTCACCGCCTTCTGTACAAAGTCGGGAGATCCCCAACGCCACGGTTCCAAGTTTGCCAGAATATGCACATTACTGATATGAATACTTCCCAAGGCACTCAAGTCCGAGTGTATCTTGGACCAAGGTCCGCGCGGTTCGTAAGTAGTCAGTGACTCACCATTGTATTTATGCATGGTATAGAGGTTCTTGTATAACGGCAGTGCCGCATCCATCACCATCTTGCAGTCCGTATCATGCGCACGCAGCAAAATGGGCGGTTCGTCCGTACGTCCCAGTGCCTTCAGTCCGTCCTTCACTCCCGGAATAATGGTTTTGGTGAACCACTCCACATCATCCTCGTAGGTATCCATAGCCTCGCCCAAACAAACCAGCAGACCTACATTGGGATATTTTTCTATAAACGCGGCCACCGACTTACGTGTATAATCACTGATCAGCGGAGTAATGGGACGGTTACGATCCTGTGTTTTCAATCCGTAATGCTCGGCAAAAGGCTTGCTTAACAATATATTATAAAACATCTGGATCACAAAGATACCACGTTTGTCCGCTTCAGCAGTCAGGAACGAGAACATTTCCTCATTTTTCTTGAAAGTTTCCTCATCCACCTCTACGGCAAAAGGATACTCTTCCAGCTTCACCAAGGAAGCAAACGGATGCCCGTTCCACAGATACAAGGAATTCATGCGGTTCTCCACCAGCATATCCAGATACTTTATCCATTGCTCCTTGTCATAAAACCAAGGGAAGCTCTCCGGCGTATAAGGATACTCATACACCCCTCTTCCGGGCAGGTATTCCATTTTCTGAATCCCTACACAACCTCCGCGAAGCACCATTTCCGGAGCATCCGTCAGTTGTGCCGGAAACTTCAAATCCTTGTATTGCCCTACATGATCTATCAATTCCCGACAGCCGTAAATCACACCGCTTCCGTCGTTTCCTGTCACCGTAGTCATGTTTCCACGGGTAGAAATGGTAAACCCCTCCTTTTTCAGTCCGGCTGTATCAGCAGCCTGTTCCAGACGGATGCATACCTCATCTTTATCCATACCGGCAGTATCCGACAACATAACAGACGAATACCCCGCATCTTCCAGCGCTTTCTTCAAATGTTCTCCTGCAAACAGCACCCGGTTCGACGCCTCCTGCGGCATCACAATATTCACATTGGGTTTCTCGCACCCCCATAACACGCACATACATGCGACAAGTGTTCCTAGCCTGATATTTTTCATTCTTTTCATATAAATTATTTACAGTTAGACGAAAAAAACAACAAGACGTACTCACAAGACCTCCGCCAATCGTCAAAAAGAGAAGAAAAAGCACAAGCTATCACAAAAAGGAAAAAAAGCTGATGAACAAACGGGGGCAAACCCAACTTTTAAAAGGAAATGTATTGTGGAACAGAATTACCTAACATTAAAAACGAAAAAAACAATGAAAAAGAAATCTAACCTGACCCTATTTATGAAACAACTTATCCGGTCGCTAAAAGAAGAAGAGCGTTTCAGTACCGCCCACATCTACCAAAGCACCCTGAACGCCTTCATACTCTTCTGCAAGACCGATGCCATCCGGTTCAACCAGATGGAACGTTCACGCCTGAAACAATTTGAGAACCACCTGCGCAACAAGGGATGTACCTGGAACACTGTCTCCACTTATATGCGTACCTTGCGAAGCATCTACAACAAAGCCGTGGACGATGGTCTGGCGGAAGAAAAGCCCCGTCTTTTCCGTCACGTATATACCGGCGTAAAAGCCAATACCAAACGTGCCCTCGATGCCAAAGACATGAGCAAATTATTAAGCGCCTCCCTTCCACGCCCCCTGCCGCAAAGCATGGAAGAGAGCCGGGCATGGATTACCCTGATGTTCCTGTTACGCGGAATGCCCTTTGTGGATCTGGCACACCTGCGCCAAAACAGACCTGCAAGATTCCGTTATCTCCTACCGCCGCCACAAAACAGGAGCCCTGCTCACCGTCGAGATTCCTCCCGCTGCCATGAACCTTATCAACGGTATCAAAATACAGACTCCGCCTCCCCCTACCTGCTTCCCATTCTCAGTGGAAACCGGAAAAGCGAAGAAGAGTATGCAGAATACCAACATGCCTTGCGGAAACTGAACTATGACCTGAAACAACTGGCGGTATACTGCGGAATCAAACTCAACGTCAGTTCCTACACCAGCCGCCACACTTGGGCCACTTTGGCTAAATACTGTCACTTTTCGGAACAATTGATTTGTGATGCCCTGGGGCACTCCTCCACAAAGGTGACCGAAACCTACTTGAAAAGCTTTAAAAACGATGAATTAGACAGAGCAAACAAAGTAATAATTAATCACATTAATATTTCTATATAATCAATTTTAAAACTTCACATTACATTATAAAACAACAAATTACAAGACTGTTACTTTAGAAGTAACGGAGCAGATTTTGGAAGCAAAAGTATACAAACTTTAAATACAATGCAAGATTTCTACACTTTTTTTCGTTTTTATTTTAAAATTTTTTATTCCGTATATACCTCTCCCTACCCATACTCCGATTGTCAATATGAGTGAAGCCACATTTCCGGTCTTTTATCTTCTCTAACAGCCACTAAATCTTTATCTTACTGCTGTTTTCATGTTTTTTCGCCTCCCTCCTCCCCTTCCGTTACTTCTAAAGTAACAGAAAAAAAACAAAATAAAAATATTGCAATGCGACATTTCTTTACTTATTTTATAAATAGCAATCATGCTGGCAGTTATGACTCCGCGTATAGCCCCGGCTCAAAGTATCGCTGTAAAAAGCAATGTTCTTTATGACCTTACCGGCACTCTCAACCTGGGAGGAGAAATAAGGTGTGACGACACCCATTCATTCAATCTGAGTGTCAACTATAATCCCTGGAATCTGGGAGAAAACAAAAAAATGAAGCACATTCTGATCCAGTCCGAATACCGTTGGTGGCTCAAATGAAACATTCATAGGAAGTTTTTTCGGGGTGCAAGCCCATTTCGCCCAATACAATTTCGGTGGAACCACTCCTTTCACCACGGTCAAGAACAACCGTTATCAGGGTAATCTGATAGGTTGCGGCATTACCTATGGACACCAATGGCTGCTCAGCACATTCTGGAGTCTTGAAGCAAGCATATCTGTCGGATACGCCCATCTCACCTATGATAAATACGGTCCCGCCAAAGGAGACGCACTCATTGAGAAATCCCACTCCAACTATGTCGGACCTACCCAGCTAGGCATATCATTCATTTATTTCATTCAATAAATATAAAAGCAAATATACCCTATCAGTCATGAAACTCAAGACAAACATACTATTCAGTCTTTTATTATGCGGCACCTTTGCCACTGCACAAAACCTGAAACTCGATATCCTGCCTCCTTCCGTTACTCTCGGACAGGACTCTGCCACAGTGTCCATGAAAATGACCTTCAATGTTCCCCAGATGGACACCAAAAGCCATATCCGCCTCACTCCTGTCCTCACCAGACGGAACCCAACACCGGCAAGAACTCCCTCAAATACCTGCTGAACGGAGAACGTGCACACCGGCTATACCGCCGTACCCTGGCGCTCAACAAACGAAGAGGCAAGGCAGATGTAACTCCCGTATTTACCGCTATTCCCCTGACAGACAGCGATCAGACTATCCACTACCGTGCTTCCCTTCCGGCAGCCGACTGGATACAGTTCGCCACTCTGAACCTCAAGAAGGAAGTCATCAACGGCAGCGGAGAGAAAGTACAAAGCGAAAATATCCCCATTCCGGACACAGCACCCCATATAGCAACAGCAACAGATCACTTTCGTTCCCCAACAGGACAGGAACCGGGAAGCTCCTATGGCAGCAGCCTCACCCTCTGCCCCCGTTGTTCCGGAACACCGTCCTGTTTCCCCTGCTCCGTCCGCACCCTCTGCCAAACCGTATTTCAAGGGAAGCTACGTATCTCCCGAAAGCGATGCCACCGATGAGCGCAACCAGAAAGAGCTGAACTTCAGTCTGGACGAAGCGCGTGTCATAGCCGAAATCAACCCGCAGATGCTTTCGTTACGCGAGCTTTACACCGTAGCCATCAGCTACAAGAACACTCCGGAACAGTTCTACAAAATCATAGACATCAGTGTCAAGATATATCCGGCAAGCCCCGTTGCCAACCTCAACGCCGCTGCCGCCGCCATCGAACGGGGCAACACACAGGCAGCCGGCCGCTATCTGCAAATGGCTTCCCACGAAACGCTTGCCTACAAGAACTGCCGTGGAGCCTACGAGCTGTTGTGCAACAACACCTACGAAGGCATCCGCCTGCTGAAAGCCGCCAAAGCCGAAGGCTCGGAAGAAGCCACCTATAACCTGAAAATATTCTTTGAATCCAACCAAACCAATATACAATAAAACATGAAAACCCGGTAT
>ENA-OQDL01000851-OQDL01000851.1-human-gut-metagenome-genome-assembly--contig:-NODE-851-length-17564-cov-4.211848_pt1 | contig 17564 bp, 11 predicted proteins | sample MGYA00242782_ERZ504609 | MGnify/ENA primary metagenome ERZ504609 (study PRJEB26092, sample SAMD00036320) | human gut metagenome | host: Homo sapiens | study: EMG produced TPA metagenomics assembly of... | reverse complement strand
ACTTCACAATCTTCATAACTTAAGGATGCTTCCAGCCGATGACACCACTCTCTGGCAGCCTGAACATAGCTACTCTTCCCGTTCCTGGTCATTTTTCTTACTCACTTACATGATGTCGGGGCAAAAGCTCCCGACTTTGATGCCTACGGATTGCTCCGTGCTACGCACTCCCACAATCCTACTCACTTACATTATCTTATTCAACTTTTCAGTTTTTGTCAACCGCATTATACAATCTCATTTAAGAAAACCCGGTTCAGTTTACAGATTTTCTCCAGTTCTGCCACCAGCCGCTCTGTTGCCATTACATCCGTCCGCTCTGCGATCTCTCTGATCGGTACAGTTCCAAATAAAAGCTGGGTCAGTGCATCGATCGGAAAAACTCCCTCGGAATCTTCCGTCTCACTCACACAAAGTTTATCTTCTCCCCAGTCACTTTTCATTCTCCATACACCACTGTTCTTCTGAAGCAAAGGATCGATCACCGCAAAGGAGCAGTCTACTTTCTCTTCCTCAGGAACTTTCATCGCAGACAGGAAAGTCGGCAGATGCGTAATCCGCGCCATGATGAGAGGCTTCTCTTCCGTCCTCACGCCATGGACATTTTCCCACAATTCCCGCATTTTCTCCGTACATCCCAGGATCTTCACCAGTTCCTTTTCTCTTCGCAGTTCTTCCACCGCCTCCAGGAATGCATCCTCTTTTTCCTGCAGGATAACTGGTTCAAGGATCTCAAGAATGTCCTCTCTTGCATAAAAGAAGACACCGACTAAATCTTTTTCTTCAAAGATCAGCCGTACTCCACCGGATTCGCTCTGCTGTTCCAGAATTTTGGTCTGATAATATACGCTGTCCCTCACTGTGCAGACTGCCCATTTCGGGGATTCATTTTTTTCAAAAAACGCAGCGATCCTTTCTGCATCTCCCAGTTCGGCATCCCGTGTAACTCTTTCCTGTCTTCCCCTGTCTCTGCTTTCTTTTTCGCCGGTTTTTTTATCTCTTTTTAAGGCAAAGAAAACGTCAGAGTCCAGTTCCATCTGTTTCTGATGATATATATATCGAAAATCATACGGGCTGTAAATTGCTTCTGCTGCCGGCATAAGAAAAGTAAAAGGATGCTTTTTCTTATTTTCCTCTTCCAGTGCCGCGATCAGAAGCTGCCGCATATACCCTCTGCTCCGGTACTCCTTTTCCGTTGCGACTCCGACAATATATTCCGAATCAAAAACCGAATCTTCCAGTTTCATCCAGTATGGATTCTTTTGCAGCATGGAACGGATTGCTCCGTCTTCTTCAACTACATAGATCACATTCTCTTTTGTCCTGATAAAATAATAATAATCTACAAATGTCTGACTGTCTTCCTTGAAAATCTTTTCCCACAAAAATCGGGTCTTTCCATGTTCTGCAGATTCCAGTTTACGGATTTCCATCCTCTTTTCCCCGTCTTTCTGATCTCACTGATTGTTCATTGCACAACAGCCTCCACACCCCGCAGCCGGTGCTGCAACATCTATACTGCTATAATTGGTATATTTCTCGATTGCACAGATTGCCTGAGAAGAAATCCCCTCACCTGTTCCGGTAAAGCCCAGGCCCTCTTCTGTCGTTGCCTTGACATTGATCTGATCGGTTTCCACGCCAAGTGCCTTTGCAATATTTTCCCGCATCTGATCAATATATGGACGCATTTTCGGACGCTGGGCAATGATCGTCGCATCAATATTTTCAACCACATATCCATTTTCATCCAGTAATGCTGCTACATGTTCCAGTAATTTGATACTTGAAATGCCTTTATACTGCGGATCTATATCTGGGAAATGCTTTCCGATATCTCCCAGTGCCGCTGCTCCCAGCAGTGCATCCATGATCGCATGCAGCAGAACATCTGCATCAGAATGTCCTAAAAGTCCCTTTTCATAAGGGATCTCAACTCCGCCAAGAATCAGTTTCCGGTCTTCTGTCAGTTTATGAACATCATATCCCATGCCTACCCGCATTTTATTTCACCTTGTCCTTTCTGCCGGATTTTCTCCTTTACCGGCTTTTGCCTCGGTCTCCGCCTTTTCTTTATCTGCCTTTTTTTCAGCCGTCACTTTTTCCTTATCTGCCCTTTCCTTATCTGCTATTTTTTCTCCGGTGTTCACCTTGTTCTCTTTTTCTGCCTCTTTTCTTTCATTCCTGTCCGGTCCTGCCTCTACCATGACTGGTCCTTTTGATTCTTTCTTCGCATGGGATATTTCTGCCTCCTGCCATTTTATTTCATTTCCATCCGCTTCTGAAACTGAAAGCTCTTCTTCGACATTCTTCTCTTTTTTCATCTCAGCAAACACTTTTTTTGCCGCAAGAAATGCATAGACCGCTCCGACAATGACAAATATGCCACCGGCTGCTCCCATAAATCCTGAATTAGCCGGATTCTTCTGAACAACTTCAATAAAAATACTTACTCCAAGATAGATCAGATATACTCCTAATACAATTCTGATCACATTTCCGCCTTTTTTATTCATCTTGATCTCCCTTTTTTCTTACGTTCTTCAATTTTTTTGTATCTTCATTTCCGGAAAACGCAGATACCCGTATGCATTGGTACTCCATCCCGCATTGCCCGGGATTTCAATCTTAAATGCTCTGGTAATATGATCCAGTATCCGTGGTTCTCCGCCTGCTGTCTTCTGATAAAACCCAATGCTGGCATAAAAGATTCCCTTCTCAAAGAGCTGTAACGGCATGCTCATTTCCACATCCTGCTCACCAGTCACAGGGAAATCAACCGGTTCTGACCAAAATGTTCCCAGTCCCGAATCACTGTCCGTACGCAGCGTCAGACGGAACATGACATTTTTCAAAGGCTGCGTGGTCCTGACTCTGATCCTCAAATCCAGTGTTTCTTCCCTTGCAAAAACCGGAGTGATCTTTCCCTTCATGGTCAGATGTTCCATAAAGAGTCCCTGATTCCGCTGAAGGTTCAGAATGCGGGCGGCACGCTGCTTTTCTGCCAGATCCATGTCAGTCTCATTTTCTCCAACTGCATGATCCATATACACTGCGATGGCACCCTCTACTTCGCCGTCATAGATCACTTTTCCCTGATCCAGCACAATACATCTGTCGCACAGTCTCCGGATCGTATTCATATTATGGCTTACATATAAAACCGTTCTGTTCTCCTTTTGTGCAACTTCCCGCATCTTATCCAGACACTTTTTCTGAAATGCCATATCACCGACCGCCAGCACTTCATCCATGATCATGATCTCGCTGTCAAGATGTGCTGCCACAGAAAAAGCCAGCTTTACGAACATACCGGAAGAATATCGCTTGACCGGTGTATCAATGAACTCCCTTACCTCCGAAAACTCAATGATCTGTTCCATTTTGCTTCTGATCTCCGCTTTTGACATTCCAAGAATCGTTCCGTTCATGTAAATATTTTCTCTTCCGGTCATCTCTCCATTAAAACCAGGTTCCGACTTCCAGCATGGAAGTCACTCTTCCATAGAGGTCAATCTCTCCTTCTGTCGGTGCCGTCACCTGTGCCAGCAGTTTCAGCAGGGTCGATTTTCCTGCACCGTTACTTCCAATGATCCCACACATTTCACCCTGACAGATCGTAAGATCAATCCCGTTCAATGCCATAAATTTTTGTCCGACCAGCCGTTCATCCTGCCCGATTTTTACATTTGGATCTTCTCTGCCCCGTTTTCTTGCAAACCAGGACTGAAGATCTGCCTGCAAAGTTCTTCCCCCGATACTCCCAAGACGATACTCCTTTTTCACCCCTGAAATTCGGATCGCCAGATTTTCCTTTTCCATTCCGTCCTCCTTTACACTGTATCCATAAATGTTCTTTCCACTTTATTAAATACGACTATTCCTCCCAGCATTACCAGTATTGTAAAAAGAAGTGAAACTCCGATACTCACCGGAAGAATACTTCCTTCCCCCAGTAAAATATAGCGGAACATTTCCATCGGAGCAGTGACCGGGTTTAATAAGATTATTTTTTTCAGGATTCCTTCAGGTAAAATGCTCATTGGATAAACCACCGGTGTGCCATACATCCATAGTGACATTCCAAAGCCCACCAGTACTGAAAGATCTCTGTATTTTGTCGTCACACTGGAGATCAGAATCCCGACTCCCATCCCCATGCAGCCAAGCCATAGTAAAAGTAAAAAAATCAGAAGAAGTGCTTCCCAGTGAGGACTGACAGCCCCTTTCCATATATAATATCCGAGCAGAATCACTACCAGCAGCATTTGAATTCCAAACCGGATCACACTACAGAGAACATTGGAAATCGGAACAGTCAGTCTCGGAAAATACACTTTTCCGAACAAACGTGCATTCGATGTAAACGTTGCCGCATTTCCATTCAGACAGGAGGCAAAATAACTCCATACTGCATTTCCGCTCAGATAAAATAAAAGCTGCGGAATCCCGTCCGTTCCAAGTTTCGCAATATTTCCAAATACAACCATATACATAACACTGGTCAACAATGGATTGATAAAAAGCCATAACGGACCTAAGATCGTCTGCTTATAACTTACCGTAAAATTCTTCTGCGTAAATAAAAAGATCAGATCCCGATACTGCCATACTTCGTTCAACTTCAGGTCAAACCAGTTATGTCTTGCGGAGATGTGCTTATGATACTTTCTTTCGTACAAAATATTGTTCCTCCTAATTCTCTCATCTTTTCAAGTATACACCATCCGGTATCGCAAATACAACAGTGATCATTCGGAACGGATGCAGCTTATCAGGAGGCAACAAAAAAGAAGCCCCTCAGAGCTTCTCAGACCAAGTAGCGGGAACTGGATTTGAACCAGCGACACCACGGGTATGAACCGTGTGCTCTAGCCAACTGAGCTATCCCGCCACAACCAATTTTAGAAAATGTATGGGACCAATAGGGCTCGAACCTATGACCCTCTGCTTGTAAGGCAGATGCTCTCCCAGCTGAGCTATGATCCCATATATTTTGTCGTTTCTCTCGAACCGACTTCGTTAGTATAGCATTAGTTTTTTGGAAAGTCAACTGTTTTTTTTGATTTTTTCAAATTTTTTTCTACAATTTCTTCTATAACCGGAATAAATCAAAATCGCTGTGCGTTAATCTAATTCAAAAAAAGTCCCGCAAACACAAGGCCTGCGGGGCATTTTTATAAATCTTATACGATTCCCTGAGCCGTCATAGCATCTACGACTTTTTCAAATCCTGCAATGTTAGCTCCGGCAACATAGTTACCTTCCATTCCGTAACGTTTTGCAGCATCATCCATATTGTGGCAGATGTTAACCATGATGTTTTTCAGTTTTGCATCTACTTCATCAAATGTCCAGCTCAGTCTCTCACTATTCTGTGACATCTCAAGTGCAGATGTAGCAACACCACCGGCATTTGCAGCCTTACCAGGTGCAAAGATTACACCATTCTCCTGCAGATACTGTGTTGCTTCTAATGTAGTAGGCATGTTCGCACCTTCACATACAGCTACACATCCGTTGGCTACTAACTGTTTTGCATCTTCAAGATGAAGTTCGTTCTGTGTAGCACACGGAAGAGCCAGGTCTACTTTTACAGACCATACGCCACGTCCTTCGTGATATTCTGAATTAGGACGGTAATTCTTGTATTCTGTCAGTCTTGCACGTTTTACTTCTTTGATCTCTTTTAATGCTTCAACATCGATTCCGTCCGGATCATATACCCATCCTGTTGAATCACTTGCTGTTACAACTTTCGCTCCAAGCTGCTGAGCTTTCTGAATTGCATAGATTGCAACGTTACCTGCTCCGGAAACCGCTGCTGTCATTCCCTTGATGTCTTTTCCGTTGATCTTTAATAATTCTTCTGTTAAGTAAAGAAGTCCATATCCTGTAGCTTCTGTTCTTGCCAGAGATCCGCCGTAGCTTAATCCTTTTCCTGTCAGAACACCTTCATACAGGCCTCTGATTCTCTTGTACTGACCGAACATGTAACCAATCTCTCTTGCACCTGTTCCAATGTCTCCTGCAGGAACATCTGTGTCAGCTCCGATATATTTACAAAGTTCTGTCATAAAGCTCTGGCAGAATGCCATTACTTCTCTGTCTGATTTTCCCTTCGGATCGAAATCAGAACCACCTTTACCTCCGCCGATCGGAAGTCCTGTCAGTGAGTTCTTAAAGATCTGCTCAAATCCAAGGAATTTGATGATACCAAGGTTTACAGATGGGTGCAGACGTAATCCTCCTTTGTATGGTCCGATTGCGCTGTTAAACTGTACACGGTATCCTGTATTAACCTGAACCTGTCCTTTGTCATCTACCCATGGAACACGGAATTTGATCTGTCTTTCAGGTTCAACAAGCCTCTCAAGAAGAGCATCTTTTCTGAATTTTTCCTCGTTTGCCTCTACAACTACTCTTAATGACTCTAATACCTCTTTTACTGCCTGGTGGAATTCTGGCTCTGCAGGATTCTTAGCTACTACTTTCTCCAGTACTTCATCAACATATGACATAGCTTTCTACCTCCTAAAATAATATACGTATCCTTTTCAAAAGCGTCCCTGTCCAACAATTTGTCCAAATACTGCGATCCAGCCGCCGGCTGTTTTTTCTACACGCTTTGGAATAAAAAAAGCAGATGACTTACGCCATCTGTTTTTCCCTGACGCCTTTGTCCTTTACTATTGTAAAGCAAACAAGTGTATCTGGCAAGATATTTTTTACAGTTTTTATTATTTTTTGCAACTTTTTACAAAACCCTTGCAGATTTTGCAAGGGTTTTGTGCTTTTTCTCATGTTTTATTCATTTTTATGAAACAGATTGCGCTCTAAATTGCATTTATTATAATACAAGGATGTCAATTTTCATCTCATCACCGGAAGTCTCAGACACCTGAACATTCATTATTTGAAGTATTTTACTCCGGATTCGAAGAGCTTCATATCCTGTTCTCCGTAAATGTTCATTGCCACGCTTCTGTTTCTTCTTTCTGAGTGTGCCATCTTGCCAAGTACACGTCCATCCGGGCTTGTAATACCTTCGATTGCACAGTAAGAACCGTTAACATTCCATTCTTCGTCCATCGTGATATTTCCTTCCGGATCACAGTACTGTGTTGCAACCTGTCCATTTGCAAATAATCTGTCCAGCCATTCTTTATTTGCAACAAATCTTCCTTCTCCGTGAGATGCAGGGTTTGTATATACGCCGCCAAGCTCTGCCTCTCTAAGCCATGGAGATTTATTCGTTACCACTTTTGTATAGACCATCTTGGAGATATGGCGTCCAATCGTATTGTATGTAAGAGTCGGTGAATCCGGTAACTGTCCTGTGATCTTTCCACCTGGTACCAGACCAAGCTTGATCAGTGCCTGGAATCCGTTACAGATACCAAGTGCCAGTCCGTCACGCTCATTCAGTAATTTTTCTACTGCTTCTTTCATCTTCGCATTCTGGAATGCTGTTGCGAAGAATTTTGCTGATCCGTCTGGTTCATCACCAGCACTGAATCCGCCAGGGAACATGATGATCTGTGACTGTCCGATTGCTTTTTCGAATACTTCTACCGAATCAACGATATCAGATGCACTCATATTTCTGAATACCTTTGTGATCACCTTTGCTCCTGCTCTTTCAAATGCTTTCGCACTGTCATACTCACAGTTTGTTCCTGGCATTACCGGGATAAATACTGTTGGCTGTGCGATCTTGTGGCTGCAGATATAGATATCTGATGTATCATATAATCCTGTCTCCACCTTCTCGTCCTGTCCTTCCGCTCCGGAATTGGTCGGGAATACCTTTTCCAGCGTCTCTTCCCATGCAGATACTGCCTCTTCTAATGCGATCTTCACATCTTTATATTCGATTGCCGCATTATCTGTCACTTCACCGATCACGGTATAGGTAATTCCAAGTTCAGACACCTTATCTGCAGGTACTTCTGCAATGATATCTCCGAATGCCGGTGCAAATAAATCTCTTGCATCTACATTATGCTCAATCTTCACACCCATGCCGTTACCGAATGCCATCTTGCTGACTGCTGCCGCAATACCATGTCTGTCTAACGCATAAGCTGCTACGATCTTGCCGCTGTGGATATCTTCGGTAAACTTACCATACTGTTCCATAACCTTTCCGTATGCAGGAATATCGTAATTATCCGTCTCAATACGAAGCCATACAAGTTTATCTCCGGCTTTCTTAAGTTCCGGTGAAATAATGTCTTTCTCTTTTGCAATGTCTACTGCGAAAGATACCAGTGTCGGCGGTACATCAATGTCTTCAAACGTTCCTGACATACTGTCTTTTCCGCCAATAGAAGGAAGGCCGTATCCAAGCTGTGCACTGTAAGCACCAAGAAGTGCCGCAAATGGCTGGCTCCATCTGTGTGGATCTTCTGTCATACGACGGAAGTATTCCTGGAATGTGAAACGGATCTTGCTGTAGTCACCGCCTGCTGCTACGATCTTTGCGATAGATTCTGTCACTGCATAGATTGCTCCGTGATATGGACTCCATGTTGACAGATATGGATCAAATCCGTAACTCATCATACTTACAGTATCGCAGTCTCCTGTTAATACCGGAAGTTTTGCCACCATTGCCTGCGTCTCTGTCTTCTGATATTTTCCACCATGCGGCATGAATACAGAAGCTGCTCCGATCGATCCGTCGAACATCTCTACCAGACCTTTCTGTGAGCATACATTCAGGTCTTTTAACATGCCAAGCCATTTTTCTCTTACATCTTTCACATCTTCTCTTACAAGGATACTGTCTTTTCTGTTCGGGATGTCAACTGCTACCGTTGTCTCCTGGTGTGCTCCGTTGGTGTCAAGGAATGCACGTGAAAGATTTACAATCTCTTTTCCTCTCCATGAAAGTACCAGTCTTGGATCTTCTGTTACAACTGCTACTTTTGTTGCCTCCAGGTTCTCTTCGGATGCATATTTCATGAATTCATCTACATCTTTTGGATCTACAACAACTGCCATACGTTCCTGTGATTCAGAGATTGCGATCTCTGTTCCGTCAAGACCGGCATATTTCTTAGGTACTTTATCAAGATCGATCTGAAGTCCGTCTGCAAGTTCTCCGATAGCAACGGATACTCCGCCTGCACCGAAGTCGTTACATTTCTTGATCAGCTTGCTGACTTCTTCTCTTCTGAATAATCTCTGGATCTTTCTTTCTGTCGGTGCATTACCTTTCTGCACTTCTGCCCCGCATGTTTCGATGGACTCTTCTGTATGTACTTTGGAAGATCCTGTTGCTCCGCCGCAGCCGTCACGTCCGGTACGTCCGCCAAGAAGAATGATGATATCTCCAGGATCCGATGTCTCTCTGATAACCGCACGTCTCGGTGCTGCTCCAAGCACTGCTCCGATCTCCATACGTTTTGCAACATAATTCGGATGATAGATTTCTTTTACCGCTCCGGTTGCCAGGCCGATCTGGTTACCATATGAACTATATCCATGAGCTGCTTCTCTGACCAGTTTCTTCTGTGGAAGCTTTCCTTTTAATGTATCCTTTACAGATACGGTAGGATCAGCGGCTCCTGTCACGCGCATTGCCTGATATACATAAGTACGTCCTGACAATGGGTCACGGATAGCTCCTCCAAGGCAGGTAGCAGCACCACCGAATGGCTCGATCTCTGTCGGATGGTTATGTGTCTCGTTCTTAAAGTTTACAAGCCACTCTTCTTCCACTCCGTCTACCTCGATCGGAACAACGATACTGCATGCATTGATCTCATCAGACTCTTCCTGATCCTGTAACTTTCCTTCACGTTTTAATTTTCTCATTGCCATCAGTGCAAGATCCATCAGGCAGACAAACTTATCTTCTCTTCCTTTGAAAATCTCACTGTGGTCAGCGATATACTGTTTATAAGTTGCTTCCATCGGCTCTCTGTAATCACCATCGCCGAACGAAACATCTGTAAGTTCTGTCGAGAATGTTGTATGACGGCAGTGATCTGACCAGTAGGTATCCAGAACACGGATCTCTGTCATAGAAGGATCTCTGTCTTCTTCTGACGCAAAATAATTCTGGATATGCTGGAAATCCTTAAATGTCATGGCAAGTCCGAGAGAATCGTATAATTCTTTCAGTTTGCTTTCTTCCATATCTTTAAATCCGTCAAAGATCTTTACATCTGCCGGCTCATCGAATACAGTAACCAGTGTCTCCGGTTTTTCTTCCTGTGCTTCTCTGGAATCTACAGGGTTAATACAATGCTCTTTGATTGCTTCGAATTCTTCATCCGAAACAGTTCCGTTTCCACCATGGATCACGTAAGTAGTCGCAGTACGGATTACCGGCTGCTCGTCTTCTTTGATAAACTGAATACACTGCACAGCGGAATCTGCTCTTTGATCAAACTGTCCCGGAAGAAATTCTACGGAAAAGATCTTGCTTCCTTCTTCTGCCTGAAATTCTTCTTTATATAATGTATCTACAGGTGGTTCAGAAAAGATGCCGTTACATGCTTTCTCAAATGTCTCATCCGATACGTTTTCCACATCGTAACGGATCAGTACACGGACGCTGTCTACGTCTTTGATTCCAAGATAGCTTCGGATCTCGGTCTTAAGTTCCTTTGCCTGTACATCAAATCCTGATTTTTTCTCCACGTACACTCTTTTTACATTGCTCATAAGTAATCCTCCACAAATGAATTTTTACACATTTTCTATTGTTAGTATAACACAACAATCATTATTTAATACAATTAATATATCTAAACACTTTTATAATTCACACTTATTAATCAACTTTCTTCTCTTCCTTTTTATAATTTCTTTTTCCCCAAAACAATACAATCCATATCAGAAGCAGCACTCCACCAAACACTTCACTGATGCGGATCACCATATCCGAAAAGAATCCTTCCGGCAGCATCCGTATCATATAATCCGTCTCCGGGTCGAATAGCCACAGATCATTGGTAAAAAACAGCTTATGAAAAATCGTAAAACACGTTGTAAAATCTACACGGAATGCAATCCCCAGCAGTACGCCTATGACCAGCCAGGCACTCAGTGCGATCGAATATGTTCTGAAATACAGTCTCTTCCAGTCTTCTTCCCGTTTTCTCAGTACCGCCAGTATAACTGCTGCCACAGCCAGACAGATTACTCCGACTTTCATTCCTCCCAGGAACAGATTCCTGACATCACGCATATGCAGCCGGTCTCTTTCATTAAAGAAATCCTGCTCTCTTCCTTCCACTGTCGTCACAACCGACAGTTCCTCCTCTTTCCCGATCAGATAATTCATCATATGTTCTGTCACATACATGACATGGTCTATGCTCATATCCAGATCTTCCGTCACTTCATAGCGTTGATATTCTTTTTTATAAAACCTGTAATTACTGTCTCCATATACGGCCAGCCATATACTAAATATCAGTGCTGCCATCACTGCACACATCATGGCCGTAACAGATATGATCGTTGTTAGCTTCTTCAAGTCTTTTTCCTCCTGCTTTTCATTATTATAACACTTCTATTTATAAATACGGTTGTAATTTTCTTTCATTTCACTTATAATACAGTTAAGATTCATTAGGAGGACTTATCATGGATATTAACTATGAATTATATAAAGTATTTTACTATGTAGCTTCCACCTTAAGCTTTTCGGAAGCCTCCAAGCAATTGTTCATCTCACAGTCGGCTGTCAGCCAGTCCATCAAGGCACTGGAGAAGAAGCTGGATCAGACCTTATTCATCCGGAGTACCAAGAAAGTCCGTCTTACTACCGAAGGCGAGATCCTTCTGCGCCACATCGAACCGGCGATCAGCCTGATCAAGCGCGGCGAAAGCCAGCTCCTCGATGTCGGCGCACGCGGAGGACAGCTTCATATCGGAGCCAGTGACACGATCTGCCGGTATTTTCTGGTACCTTATCTGGAACGTTTCCACCGGGAATTTCCCGGAGCGCATATCAAAGTTACCAATGCGACATCCATTCGCTGTGTAGAACTCCTTGAGACCGGACAGGTGGATCTGATCGTTGTCAATTCACCGAATGCTTATCTCGGGAATGTTCCGAATGTAAAAAAAATCAAAGATTTTCAAGATGTATTTATCGCAGACAAGGCATTTGAGGAATTAAAAGGAAAGAAGCTCTCTTTCAAAGAACTTCTGAACTATCCGATCCTTATGCTGGACAGAAAAAGTACGACCAGTGAATATCTGCACAATCTGTTTCTTCAGAACCAGCTGGATCTGGTTCCGGAGATTGAACTCAGCAGTAATGATCTTCTCATTGATCTTGCCCGCATCGGACTTGGAATTGCATTTATTCCGGATTTCTGCCTTTCCCAGACCTCCGATTCGGATTCGCTTTTCATTGTCGAGACAAAAGAAGTACTTCCGGAAAGGGAGCTTGTCATCGCATATAACGAGAAAGTCCCGATATCCAAAGCCGCGCAGGAATTTTTATCTTATTTTTAATACATCTTTCGGATGCATGACGGAAAATACCATAGGAGCATATGTTCCTCATGGTATTTTTCTTTTTAATGCTGCTTATTTCGTATCTGTCTGTTCTTCCGCCTTCCAGAATTTTGCAATCTTTTCTTCAATATTTTCACTGTTACAGATCTGAAAATCATTCCACTCCCTCGGGAACACCTCCTGGCACTGTCTGTCCATAAACCGGTCATCCAACAGTGTGATCACACCTCTGTCCTGATCGGTCCGGATAACTCTTCCTGCGGACTGTAACACCTTATTCATCCCCGGATACAGGTAAGCATAATCGAATCCGTTCAGATTCTTCCGGTCAAAATAATACTTTAAAAGTTCCCGTTCCAGGCACACTTGCGGAAGTCCTGTCCCGATGATCATTGCCCCGATCAATTTATCTTCCGTTAGATCAATTCCTTCTGAAAAGACACCACCCATCACACAGAAACCGATCAGGCTGTGTGCTCTTTCCTGTTCGAATTTTTTCAGGAATTCTTCCCGTTCCTGCTCCGTCATATATTGGGACTGTACTACAACTTCAATCTGTTCCTGTGGCAATTCCATGAATACTTCCCAGACTTTTTCCAGAAATCGATAAGACGGGAAAAACGCAATATAATTCCCTGTTCTTCCTTTTATCACATGCATCACGTATTCTGCATACTTCCGGTACATCTCCGGTCCTCGCCTGGTATACTTCGTGCTGACATCATTTCCCAGAATCAATAATCTTTTGCCTGGTTCAAATGGAGATTCCGCATAGATTGCATAGTCTTCCTTTGTTGTAGATAACAGTTTTTTATAATAATTGATCGGAAGAAATGTTGCCGAAAATAATATCGTACTATTTGCTTTCCCCATATATTCCTGCAGACATCCTGCCGGATTGACACAGAACAGATGCAGGTAAAACTTTCCTTCTTCACTAAGTTCTGAATAGATCAGATAATTTTCATCCTGCCGGTCATGAATATATATGAAATTACGGATACCAAAGTAAAACTCCAGCACCTCTTTCCGTATCACTTCATCTTTACAGTCTTCTATAAACTCTTCCAGCTTCGTCATCAAAGACAGAAGCTTAATATACACATGTGACACACTGTTCAGTATCTGGCAGCCGTCACATTCTCTTTTTAATTCCAGAAGCTGCTTATTGCAGCTCTCCAACGCCGAGACAAGTTTCGGTTCCCCGTATTTTACCAGCTTTTTGATCTTCAGAAAATCCTCCTTGCAAATACTGCTGCTGTACATTGTCCTGCCGCGTTCTACCAGATTGTGTGCCTCATCGATCAGGAACAGGTATTCTCCTTTGACGCCGTCTCCGAAAAAGCGTTTCAGATGTGCATTTGGATCAAAAACATAATTATAATCACATATAACTGCGTCTACCCACTGTGATACATCCAGTGCCATTTCAAATGGACATACATTCCATTTTCTTGCCTGTTCTTCCAATACTTCCCGGCTCATCTCGTCTGTCGATGTGAGCAGTTCATAAACGGCATCATTTACACGGTCAAAATGCCCTTTTGCATATGGACACACATCCGGATTACAGATGGTTTCTTCACAGAAACAGATTTTTTCTTTTGCCGTCAATGTGATGACCTTCATCTTCAGATCCTGTTCTCTCAGAATCGCGAATGCCTGACTTGCCACCGTTCTGGTAATCGTCCTGGCCGTCAGATAAAAAATCTTTTCTCCCAGTTCTTCCCCGACAGCTTTCACCGCCGGAAATACGGCCGCCATCGTCTTGCCGACTCCGGTAGGTGCCTGGATGAATAATTTCTTTTTTCTTAAAATGGTCCGATATACAGACTCAACCAGTTTCTTCTGTCCATCTCTGTATTCGAATGGGAATTCTACGGTTTTAATGGAAGCATTTCTCTTTGCTCTCCATGTCATCTGGTATCTTGCCCATTTTTCATATTCAGATACCAGCTTTTCGAACCATTTCTTAAGTTCTGCCCGGGTATATGTCTCCCGGAATCTGCGGATCTCTTCGGTATCCAGATTACAATACGTCATCTGCACTCCGATCTCTTCCAGATTTTTTTGTTCTGCATAAATATATGCATAGCATTTTGCCTGTGCCAGATGCAAAAGCTGTGGCTCTTCCAGACGTTTCAGATCTTTAAATACACCTTTGATCTCGTCGACCACCACACGCTTCGGAAGTTCTATGATTCCGTCCGCTCTTCCTTCTACACTCAGGATAAATCCATCACACGGGATCTGATATCTTAACGGAACTTCTGCACGGTACTCTGCCCCCTGCTGTCTCTGGATTTTCCGGTGTATGCGGCTGCCCTGCTGCATGGCATCCTTATCTGCCCCTCCGGTCCGGTTGTCAATGTCTCCATGTCTTAATATAAATTCCACCAGATTCCGCACCGAAATGCGGATACACGGCTGTTCCAGATTCATGATCTGCTTTCCCCCAATCGTTCTTCATACATCGATCGAATTGCTCCCGTCATCCCTGCGATCACATCGATCACCGTCATGATATCTCCGCTCCGGTTCTTCTGGTAAGCGTGGTAGCTTCCCTGGATACAATAGCTGAGCATCACATTCATTGCTGTATCTTCTTTCAATTCCGGGTATTTTTCAAAGATCATCTGCTTGATGCTCCGCTCGATACTATCCGCAAAATGATTCGCCTGACTGCCGGAAAATAAAATCGCCGTCAGGGAATTCTGCGATACATAAGCCATCAGAAGTTCCCGTGCAAACTCTGCCGGATGCTCCAGCAGATATTCCGGATGCTGGATACTGTTCGCAATCGACTGTACTACTTCTTCTTCCATCGCATCTGACAAATCGTAGATATCTTTATAATGCGCATAAAAGGTAGACTTATTGATTCTTGCGCTTTCACATAGTTCTTTTACTGTTATCTTTTCCAAAGGTTTCCTGGAACGCAGTTCGATAAATGCGTTCTTTGATTCCCCGCTCTGTTTTCTCAATTCTAAGATCCATCTTACCTCCCATTTCCCAACACTTTCTCATATTCGTCGGTTATCCATCCTTTCGTCGGTTTTGTTGGTGGATACCTCCTCGCATTTTTCTTATAATATAATTATAAATCAAAAAGCAACTACTGTCCATTATCTTTTCGACAGTTGATCTTTTACGTTGCATTTTCACGGAGGTTAATATGGATTTTTACGGATTTTACACAGGAAAAATATTCGACGCTTATGAATTTCTCGGCGCACACCCGGACAAAGACGGAACCACATTCCGTACCTTTGCACCTGCCGCATCACGCATTACAGTCATTGGGGAATTTAACGACTGGCAGGAATGGGAACTGAACAAAACTTATGACGGCAATTTTTGGGAATGCTATGCCAAAGGTGCAAAGCCGGGCATGATGTACAAGTACCGCATCTACAGACAGGACGGAAACTGCATAGAGCACTGCGATCCTTACGGCTTCGGCATGGAACTACGCCCGGCCTTTGCTTCCATCATCCGCGATCTGTCCCACTATAAATTCAAAGACAGCAAATGGATGCAGAAGCGTTCGGTATGCAAGGACAAGCCGCTGAACATCTATGAACTGCATTTCGGATCATTTAAAAAGCCTTCTGAAAAAGCAGACGACTGGTATACTTATGTGGAAATGATCGATATCCTGATTCCTTATCTGAAAGAAAATGATTACAATTATATTGAGATTATGCCGCTCAGCGAACATCCATGTGATGAATCCTGGGGATATCAGAACACCGGATTCTTCAGTCCGACCGCCCGCTACGGAACTGCCGAAGAACTGATGAAATTCATCGATGCCTGCCATAAGAATGACATCGGTGTCATCATGGATTTTGTACCGGTACATTTTGCCGTTGATCACTATGCACTGTCCGACTATGACGGAACTGCACTCTATGAATATCCACATCAGGATGTCGGTGTCAGCGAATGGGGAAGCTGCAACTTCATGCACTCCAGAGGCGAGGTCCGAAGCTTCCTGCAGTCTGCTGCGAACTACTGGTTAAGCGTATATCATGTGGACGGAATCCGTATGGATGCAATCAGCCGTATCATTTACTGGCAGGGTGAACCGGCAAGAGGTGTCAACAATAATGCAGTAGACTTTATTCGTGAAATGAACCGCGGATTAAAAACACTGCACCCGACAGTTATGCTCTCTGCCGAGGATTCTACTTCTTTCGAAGGCGTAACAAAACCTGCTGATCAGGGCGGACTTGGATTCGATTACAAATGGGATATGGGCTGGATGAACGATACACTCGACTACTTCCGCACAGCACCGGAGTACAGAAGCCGTGATTATCACAAGCTTACGTTCTCCATGATGTACTATTATAACGATGATTTCCTTCTTCCGCTTTCACATGACGAGGTGGTTCACGGAAAGGCAACCATCGCCCAGAAAATGCATGGAGAATACGAAGAGAAATTCCCACAGGCGCGTGCGTTCTATATGTATATGTACGCACATCCGGGAAAAAAATTGAACTTCATGGGTAACGAGATCGGTCAGCTCCGCGAATGGGACGAAAAGCGTGAGCAGGACTGGGATATCCTGAAGTATCCGATACACGATACTTTCCACCACTTCATGCAGAAACTGAATCATCTGTATCTGACAACTCCTGCTCTTTCTGCCAAAGATTATGAGAATGCAGGATTTCAGTGGCTGGACTGCCATCAGGAAGAGCGCTGTATCTATGCGTTTGAAAGAACAGATGGAAAAGATCGTATCGTTGCTGTCTTTAATTTCTCGGATGAGGATCAGAAAGGCTATGAGCTTCCAATAACGGATGCAAAGGAACTGGAAGTGATTCTGGCTAGTGATGATGTAACATTTGGAGGAAGTAAGAAGTATACGAAGAAGAAAGTGAAGGTTACGGATGGGAAAGCTGTGCTGGATCTTTCGGCGTATTCAGCAGTGTATTTTGGGATTTAATTTATTAACTGGGGAAGCGGCCTCTCAGTCCTTGAAGGAAACAATAGATAAGGCTTCTTGTTCAGGTTCCATACCATAAGAAACACTAAGAGAGTCAGAATCACCTAAAAGCAAA
>ENA-OQDL01000850-OQDL01000850.1-human-gut-metagenome-genome-assembly--contig:-NODE-850-length-17580-cov-10.017705_pt1 | contig 17580 bp, 19 predicted proteins | sample MGYA00242782_ERZ504609 | MGnify/ENA primary metagenome ERZ504609 (study PRJEB26092, sample SAMD00036320) | human gut metagenome | host: Homo sapiens | study: EMG produced TPA metagenomics assembly of... | reverse complement strand
ATTCCATATCATCATGCAAGTCAGTCATACACAATGCTTACATGCTTGAACGATTTATTTGCGTGTCTGGGATTGAGCCAAACACGCAATTAATTGACAAACTTTTCAAAGAACTCATTTTATTTACTGCCAGAGCCGCTTAGGCTTGGCGAATTTTTAACGAACTATTGATTAATTATAGGTTTGATATTTATGGTGATAGGAATCTTTTTAGGTGCTGTATGGGCAAACGAGTCATGGGGTAGATATTGGGGATGGGATCCCAAAGAGACATGGGCCCTGATATCCATGATAGTGTATGCTTTTATATTACATGTACATTGGTTTTATCCTACAACAAACTCCAAACGTTTTAATTTATTGTCACAATTGGGTTTCCTTTCTGTTTTGATGACTTATTTTGGTGTCAACTATTTTTTGAATGGAATGCATTCCTACGGAAATACATCGAGTTTATCGAGTGTAAATATAGCAATATTTATTGCTGTAATATTGTTTTTTACAATACCGGGTATCATCGCTTATTATCCATCCAAAAACCTGTATGATTAAAGCAATCAGATAGTAAACATTTATAAAATGAAATTCTTAAATACAATTTTTTATATTTTATAGCGTTTACGAATATCCTTATTTAATCTTAATAAATACCTCAGGCTGTAATTCCTCGCTTTTTCGCGAGAAAGTTACAGCCTGAGTCCTATATCAATAAGCCATTAAGGCTTACAAATTTTCCTCAATAGCAGCCTGGGCCGCTTTCAGATAGAATTGAAAATCAGAATCTTATGAAACTTTAGCAAGTGATTTGTAAGTTTGTGATTATCATTCCTGGCAATAGTACATAAAAAGTAGTCTTATTCCTCTATCGCAGCTTGTGCCTCTTTAATTCATATCTGAATATCAGTAGCTTTCCTTTGCTTTGTAAGTAGTTTGTAAGTTTCAGGACTCTTCCTTTTTATGGATTACTTAAAAAAGGTAAGCTGCAAAATGGTTTTAATCATTGAATTATCTGTATGGGTACTACAGATGAAATAATTAATATCTTATTCCTTTCTCCTTTCTTTTAATAGTTCAATAATCATATCTTTATCCTTCAGGTTTGAATCAAGACGTAAAATTTGTGAGTTCAGACTCTCTATCTGTTCTTTCAGAAGCTTGATTGTTTCCCTCAGGTTCTCCGTTTCTTTCTTTTCGTTGGATAATTGTACAGCAAGTTCCGCGTCACCTATCAGGTTATTCGCATTTCCCTCCAAGGCAACGGCTGCAAGATGTGCCGATATATTATGTTGTTTCGGACAGAAAAGGGAAAAGAAATTGAAGTCCAATGCTTCGCTGACTTTAATAAGCCTGCTTGTCTCCATTGTCTCCCTTTCCAGTATGCGGTTTATGTGCTGCTGCGGTACACCTATTTTACGTCCCAGCTCAGATTTGCTCAATCCAAGCTCGTTACGTCTTTTGTCGATAGCCTGACCTACATGCACGTGTTTTATGTCATTATCCATGCGATTCCTTCAATAAATACATCTTAAACAATAAATCATCAAACAAATATTTGGTTATATAAACCATTTTACGTTACTTTGTGACGTAACCTATTCATTTGGTGAATACAAAGTTAAACATTAAATATTAAACATCCAACAATTATGTCTGAAAACTTAGAAAAAATCCGTCCGGCACTTGTTGCCCTTGAAGTAGGTGAATCCGTTTCATTCCCCATTTCACGTTTGAAAAGCGTCCGTACACAGGCCTCAGAGCTTGGTGCCATTTATAACCGTCAGTTCAAGACCAGGACTGACAGGGAAAACCACACCATTACGGTCAAACGAATAGTATAGAAATCAAATCAGGTTCATATGAAGATATTACAGTTTCTGGACCATCTTATACCATACGAAACATTTCTGAATGACCTTTCCTCCAGAATTGTCAGGCAATTGAAAGCCGACAAGGATGATCCTGAATTCATCAGCCAGAGGAAGGCATACGAGCTGTTTGGCCGCAGGAATGTAGAACGGTGGAAACGTCAGGGAAAGGTGGTTTCCTACAAAAGACCCGGTAAGGTGGAATACCGCACGGCAGACCTCAGGCTCTTGCAGCGTACCACCCAGGACTATTTTGATGGAAGTCTGCCAAAACAGGCCGAAAGACCAGTCAAAAGAGATAAATGATAAACATATTATGGCTAATATTTTAATAGTGACAAACTATGCATGTTTAGTTTAGCCGTGATACTCTATGAAATATAAAGAAAGCAATTATAGTAGGTACAGGAATGTGCGTCAGTAACCTTTGTTCACCAGCTTATAGCTTTACCACCTAACGATAAAGCCGGACAGGTCTTTTGTATCGCACATTCATAATGATTTTATAATAATGAAAGAAATCAGACCAGCGTGCGATCCAAACGGTGTCTATTCAGTCAAGCGCACCTGTGCTGAACTCGGTATCAGCAACAAGACACTCAAAAAATACAGAGAAAACGGGTATATCCAACCGCTCAATCCTAATAATGTCAGCCGCCCGAAATACTCCGGCCAGTCAATAATCGATTGTTGGAACCTGCTCAGTACGTTATGATAAGCGAAACAACCATACGGAAAGTAAGGGAACTTGCCATAGAAGACGTACTCAGTCCTTATGTCAGACTGTCCCGAAAAGCCTCAACCCTGATGGGACTTTGTCCTTTCCATACTGAGAAGACCGGTTCCTTTGCTGTCACTCCCAGCAAGAATCTCTTCCACTGCTTCAGCTGTAACCGTGGCGGTGATTCCATTACGTTTATAATGGAAAAGGAAAACCTTTCCTTCAGTGCCGCCGTGGAATTTATTGCCAGGAACCATAATATTCCGGTAGAATACATCAGTGAAGAGCGCAGTGAGGAACAGATGGCTAAAGCCAGGCACCGAGAATCACTTCTAACAGTTCTCGATACAGTCCAGACCTTTTTCCTTCAATGTCTCAGGGCAACAGACAAGGAAGAGAGCCTTGATGCCAGGGCCTACGCATACAGCCGGTGGCATGAGGAGTTCTGTGCCTTTGCCGGAATAGGCTATGCACCGAAGGACGGTCAGGCCTTTATGGATTTCTGCAGAAGCAAGGCTCTGAACGAAGAACTGCTGTACGAACTCGGCATGTTCAAGCGTGGCGAGGACGGCAACACATACGCCATGTTCCGACAGCGTATCATGATTCCCGTGAGAAACAGATGGGGACGCATCATTGCCTATACAGCCAGATACATCGGAGACAACAGGAAAGCTCCCAAGTATATCAACTCGGCAACAAGCATGATTTACTCCAAGGGAGAAACAGTATTCGGTATTGACCGTGCCGCCAGACTGCGTGATGCCGACTATTATATCATTGTGGAAGGTGCTCCTGATGTCCTGAGAATGCAGTCGATTGGATACGACAATACAGTAGCGTCACTTGGAACAGCCTGGAGTGACAGCCAGTTCGAGCAGCTGAAGAAGTATGTATCCTCACTCTGTTTCATTCCAGATTCAGATATTGCGGAAGGCAAGCCATACGGACCTGGATTTGAGGCGGTGATGACCAACGGGGCTGCAGCAATAAGAAAAGGATTCCATGTAACAGTCAGGGAACTTCCTTTCGCAGAAATACCATCCGAGGCAGATGGAGAAGTACAATATGCCAAGAATGATGCCGACAGCTATATCCGCAGCAGGGAGGATTACACTTCACTTCCGGAAAAGCATTTTATCATCTGGTTGGCACAGAAACGTTTTCTGGTAGCCGGTTCCATGGTAGAGGAAAGAAAGTGTGTTGCGGAAATCGCTGACCTGTTGCGCTATATAAAAGACCAGCTTGTGTATGACCAGTGCATAGAACAGCTCTCCAGACTGCACGGCAAGGTAAAGCTATGGCGTGATGCCGTTACCCAGGCACGTGGCGAAGCCAGGAAAAGGAACGACAAACCTGCGGCCATGAACGAGATGCAGCGTGAAGCGGAGCTGCTGCGCCAGTTCGGGCTGTTTGTCAGGGAAAACTGTTACTACTCCATCGGTGAAGATGATGATGAACCGTCAAGAATCTCCAACTTCATCATGGAACCACTGTTCCATATCGAGGATGAGATAAACGGAACCAGAATCTTCCGTATGAGGAATATGTACAATGTATGTAGGGTGATAGAACTGAAGGAGTCAGAACTCTGCTCACTGAGCAACTTTCAGCAGAAGGTCGGCTCGCTGGGCAACTATGTATGGCTGGCCAAGATAGACAAACTCAACCGTGTAAAGGAATACCTGTACTCAAAGACCGATACGGCAGAACGTATCAGAAAGCTCGGCTGGAATGCGGCTGAAGGATTCTTCGCTTTCGGTAACGGAATATTTTTTGCAGGCACATTCAATGCCGTTGATGATTTGGGTATTGTCCGTGGAATCAACGGCAAGGCCTTCTATATACCGGCCACTTCAAAAATCTATCTCAACAATCCGGAGATATTCCAGTTTGAAAGACTCATGGTACATGAGAACCGTAACGGAATAAAGCTGCATGACTATGTAGGCAGACTGATGGAAGTATTCGGTGAGAATGCAAGCGTAGCCTTCTGTTACCTTCTTGCCACCCTCTTCCGTGACATCATATTCAGACGCACCCGTCACTTTCCCATTCTGAACCTTTTCGGTGAGAAAGGAACCGGTAAGACAACCCTGGCCACTTCCCTCCAGTCCTTCTTTCTGCACGGAGTTGATCCGCCCAATCTCGGTGTAACTTCCGTACCGGCCATGAACGACCGTGTATCACAGGCCGTCAATACACTTGCCGTTCTGGATGAATACAAAAACGACCTCGACATCCGCAAGATAGCCTATCTGAAAGGGCTCTGGGGCGGTGGCGGCCAGACCAAGAAGAATACGAATACGGACGGGATGGCAGCACAGACCATTGTCACAACAGGTGTAGCCCTTTGCGGCCAGGACAAGCCGACACAGGATATGGCACTCTATACCCGTGTCATCTTCCTTGCCTTTTCAAAGACATCATTCAACCAGAATGAAAAAAGGGCTTATGAAGACCTTGTATCAGTCTGTAACATGGGACTTACCCATCTCACCCTGGAGATATTGGGACACCGGGAACTGTTTGAAAAGAACTTTCCGGAAATATACTCCATTACCAAGCGTGAGCTGGCTGCGAAATTGGATAATGAAACCATCCATGACCGTATTTTCGGGAACTGGGTTATTCCACTGGCTACATTCAGAACACTGGAGACTGTCATTGACGTGCCTTTCAGCTATGCGGAGCTTTTTGAAACAGCAGTCAAAGGAATACGCAACCAGAATGAGCTGGCTCAGGAAAGTTCAGAGATAGCGGACTTCTGGAGTATGCTTCAGGGATTCCAGACTTCAGGGAAATGTATTGAGAAGGCACATTACCGTATAAGGTATATGAAATCCTTCCACCCATTGTCTGTAAAAGAAGATATAGAATTTAAGGAGGCACGTCCGATTCTCTATCTGAACACAGCAGCCGTGGCATCACTGTTCAACAGCCGGAATGCAGGTTCCACCTCCAACCGCTCGAACTGGTCCACCATCATGTCGTACCTGAAATCCCATGCTTCATATCTGGGCCTGAAACAGGACAGATTCACTATACTTCTGCCAAGCGGACTTCCTGACTATACCATCGACATTGTAAATGGCGAGCAGGTTAAGAAGGTAAAGGTAAACCGACCGAAGGCTTTATGCTTTGATTATCTCCAGCTGAAAGAGACTTTCGGACTGGATCTTGAAACTGAAGTGGTATCTGAGGTACAGGAGGAAATACCTGTTGGGCAACAACATCCAGTCAAACAGGAGGAATTACATTTTGGCTGATTATTATGCTGTATCAAGAGAGCCATTATATTAATATACTGATTAACAAGTTATGTTATGTGTCTAAAAATATGCTTTTTAATTCATTATTATAGTGAAATTTCCGTATCTTTGTACTTATATGTACGACCTGATATGGAATTAGGTGCTTTTTGTAAAACAGACAATATGATAGAAACTATAACTGTAAAAAATTTCAAGTCAATAACAGATATGACATTGTCTTTAGGTAATGTCAATGTTTTTATCGGTGCTAACGGTTCCGGTAAATCAAATATTCTTGAAGCTATAGCAATGGTTGCAGCTGAGCGTTCTGCCCAAATAGAGGTAAATTCCATGATACAGAAAAGGTATTAGAATAGCGAAAACCAGACTTGATGATAAGTTCATTTTTATGGTCAGCCATCCAACAGCACCATTAATGTAAATATATCTGGGACTGAAGGAGAACGTATAAAATATGCAATTACCAATTTAACTCCAGAGGATATTTATTCTACTTGGAAAGCTACTTACTCAACAGGAGAAAGACGTGGAAATATTAAGGAAGCAGTAGAAAAAACAGACAAGTTAAGGGAATATTTGTCCAAGTATCTTATTTATTCACTGTCAATCAACGCACTTCGTGGATTGACTTCAGAAAGCTTGCAATATCCTCTTGGTTTGAATGGAGAAGGTCTTGATGTGCTTCTTAACAACATATCCAAAGAAGAAATCATACAGATAAAAGAATCAGCTAAAGACTATATATCCTGGATTGAAGATATATTCTTTGACAGTGAGGAAATATACAAGATGCAGGGATATAAATTGGGAAGAAGTAAATCCAACCTTTATTTCAGGGATAAGTTTATGCAGAAAAAGAACAATCTTTTCTCTGCAGAGAATGCCAATGAAGGCGCTTTGGAGCTCTTGTTTTATCTGACATTATTTATCAGCAGGAAGACTCCTGACTTTTTTGGCATTGACAACATTGAAAATGGGTTGAATCCCCGTTTGTGCAGATTTCTCATGAAGAAAATCTGTGAATTGGCTGTCAAGAATGGTAAGCAGGTGCTTATAACAACGCATAATCCGGCTATATTGGATGGTTTGAATCTTAATGACGGCAGTCAGAGATTATACGTTGTGACCCGTAATGATGAAGGAAAAACGCAGGCTAAACGTATCCAGACTAAAGAACAGACAGGTGAACAGCGCATGATGCTTTCAGAAATGTGGATGAAGGGACTTATTGGCGGTGTACCTTATAATTTCTGACGATATGAGATTGGGTATTATAGCAGAAGGTAAAGCTGACATAGCTGTAATAAAGGCAGTTCTGAAGGCCTTGAAGGGTATTGATGGTAGTGATGTCGTTCAATTGCGTCCCAGTGAACAGTTTGACGAAACAGATTTGAATGAAATGAATTTCAGCAACTGGAATCTGGTCCTGAAATCATGTGAGGACAATAGCCTGCTCCAGTCTTTTTTTGATGTATTGGCAGATGATGCTTTGCTTGTTGTTCAGATTGATACTGCAGAACGAGGTGAAGCTGGGTATGATATAAATGAACCATTACGTACAAAAGATACAGATTGGAAAGAATATTGTGATTATCTGTATAAAGCAGTAGAATATAAAATTTCGAACATTATTCCGGAGACTTATCGTGATAAGGTTGCATATGCAATAGCAATTGAAGAGACTGACGCATGGCTTATACCTTTATTCGATAATTCCTGTAAAGAAACTGCACAGTATGCAAATCCAAAAGAACGGTTACATTATCTTATTGGCAGGATTGACGGTAAAAAAAGAGTCAGATACATCAACACCGACAAAAAGAACTTGGACTATGACAATATATCAAAAAGATATGAGAAAAGGACTTAGGACATGCCGCCAGAAAAGCCGGAGCCTTGATTTGTTCTGTTTGGACTTGGAGAACAAATGCAATATATAATATTATGCCAATAAAAGATAGATTTTCTCTCTTTTGTTGGCATATAAATTTTATAAGATTCTCATGGTGGTGAATGGGAAGATGTAAGTTTGGGAAAGCATGTTAAATCTCAACTATAGCAGGAATTTCGGATAAACAGTAATATTGTAAAGCTGAAATTCGCAAATAATTTCTTACGGGTTTAGTATTAAATTTCTGATTTTTCAGAATATTTCTGTATATTAGTATAGTAAAAAGACTATAAACAAAGGTATAACAAATAAATCCTATGATTGTGGCAAAAACATTTACTATTACCAGTTATGGTAAGAGTAAGGAATATCCGGAGAGCCAGCGTAAGAAAATGATTAAGGAGTTTGAGACGGCTATGCTTTGCTGTGATGGCAGTGAAGCTGAACGCTACAGGAATATATATGATGACCTGGTTGCCGGTGAGAAGGAGTGTATGGACACAGAACGTCCATTGAATCCTGAGCTTGAAGCAATGATTGAGCGAATGCTTACTACTCAAAAGTAATATTCTACAATTGCAGATTTTTATGTTGCATACCTGTTTCTGATACGTCCAATTTTCTGAAGCAACTTCATTCTCAACTTTTCCGGAAAAGTAATCTCCACCTTATCACCAAGAGCCAGTATTTCATCAACTAGTTCGTCAGTCACAAGAAGCATGTAATCAAAAGACGTGAAAGTCCCCATATCATTCCTTTCCACCTGCGAATGGTGGAAAGGATGTTTTCTCAGATAATCAGCAAATGGACCGTAAGCCCTTAGAGTAACCTCTTCCGGCTGCTGTCCGGTCGGAGCCACAACACCAATGGTGTCAGAAAGACGAGTCGCCAGCGAAAATCTGCAGTCAGTCTGAAACCTGTTTCCGCTGAGATAGATTCTTGTCAGTGCATCAAGAGGAACAGCACAGAACTCTGATCCGTTCCTGTACCCAAGCAGATACCAGCGGTTATGAAACAGCTTCAAACCTTCCGGTCGGAAACGGCCTTCCACTTCATTACCCTTGTCATTGGTGTAGAATATGTACAGCTCATGCCCATCGCTGATACACTCCGATATATCCGGCAGGTATTCAATACCACTTGACATGTCAGGCAGTACGACACGATGGAACAGACACGGACTGCTCTTAAGAGCTACATCAATGATACGGCTGTTGAACAGCCAGTTACGGCAGCTGTCACCGAGTATTTCATCCAGATTCTGGATATAGTATGTATAGTCCTTTCTGTTGCACGCAATGACTATATCAAAATTTTCCTCAATCATTTTCCGGTGATGATGGAATGTGCGCAGACTCAGCGGCTTTCCATTGTACAGGAAATGGTGCTTCCAAATATCACAAAGCCTTTCAAAAGTAACCTTTCTTTCCTGATAGACTGTATGCAGCAACCAAATGTAGCGGTTGTAGATATTATTCATAAAATCACCTCTTGTAACTTATTTAACTATCTAAATATAAGCATTATAAATGAGATATGCAAGAAAATTGCACATCTGTTTTCTGTAAATTTTCAGTACAGATTGACTATATCCATACCTCTCTTCCCTGCCTCCCTGCAGGTATAGAATGTCCCACCATAAGGTTTGCCGTCATAAAAGGCTATCACGCCACATGAATGCTCCAGCATGAAGTCATTGCGCCTTAGAAGACATCCTTTGAAATAGTATTCACTTAATACGATAACCCGGTCTGCCTGGGAAATTATTTTCTGATAACGTTCCTTTTCAATTGAAGGCCACCGGCAGCTCTGTCTTCTGAAAGGTACAACGGCAATGAGCCGTATATTCGGATACCTTCCCTTCAGTGACAATACAGCTTCAGCGGCCATCAGGTCGAATCCCATGGCCATGCCTGAATAGAAGCAGGTTATACCCGATTTGCAGGCGACGGACACGGCTTCAACAAGCCGTGCCCTTATTTCATTCTGTCTTTCTACGGGAACAGTTCTGTGTCCCGTGAAAGCCAGTGACTTTGATTTTTCTGATAATATTCCGTTCATAGTTCTATACTTTATAATGAGTTCTTGCAAGGAAGATGCCTTCAATGACATTCGCTCCGAAACTCTCCAGCTGATTCGCATACATACCGAAACTGATTCCGCGTGTGATTACATCGTCAAAAACAATGACATCTTTCTCTTTGAACCACTCTTCATCAAACTCAATTATGCTTACCTTTCTGATTTCCTTTTCAGCCTTACGGTTTTCATGAACTGCCAGCCTTTCTCCGCATACCCTTACATGGTCATATCCGTTTATTGCTCCTGTGAGTTCACATACCCTTTTGCAGAAGTCCATATACCGGATTTCATTCTTTCTTACCGATGATGCCGGAACCGGAATGAATACCAACTGAGAACATCCGTCTCCGTGTTCCTCAATCATTCTTGCTGCCGTCATCTGTGCCACCGCTTCATGAGACCTTCCATCCTTAAAGTCATAAACCAACTGTCTGTCGGCGATTTCCTTTTCGCCCACATTCTGAATACGTTTGGGAAAATACTTGCAGAACCATGTCTGTGGTTTTTCTAACTGCTTTCTGATGCTTTCGTCCATCTGTACCATACGCTCTGATTTTTTCCCTTCTGTCAGCAAGTTTTTCAGCTTGCCCGAAGGATATTTTTTGCAGTTCTCAGAAGCGCAGGCATTCAATAAGGCAAACTTCAAGGGAAACTGAAAATACGCTCAACCCCGTTTGAGGAAGATTTTCAGCCCTGTGTTTGACGTTTGCAATGCCGGAGATACCTTTGCAAAAAAATATCTGCAGAGGCATGCTGAACAAACCTGTGGCTGTAATGGTACATTAGGATAACCATGTATCCCTTTCGCATCAGATGTTTTCAGATAATAAAATGCACCCGTTTCAAGGGTGACAGTGTTGACAGAGAGTATCTGTCAGTGTATCAGATACTTCACATAGAAATCATGCGTTGACAAACGTTGACAACTGTAGCCACAATTTTCAGTCCGCTAAAAATCCATAGCCAAACGTTGACACATTATAATACTCTATTCTTTATAAGAAATATCAGAAAGAATATAATATGTTGTATTACAGCAATTTCCAAGACTGATTTTATGCCGGATTTTCATTGGATTTGCTGTCAACGCTGTCAACCATCAAATATATGCCTTCCTGATTTCCGTAAAACAGATTCGTTATCAACCGCCTTAGCCTTGCTGTATTGGATATGACAGGTAACACATAATCCATACAAATCCCACAATCTCCGGAATAATCCCATATTTGACGTATTGACAGCTAATAATCAGTTGTTTACCTTTACGGCATCCAATAAACGAAAAGATTAACCAGCATGAGAAATAATGAAAGTTGTTCCGGAAAAGACATATTCAGTAAAGGAGGCAGCACGCTACCTGGGTGTTCACCGCTGCACCATCTATGCCTATATCCGTTATCTGGAAAAGCCGCTGGCTTTCCTGAAGATACCTGATAAGGCAAAAAGGGTGTTCAGAGGAACTGACCTGATAGCCTACAAGGAAACCGGCCTGCCCAAACGTGGCCGCAAGCGTAAGAAACACCTTTAGTTCAGTCTGTCCCATGGAATGGTATCCAGAACATTATATTTGGCATTCATAGCAGCAAGTTCAAGAGCCAGCAGCCTTGCCCTTAGCCTGACATCCTCCATGTCGGATACGGCTTGAAGGAACTCGGACGGCTCCATTGCTCCTGACTGAATCATCCATTCCCTTGCACATTTCTCAGGAACAACGGCACTGACGAAAGAGAGTATTTCTTTTGCTATGCAGCCGGCTGTACCGTTACCGGCTTCAATGGTAAAACAGAACGGCACACCGCTCGAAGTCTTCCTCCTGAAATTGAGAAACCGGATTCCATCCATGTTTTCCATTGAAACGCTCCACCCATGCCGGGCAGAGAGATTAAAAATATTACGACAATTTTCCATTTACCATACAATTATAGTTTTGTTTTCATTTACCTGCTATAATAAGCAGCCGGTCTTGTCCGTGACGGATAGGACCGGCCACTTCTGTTTTCATACAGCCTATTCAAACCTTTCAAGAAATTCCTGAAGCCTGCTGTCCTGAATCTGTTTCAGCGGAACCGGATTAAAGTCTTGCTGCTGTCTTACCTGAAGCTTGCCAAGCCCCTGAGCACTCAGGTCAAGCTCCACATCCGAAAGCTCATTGAGGGAAATATACCCGTATTCATCCTCCATGAGTCCGATTACGATACCGAATAGAATCACATCGTCATCCTCCCTGTTTCCTTCAAGGATAAACCACCTTACAGAACCAAGGGCAAAAACCGCACGGCAAACAGCCTCTTTTCCCTTGCCGTCCTGGGAGTAGAGCGGATAACCCTCCAGAGCTTCCGCCAGTTGTGTTGTCATCAATCTGCACATATCAGTAAAAAATTAAAAGATTGTTTGATACCCATTCTTCTTGCTCGCATAACACTTGAATTTTGAAGTTCCAGTTCTTTTCCCTTTGGTAAAGCTCATTGAGCTTCATGGCCGGGATAAACCGTTTTATGTGCATTTGTGACTGCGGACCAAAGGGAGAAAAAGACAAGTGTGAAGTCAGAGAATGCAGACGGAATACCCAAATTTTTGAGGCATGAGAAAATTTGCGGAAGGCTGCCGTCAAGTCCTCCGACTGAAAGCGTAAGCGTCACTTGGCGTTTCTCCAGTCCGAAGTACCTTTGCACATAAGAAACGGTTCCGGCTATGATGCTCCAATGATTTCCTGATATTCAGTATTCAAAGATTTCTGAGGAGCATAGTATCCGTTTTCAGACAAACCACCGGTAACCGGTTGCCAATGTCAGAGCCTTTGAAGTGAAGAGCAGCGTAACCTTAAAGGCTCTGTCTTTGACAACTGTCCTGATTTATCTGCATGACTGTATGAACCTGTCGGCTGAAACTTGCTTGGTATCGGGATACGAAGCAAGTCAGCCGATAAGTTTCCGCTGTATAAGGCAATTTGTTCCGGCATCTCATGAAATACGAACAGTCGGAACAGCTTGCCTGTATTTTAAGACGGGTATTCAAGGATATAGGACGTTCCGTCAGTGCAAGCTTTAGCCTGCATCATCGGGACGGCCTGCTTGTTTGCGTTTTCAGACGAGCCACCGGTAACCAGTTGCCAATGTCAGAGCCTTTGAAGTGAAGAGTAGTGTAACCTTAAAGGCTCTGTCTTTGGCAACTGTCCTGGTTTATCTGCATGATTGTATGAACCTGTCGGCTGAAACTTGCCTGGTGTCACAGATACGAGGCATATCTGCCGGTCTGTTTTATATATCTATAGTTTATTTGTGGATACCTGGCTTCTATTCCGTAAACTGATAAGTAGAAAATTGAGTTAATATAGCTACAATACAACTCATTGGTTGTAATTTATCAAATAATTGCATTATCTTTGCATGTAGACGTGCGATAAAGTAATCTTTTTAATGAATATAGCAGCAGACAAAATTTCCTGTAAAGCTTTGGACGTTACAGGAGCAGAAATCAGAATTGAGCAAGATAAAAAGAATTGGGTAGAGTATTCACAGTTAATAGCCGGGGTTATGTCTAAGCGGATGGCGGAACTTGGCTTTACGCAGTTAATGCTTGCTGAGAAGATGAATTGTACCCAACAATATATTTCAAAAATATTGAAAGGGAAAAAGAATATGTCACTGGAGACTATATGCAAAATAGAGAATGCATTAGGCATCGAGATTATCAAAAGTCTAAATAGAAATGAATAACGAATAAAGCAGATTTATGTCAATACAAAGTGAAGCGGCATTAGAAGCCGGACTTATCGCTGCCCTTCAACAAATGGACTATGAATATGTCCAGATTGCAGAGGAAGATAATCTTCAAGCCAATTTCAAACGGCAGTTGGAGAAGCATAATCATAAGCGGTTGTCAGAGCATGGTCGTACTGAATTTACCGATGAGGAATTTGAAAAGATACTTATCTACCTGGAAGGTGGTACGCGCTTTGAAAAAGCAAAAAAACTCCGGGACCTCTATCCGCTTGACACGTCAGATGGCAAGCGCATTTGGGTGGAGTTTCTCAATCGTCAGCAATGGTGTCAGAATGAGTTTCAGGTGTCGAACCAAATTACGGTGGAAGGACGTAAGAAATGCCGTTATGATGTAACCATTCTTATAAATGGTTTGCCTTTGGTTCAGATTGAATTGAAACGCCGTGGCGTGGAACTGAAACAAGCATACAATCAAATACAGCGTTACCACAAGACTTCATTCCACGGACTATTTGACTATATCCAGTTGTTTGTCATATCAAACGGAGTAAATACACGTTATTTCGCCAATAATCCGAATAGTGGTTATAAATTCACATTCAACTGGACTGATGCTGCCAATCATCCGTTCAATGAGTTGGATAAGTTTGCCGTATTTTTCTTAGAGAAGTGTACGCTCGGTAAAATTATAGGAAAATATATTGTACTGCATGAGGGCGACAAGTGCCTGATGGTGCTTCGCCCTTATCAATTTTATGCGGTAGAGAAGATTTTGGACAGGGTACAAAACTCTAACGACAATGGCTATATCTGGCATACAACAGGGGCTGGAAAAACATTAACTTCATTCAAGGCGGCACAGCTTGTATCGGAATTGGATGATGTAGATAAGGTGATGTTTGTAGTTGACCGTCATGACCTCGACACTCAGACACAATCGGAATACGAGGCATTTGAGCCGGGTGCGGTGGATAGTACCGACAATACGGATGAACTTGTGAAGCGACTGCAAAGCAATTCAAAGATTATTATCACTACCATTCAGAAACTCAACTCCGCAGTCAGCAAGACTTGGTATAGCAACAAGATTGAATCTGTCCGTCACTCACGTATCGTAATGATATTTGATGAGTGTCATCGCAGTCATTTCGGGGACAGCCACAAGAAGATTATGAAGTTCTTTGACAATGCCCGGATATTCGGCTTTACCGGAACGCCTATTTTTACTGAGAATGCGGTGGACGGACATACCACCAAAGAAATATTCGGCAATTGCCTCCATAAATATCTGATTAAGGATGCCATTGCGGATGAAAACGTGCTTGGTTTCCTTGTGGAATACTATCACGGCAATGAAGTCGTTGATAATGACAATCAAGCCCGGATGGAAGAAATTGCAAAATTCATCCTTAACAATTTCAACAAATCCACATTTGATGGAGAATTTGATGCCTTGTTTGCCGTGCAGTCCGTTCCGATGCTTATACGCTATTACAAGATTTTCAAATCTTTGAATCCTAAAATCCGAATCGGTGCAGTGTTTACATACGCAGCCAATAGTAGCCAGGATGATGACCAGACAGGTATGGGTACAGGTCAATATACAAGTCAAAGTGTAGGTGAAGCTGACGAACTGCAAGCCATCATGGATGATTACAATAAAATGTACGGAACAGCTTTCACGACTGAGAATTTCCGAGCATACTATGATGACATCAACCTGCGCATGAAAAAGAAGAAAACGGACATGAAACCGCTTGACCTTTGCCTTGTCGTGGGTATGTTCTTAACCGGCTTTGACAGCAAGAAACTGAATACGCTCTATGTGGATAAAAACATGGAGTATCATGGCTTGCTGCAAGCGTTCAGTCGTACCAACCGAGTACTGAACGAGAAGAAGCGTTTTGGTAAAATCGTTTGTTTTCGTGACTTGAAAAGTAATGTTGATACGTCTATCAGGTTATTTAGTAACTCTGACAATCCTGAGGATATAGTGCGCCCTCCGTTTGAGGAAGTAAAACAGGAATACAGAACTTTAGCAACAGAGTTTCTTCAAAAATATCCTACGCCCGGCAGCATAGACTTTCTGCAAAGTGAAAACGACAAAAAGAATTTTGTGCTTGCTTTTCGTGATATAATCCGCAAACACGCAGAAATCCAGATATACGAAGATTATAGCGAAGATGCGGACGATCTTGGACTGACAGAACAACAATTCAACGACTATAAGAGTAAATACCTCGACATAACAGTTGGCTTTATCAATCCTCCAGTTACACCACCAGTTGTTGCGGAAGACCCTGTGCCATACGGCAGTAATCAAGGCTTGGAAGATATAGATTTCTGTCTTGAGCTTCTGCATAGTGACATTATCAATGTGGCTTATATCCTTGAACTCATTGCCGACCTTGACCCATATAGCGATGATTATTCTGCTAAACGCCAGCATATCATTGATACTATGATTAAGGATGCTGGAATGAGAGGCAAAGCCAAACTCATAGACGGCTTTATCAAAAAGAATGTGGATGAAGACAAGGAAAACTTCATGACTGGGCGTAATAACTTATAGATATCGTCGACAAAAGAACAGATGATCCTCACGCCCGCCACATCGAAAAGATTGTCTTTCACGGAATCAAGGGAAATATCAAAAGCCTTTTCTTTTTAATTTTTTATAGATACTGTGGGGTGTCTTCACTCTCGTCTTGATGAATTCGATAGGATTTTCTCTGCCCCCGGATCGAAAGCTCATCGTTGAGCACCTCCACCTTTGTCTTAAAATTCTCTGATCGCACAGCTGTACATCATCAGCATCGTCTGCAGCGCTTCCGCCGCTCCCAGCAATTCCTCCGTATCTTCCGGAATGCTGGACTTCGTTATTATTTCTTTCTGTATTCCATCCATAATTCAGCAACCCCTTGTCTTTCACCTGAAATGTTCCCTGCGTCCCGGCGCCCCTCGCCGTTCTCAAACTCCTCCGCCGTATGTTTCCGTCCGCTGTCTGTCCTTTCCCCGCTCCTTCGCTCGGGGGACAGCGTCCTTTCGATTCCGCCCGGCGGACGGCTGCCGGAAAAAAGCTCCGGCTGCCGTCACCGCAAAATCTGAAAAGCTGAAACAACCTGCAACCGGCTAACAGCGCCGAGGTTCTGCAGCACAAAATCCCCCATCCCCGTCAGGAATTCAGAAAACGGAATCCGAACGGTATCAGAGTTCTTCTACGAGTTCGGACGCTTCTTTTCTGTGCGGGTGCATCGGGCCAGGCTGAACGTCCGCCGCCGGATAGCCGACCGGCAGCAGAATCCGCGGCTGAAGTCCGCCAGGAATCGCGAATTCCTTCTTGACCTTCGCTGTATCAAACCAGCAGACACAGGTTGTTCCGAGTCCCAGTTCCTCCGCTTCCATCATCAGATGAGACACAAAGATACCCATATCCAGAGAAGAGGAATTAAAATCGTCGAAAGGATTGACCCAGGCGTTCGGCGTATCCTCACACAAAATCAGAACGACGGGAGCGTGAAAGGTCGCCGGCGTGATAGCTCTGATCTTTTCCAGCGCCGCCTCACTGCGAAGCGCATAAACCTTAAAAGGCTGGATATTTTTGGCCGTCGGAGCCCATCTGCCCGCCTCGATAATCGCGTCGTACGCTTCTTTTTCTACCGGTCTGTCCTCAAACTTGCGGACGGAAAAACGTTTTTTTGCCAGTGTAAGAAAGTCCATTGTAACATTACCTCCGATTCTACAGCTGTTGAAATGGTGAATTCTCATTTATTAACGCAAACCCATAAAAATAAACTGACCATGCCGGAAAAAAGCCTGACATTTTTATTTCATCAGAGACGCTAAATCTACGTCCCTCTTGCTGACCAGGGTTCCGGAATACGTTCCGACATCGGTAATCAACCCTGCCATTCTGCGGATATCGTCATGGTCGACCGCATCGATCTGCCGGATCACATCTTCCGGATTTCTGACGATATTGCAGTTGATCGCGTATTTTCCGTTAGAAACCATGCGGCTTCCT
>ENA-OQDL01000849-OQDL01000849.1-human-gut-metagenome-genome-assembly--contig:-NODE-849-length-17591-cov-2.909872_pt1 | contig 17591 bp, 25 predicted proteins | sample MGYA00242782_ERZ504609 | MGnify/ENA primary metagenome ERZ504609 (study PRJEB26092, sample SAMD00036320) | human gut metagenome | host: Homo sapiens | study: EMG produced TPA metagenomics assembly of... | reverse complement strand
TACCATTGATTCTTCTTACTATGGGGAAAAAGGGGAGTAGAGCATTACTATAAAGACTTTAGGATTGAAGAAAAAGGATTTCAGGTATCAGCGATAGAAACAACAGGAGCGGGAGATAACTTTTTGCGGGTGTCCTTGGCATATATTTTGGAACACGATATTAACAACTTGACAGAGGATCATTTGAGAGAAATGCTTATCTTTGCGAATGCAGGTGCGGCTCTAGTTACAACAAAAAAAAGGTGCAATTTGTTCTATGCCTGAACGGAGAGAAATTGTAGATCTAATTGATGTTGGTAGAAATGCAATTCATCAGTTTTGATACGGAGGATGTGGAAGAAAATAATCTCACTGCAGAAAAGGCACAGCAGCTGTGTCTGAAATATGCTCGATTTTTCCGCTGTTTTCGGTTACGTAAACGTTAATTGTTTGGAACAACAGAATGCATATCAAACCCCAGGAACTTTGTGTTTCTGGGGTTTTTTAATCAAAGACAGGATAAAACAACTGTAGTTTTATCCTGTCTTTGAATGGAATTATTTGTTTGTGCTGTCTGCATCAATTACAGACTGAATCTGTTTCATCAAAGTATCATAGTTGTCTTGATTATCAATTCCGCCGAGCATCGGATCACCTACAATATTACCATTTCTATCGACCAGTATTGTTGTAGGAAATGCCATAATATCGGACGCATATTTCCCTGCATCTGAAGAAGAGTCAATGGAAAGATTGCGATATTTAGCACCCTGCTTTTCGAGAATAGTCTTTGCTTCTTTTATAGCAGTTTTGTTTCCGTCGAAGGTTTCTGTGTTGATACCTACAACTTCTCCACCCATTGATTTGATTGCATCGTTTAATTCGTTAAGTTTAGATAATTCGGCAACACAAGGTTTGCAGCCGGTGAACCAGAAATTGATGACAGTTACTGCATTTTTGGAAAACAGGCTTTCATCAACAGAATTTCCATCATAATCCTGACCAGAGAAATTCTTGAAAGGAGATGCGCCTTTGGAACTGTTTTTCTGATCAGTCTTATCAGATCCTGTATTTTTCTTTTCAATCTCAGCGATCTGTTCCTCGATTTTTCGGATAGTTTCAATATCAGCGGTAAGTGTTTTCAGCTCGTCATCTGTAAAAGACTCCTTGTTTGATTCAACAGTGTCAGCCAGAGAATCCGCATAATTTCCATTTGGATCCGCAGCACTTTTACTCATCATGCCAAATGCTTTGTTCCATACATCTTCATGATCTGCGAAGATCTGATTTTCCTGCTGATATAAATCATTCAGTTTAGAGTCGGAATCGTCTGCAGATTCTGAGCCGGATTCAGTCTTGGTATTCTGAGATTTTTCTGTGTCTGCAGTTCCTTTCCCGCTACATGCTGTAAATAATAATGCTATGCAAAGTGTTAAAATAGAGAGAAATGTTCTTTTTGTTTTCATAAATAATTGCTCCTTAAAATAATAGTAATAAAATTAATAGTTACCGGTTGGTTATGGTTGATTGCTGCTGTTCTTTTTTGGGGCATGTTTTTCCCAGAAACTGATATTGGATCGCATCTTTTGGACAAGCCTTGATGCAAGCCCCGCATCGTATACATTCTGGATGATTCGGAGTCTTGCACACATCAATATCCATTTTACATGCCTTTGAACATTGATTGCATCCGACACATTTGCTGCCTTCAACTTTAATATTAAGAAAGCTGATCTTATTAAATAATGAATAGATCGCTCCAAGAGGACAGATCCATTTACAGAACGGCCTGTAAAACAAAATACTCAACACAACAACTGTAATTAAAATAAGACATTTAAAAGAAAAAAGTGTTCCAAGTGCAGACCTTATAGCAGTATTTCCAAGTGACAGTGGTATGGCTCCTTCCAAAACACCTTGTGGGCAAATGTATTTACAGAAGAATGGATCCCCCATCCCTATAGAGTTCGTTACAAACAATGGCAGAAGAATAACGAAAACAATGAGGATTATATATTTCAGGTATCTTAGCGGTTTCAGTCGGGCTGTGGAAAATTTTTTCCCGGGGATTTTATGAAGTAAATCCTGAAACCAACCAAACGGGCATAAAAAACCACAGATAAATCTTCCGAGTGTCACACCGAGCAGAATGAAAAACCCGGTTATGTAATATGAAAATTTAAATCGGGAGGATCCGATAACCGCCTGAAAGGCTCCAATGGGGCAGGCTCCTGTCGCAGCAGGACAGGAATAGCAGTTTAATCCTGGCACACATACTGTTTTAATCTTGCCCTGATATATTTTGCCTTTAAGTAAATTGGGAATATGGATATTGGTAAGTAATGTGGCAATTGCCTGTATCAATCCCCGTATTCTGGCAACTTTTTTGATAGTAATTTCTTTTCTTATCCAATTCCGACACACTCCAGACATAATTTTATTGCTTTGCCAAAGACGGCAGCAGCTTCACCTCGGATCACACCATAGCCAATCATGGCTGTACCTGTGATGAATATTACAAATTGAAATATTTTTTTGCACTTCAAGATTTTGTTACTCCTTTCGTTGGTTGTATTTGTTGACCAGCTGACTTCGGTATTATACAATAGTCAGTGTGAAATTTTCGTTAAGAAGAGGGTGGAATGATTTGAGATTATTAATAGTTGAAGATGAAAAACAAATATGTGATGCGGTTGCGAAAAGTCTGTATGATGCCGGGTACGAGGTGGATACCTGTTATGATGGGGAAGATGCATTGGAATACATCCTGACAGAAAATTATGATTTGATTGTTCTGGATCTGAATCTGCCCGGCATGGATGGGATGGAAATCCTAAAAGAACTCAGACAGAGCAATGAGGAGACAAAGGTTCTTATATTATCGGCAAGAGGGCAGATTGCAGATAAAGTCGAAGGGTTGGATGCTGGTGCGAATGATTATATGGAAAAGCCGTTTCATCTACAGGAACTTGAGGCTCGTATCAGAAGTCTGACAAGAAGGAAATTTGTACAAAAGGATGTATGTCTGGAAAGTGGCGATATCATGTTCGACACGATAAAACGTGAGGCATATGCAAAGGAAACAAAGATTTCCCTGACAAGAAAAGAAAAAGGAATTTTGGAATATTTGCTTCTTAACCTGGGAAGACCGGTAAGTCAGGAGGAATTGATGGAGCATGTCTGGGATGCATCTGTGGATAGCTTCAGTGGAGCCATCCGGGTGCATATGTCTTCGCTAAGGAGAAAGCTTAAGGCAGTGCTTGGATATGATGCAATTATGAATAAGGTGGGAGAAGGATATAAAATACGAGAGGAGTCTGATTGATGAAAAAAAAGTGTCACTGCAGTGGAGACTTACGTGTATAACTAACATTGTGTATTGCGATTATATGTGGGTGCCTGACAATGTTTGTCTATAAAAATGGTGTGTATTATATGGATTCCCTGCAAAAGGCTGTTGACGCTCAGGGAGATGACAGCGGAGGTGGTTCGGAAGAAATATACATCAGCATACCAGAGGATAAGTGGGATGAGTTCTCAAATGATTTTTCTGTTCAAGTGTACAATAATAAGGAAGACTACAGAAAAAAACAGTTTGGTAATTTCAGCTTTATTGGCGATTCTTGGCGGGGTAGCTACATATTTTATAAGTGGACACGCACTCAAACCACTCCGTGAGTTTTCTGATAAAATAGAAGAGGTGCAGATACAAAATCTGGCAGACTCGCGAATCGAAGAAAGCAAGATTAAAGAACTGAATCAGCTTAGTGTTTCGTATAACAAGATGCTTGAACGCCTCTCGGATGCAATTTGAGATACAGAGACAATTTACTGCGAGTGCAGCACATGAGCTTCGAACTCCATTATCGTTAATGCAGGTACAGCTTGACTTGTATCATTCCACTCAGCATCCGGGCAGTGATGCAGACACCGTACAGATGATAAAGATGTTGACGGAACAAAATGACAGGCTTGGCAAGATGGTGAAAAACACTTCTTGACATGAGTGAGCTTCAGACTGTAGGACGGGATGCAAAAAATTATCCTTAATGATCTCGTTGACGAGGTATTGGAAGATTTGGAACCTCTTGCACAGGAAAAGAATATAAAACTTATTGGAAAATATAAGAATATAACGATGATTGGAAGTGATATCCTTATTTATAGGCTGGTATACAATCTTGTTGAGAATGCTATAAAATACAATCATTCAGATGGACAGGTTACAGTAAATGCATACCAAAAACCAAAAACATATTTACCTGTTAGTAGAGGATACCGGAAGCGGAATTCCGAAAGAACTCAGGGAACGTGTATTTGAACCATTCTTTCGCGTGGATAAATCCAGAAGCCGAGAGCTTGGTGGTGTAGGACTTGGACTTGCTCTGGTTCATGAGATTGTGAGAGTGCACGATGGCAGTATCAGCATTAAGTCAAACCCTGCAGGTGGAACAATCTTTGAGGTGATTTTTGAACAGAAATCAAAGGAATAGTTATTCAAAAAAATGAACAAAAAAAGGATGCTTGTAAATAGGATTGACTCCTAACTGATTACCATATATTATTATATATTGGTAAACATTGCTGAACATTGCAAAACGTTAGTCAGCATTTAATGTTTTACAGGTTTTGTAGTAATCCGCGATTTTGACCCCAAAATGCGACGAAAAACAGTAAAAAAACAGGCAGAAAAAGCCAAAAAAAAGGAAAATAATTAAAGATTTATGAAAAAAAGCAATAAGAAAATTATTGTGCAACATGTACAAAAATACAAGGAGATTTAATGAGAAAGCTTGCGTTAAATGATGAAATATTACTAAAAATAGAGAAACCGGCACGTTATATCGGAAATGAAGTGAACTCGGTCATGAAAGACCCTGAAAAGGTGTCTATTAGATTTGCCAATGTGCTTCCCGGATGTCTACGAAATAGGAATGTCGCATCTGGGAATACAGATCCTTTATGACATGTTCAACCGCCGGGATGATGTGTGGTGTGAACGTGTCTATTCGCCGTGGACCGATCTGGATCAGATTATGAGAGAACAGAAGATTCCGCTGTTCGCACTGGAGTCGCAGGATCCGATTAAGGATTTCGATTTTCTTGGAATCACGATCCAGTATGAGATGTGTTATACCAACATTTTACAGGTGTTGGACTTAAGTGGGATTCCGATGCAGGCAGCAGACCGTACCTGGGATGATCCAATTGTGATCGGCGGGGGACCTTGTACGTATAATCCGGAACCGCTGGCAGAGTTCTTTGACCTTTTTTACATGGGGGAAGGCGAGACAGTCTATGATGAACTGCTAAATGTCTACAAAGAGAACAAGAAACGTGGCGGGACGAGAAAAGAATTTCTGGAGATGGCAGCAGAAATCGAAGGAATCTATGTGCCTGCGTTCTATGATGTGACATATAAGGAAGACGGAACGATTGAGAGCTTCCGTCCGAACAATCCACATGCAAAAGAAAAAATCAAAAAGCAGGTGGTTATGGACATGACCAGTGCAACGTATCCAGGAGAAAACCGGTCGTACCGTTTATCAAGGCAACACAGGATAGAGTTGTTCTTGAGATTCAGAGAGGCTGTATCCGCGGATGCCGTTTCTGCCAGGCCGGAATGTTATACCGTCCGACACGTGAAAAGGATGTAGAAGTCTTAAAAGATTATGCATATAAGATGTTAAAGAGTACCGGACACGAGGAGATTTCCCTCAGTTCATTAAGCTCCAGTGATTACAGCCATTTAAGAGAACTGGTAACTTTCCTGATCGATGAGTTCAAATCACAGGGGATCAATATCAGTCTTCCATCGCTTCGTATAGATGCATTTTCACTGGATGTGATGGGACAGGTACAGGATATCCGAAAGAGCAGCCTGACATTTGCACCGGAAGCCGGATCGCAGAGAATGCGTAATGTGATCAACAAAGGCCTTACGGTAGAGGACATCATTGGGGGTGCCGGACAGGCGTTCGACGGTGGCTGGAATAAGGTAAAACTTTACTTTATGCTGGGACTTCCGACTGAAACCGAAGAGGACATGCGGGCAATCCCGGAACTTGCAGATCAGATCGCCAGACGTTACTATGAGATCCCGAAAGACCAGCGGAATGGAAAATGTCAGATTACAACGAGTACATCATTCTTCATTCCAAAGCCGTTCACACCATTCCAGTGGGCAAGAATGTATACGAATGAAGAATACATTTCCAGAGCAGCGATCGTAAAGCATGCATTTAATGAACAGCTTAACCGAAAGAGCCTGAAGTATCACTGGCACGATGCGGAAGTTACTGTTCTGGAAGGTGTATTTGCAAGAGGTGATAGAAAAACTTCTGAAGTCATCAAAGAAGCTTACCGTCTGGGATGTCTGTATGACTCCTGGAGCGATCAGTTTGATAATGACAAATGGATGCAGGCATTTGAAAATACGGGCATTGATATCGCATTCTATAATCTCAGGGAAAGGCCTTTAGATGAGGTGTTCCCATGGGATTTCATCGATATCGGCGTAACAAAAGAATTCCTGAAACAAGAGTGGAATCATGCAATGAATGCAGAAGTAACACCGAACTGCCGTATGAAATGTTCCGGCTGCGGTGTCGCAAAATGGAAAGGAGGTGTCTGTATTGAAAGTAAGAATTAAATTCCGCAAATATGGAGTCATGCGTTTCATCGGACACCTGGATGTAATGCGTTATTTCCAGAAGGCGATCCGCAGGGCAGAGATTCCGATTGCATTTACAACCGGATACAGCCCGCATATGATCATGTCATTCGCACAGCCGCTCGGAGTCGGTGTGACAAGTGACGGGGAATATTTTGATATCGAGATCACGAAACCGATTTCTTCCGAAAACGCAGTTGCGCAGTTGAATGCAGTGATGGTGGAAGGAATAGAAGTCATAAGCTTCCGTGAGATTTCATCGGATAAGAAAGCCAGTGGTATGACGATCGTTGCTGCCGCAGATTATAAAGTAACATTTCCTGAGACGTTCAGGCATGCAGAAGAGATCCGCGTGCTCCCGGAAAGCTGGAAAGGAAAGGTGGAGTCATTCATGGCGCAGCCGGAGATCGTGGTGTTGAAAAAGACCAAGCGAAGTGAAAAAGAAGTTGATATCAAACCGATGATCTACAAAATGGCTGCACTGGACGATGGCATCTATCTGTATCTTGCAACCGGAAGTGAGCAGAATCTGAAGCCGGATCTGGTGGCAGAAGCGTTCTTGAAATTTGCAGGAGAAGATCCGGAAGAAACACCGGTGCATATTCATAGAATTGATGTGTATGCAAAGAATCCGGACGCAGAAGAAGGAAAGACAGAGTTCATTTCGCTGGATGGACTTGGGAAAGATATTTTATAAAGATATAACGGACTTCCATCAATCTGACAGGAGTGATTAAACATGAGTAAAAAGGAAGTAAAGACAAATGCCATGCGTATGCTGGACCGCGCAAAAGTTTCATATAGTTATGAAGAATATGAATGCGATGATTTTACAGACGGTATCCAGACCGCAGACAAACTTGGATACGACCACAAGCTGGTCTATAAGACGCTGGTAACAACGGGAAAAACAGGGAACCATTATGTATTCGTGATTCCGATCGAAGCCGAGATTGATTTTAAGAAAGCGGCAAAAGTTGTTGGTGAGAAATCACTGGAGATGCTGCATTTAAAGGATCTGACGAAAGTGACCGGATATGTCCGTGGGGGCTGCACGGCGATCGGCATGAAGAAGCAGTTCCCTACCGTGATTCAGGAAGATGCAAAGGAACTGGAATATATGCATGTCAGCGGTGGGAAACTTGGAATGCAGATCCGGCTTGCACCACAGGATCTTCAGAAGGTTGCAAAAGCAGAATTTGCAGATGTGATCCGCCCATAACCGCATGCAGTGATGCTGTGGGGAGAATCAGAGAGTACCTGAAAGGCATGTATATTTATGCAGTAGTTCTAAAAATCAATCGTTATTCCCACACATATTAACACATTATTGCATTGAAGTGCGCTCAAAAATGATGTAAGATAAATACAGTTACGTTTTTTATAGCGAAAGAATATGAATGCATTTCAGAAAATACTTGGTTGGAGGAATACGAAAAGTGAAAAAAGTTGTAAAATTTGGTGGTAGTTCGCTTGCAAGTGCCGAGCAGTTTAAAAAAAGTAGGTAACATTATCAGAAAAGAGGAATCCAGAAGATATGTCATTCCGTCTGCACCTGGTAAACGTACGCCGGATGATACAAAAGTAACGGATATGTTATACAGTTGTTATGGACAGGCAATCCTTGGGGAAGATGCGGAAAAAGACTTTGAAGAGCAGTTAGAAGCAATCAAAGAGAGATATAACAGCATTATCAGCGGATTGGATCTGGAACTGAGTCTGGATGAGGAATTTAAGACAATCCGTACAAACTTCAGCAAGAAAATCGGAAGAGATTATGCAGCTTCCCGTGGAGAATATCTGAATAGTATCATTATGGCGGCATATCTTGGATATGAATTTATCGATGCTGCAGAAGTGATCGTATTTGATGAGAATGGTAATTTTGACGGAGATAAGACGCATGAGATCCTGTCTGCAAGACTGGAGAATACGGAACGTGCAGTCATTCCGGGATTCTACGGGGCAAAACCTGACGGAAGTATCCAGACATTTTCCCGTGGCGGATCTGATATTACAGGATCGATCGTTGCGAAGGCTGTGCATGCAGACATGTATGAGAACTGGACCGATGTATCTGGTTTCCTGATCGCTGATCCTAGAATCATCAAGAATCCAAAGCCGATCGATGTGATCACATACAGAGAACTGCGCGAGTTATCTTATATGGGAGCAACCGTACTTCATGAGGATGCGATCTTCCCTGTACGTAAAGAGGGAATACCGATCAATATCCGTAATACAAATGCACCGGAAGATAAGGGAACGCTGATCGTAGAAGACACATGCAGAAAACCTCGTTTTACGATCACAGGTATTGCCGGTAAGAAGGATTTCGCTTCTATCACGATCGAAAAATGCAATGATGAACTCAGAAGTCGGATTCTGCCGCAAGGTATTAGAAGTTTTTGAAAATAATCATATTTCTATTGAACACATGCCGTCAGGAATCGATACTATGACGATCTTCGTTCACAGAGATGAATTTGAAGAAAAAGAACAGGATGTCATTGCGGGAATCCACAGAGCCGTAGAGCCTGACTTTCTGGAACTGGAGTCAGATCTGGCACTGATCGCTGTTGTTGGAAGAGGTATGCGTGCGACCAGGGGAACTTCCGGACGTATATTTGCAGCACTTGCACATGCAAATGTCAATGTCAAGATGATCGATCAGGGTTCCAGTGAGCTGAATATCATCATTGGTGTCAGAAGCCATGATTTTGATGCTGCTATCAATGCGGTTTATGATATTTTTGTAAATACAATAGTTTAATAAATTGGGGAGGCTTTCATTAGCTATGAATATTATGTTTTTTCTGAAGCCGAAAAGTGATCTTGCTTTCATTTATGATTATCACACTTTGCGACAGGCTTTGGAGATTATGGAATATCACAAGTATTCCTGTGTACCGATATTAAATAAAGAGGGGAAATATGTCGGTTCTATCACAGAGGGAGATCTTTTATGGTCACTGAAGGAGCTGGATCTATTTAATATTAAAGAGGCAGAATCAATCAGTATCATGAAGATTAAAAGACGTGTGGATTATCAGTGCGTGACAGCAGAATCGAATATGGAAGATCTGATCGGACGCGCAATGGAACAGAATTTTGTTCCGGTGATCGATGATCAGGGACATTTCATCGGAATTATCACCAGAAGAGATATTATAGGTTACTGTTATGACAGATTAAAAGAATGTGGAGAGTAAAATGATCATTGATTTTCATACACACATATTTCCAGATAAGATAGCCGGGCGGACGCTCGACTATCTTTCTGACATTTTTGGAGCAAGTCCGTTTGCAGACGGAACACATACCGGACTTTGTGATTCTATGAAGAAAGCGGGAGTTGATGTTTCTGTTTCACTTCCGGCGGTGACGAAAGTATCGCAGGTAGAATCTATTAACCGTTTTGCGTCTGCTTTTACAGAAGGGGCAGTTATTTCATTCGGAGGAATCCATCCGGAATGTGAAAATTATAAAGAAATATTAAAAGAGATCAAAAATCTGGGATTGAAGGGAATCAAACTTCATCCGGATTATCAGGATATGTATTTTGATGATATCCGCTATGAACATATTGTCGATACAGCATCGGAACTTGGACTTATCACGGTAGTCCATGCCGGAGCGGATCCGAAATGTCCAAAAGATGTACATTGCACGCCAAAGATGGCAAGAAAGCTTCTGGATGATGTAAAGCCGGAAAAACTGGTACTTGCCCATATGGGTGGAAACGAAATGTGGGATGAGGTGGAAAAATATCTAGTGGGCAGAATGTATATTTTGATACGGGTGTCATTCTGGATAGAATGCCGGAGGAACAGTTCTTGCGGATGGTACATATGCATGGCGCAGACAGAATCCTGTTTGGAACGGATTCTCCATGGGCCGATCAGAAGAAATTTGTGACATTATTCGATCAGATGCCGTTGACAGAGGAAGAGAAGATGGCAGTCTTTTCAGGAAATGCGAAAAAAGCTGCTTGGAATATAAAAGATAAAAAATATTTCTGATAATGCTTGCATTTTCGGAAAATATATGCTATTATCTTCTAGTATGCCGCACAGTGAGGTTGAAGTTCTGCCGGAATCATCAGTCAGACACCGTAACTGGCGAGTAATGATAATAGGAGGTGCCATATGTACGCAATTATAGCAACAGGTGGTAAACAGTACAAAGTAGCCGAAGGCGATATCATTAAAGTAGAGAAACTTGGTGTAGAGGCTGGAGAGACTTTTACATTTGACCAGGTTCTTGCAGTAAGTGACAACGGATTAAAAGTTGGTAATCCGACAGTTGCAGGTGCAACAGTTGAAGCTTCTGTAGTTGAAAACGGTAAAGCTAGAAAAGTTATCGTTTACAAGTATAAGAGAAAATCTGGATACCATAAGAAAAACGGTCACAGACAGCAGTATACTGCAGTTAAGATTGAAAAAATCAACGCTTAATATTGGAGAGCATCCATGATTCATGTAACGATCTTTCAGAACAAGTATAAAGAGTGTGTAGGTTTTCAGACGGAAGGACATGCCGAATATGCAAATCCGGGACAGGATATTGTATGTGCCGCTGCTTCTATTCTGGTAATCAACACAATAAATGCAATTGAAGAATTTACGGAAGATGACGCAAGTCTGATTTCGGAAGATGAGACGGGAATGATTTCTTATCATCTGAATCATCCTTCAAAAGATGCAAGGCTTTTGCTGAATGCAATGATTCTTGGCCTGGAACAGATGGTAGATGATGACAACTATGCAGAATATATTGATTTAACATTCGAGGAGGTGTAACAACCATGATGAAATTAAACCTTCAGTTTTTCGCTCATAAAAAAGGTGTAGGTTCTACAAAGAACGGTAGAGATTCTGAGTCTAAAAGACTTGGTGCTAAAAGAGCTGACGGACAGTTTGTAAAAGCTGGTAACATTCTTTACAGACAGCGCGGAACAAAGATTCACCCGGGAATCAATGTAGGACGCGGCGGTGACGATACATTATTCGCACTCGTTGATGGCGTTGTAAGATTTGAAAGAAAAGGAAGAGATAAGAAACAGGTTTCTATCTATCCAGTAGCTTAATTATGAGTTGAAAAAGTGCGTTGCAATGATTAACTTCTTTCGGTTATGATGCAGCGCGCTTTTTTTGACTTCCGTTTATTTATTATAGATGAAAGGAATACAGTATGTTTGCAGACAGAGCAAGGATATTTATTAGAGCAGGAAAAGGCGGAGACGGTCATGTGAGTTTCCGGCGCGAGAAGTATGTAGCGAATGGAGGTCCGGATGGCGGTGACGGCGGACGTGGCGGTGACGTTATATTTGAAGTCGACGAAGGACTGAATACGCTTCAGGACTACAGGCACAAGAGAAAATTTACAGCAAGAGACGGTGAACAGGGCGGTAAGCGCAGATGCCATGGTGCGGACGGTGAAGATATTGTCCTGAAAGTTCCGGAGGGAACGGTTATTAAAGAATCAGAATCCGGTAAAGTCATCGCAGATATGTCCGGAGACAACCGCAGACAGATCATCTTAAAAGGTGGCAAAGGTGGTCTTGGAAACCAGCATTTTGCAACTGCAACCATGCAGGTTCCGAAGTATGCACAGCCGGGACAGCCTGCAAAAGAATTGTATGTTGATCTGGAATTAAAAGTGATCGCTGATGTAGGACTTGTGGGATTTCCGAATGTCGGAAAGTCTACGTTCTTATCACGCGTAACTAACGCACAGCCGAAGATTGCCAATTATCATTTTACAACACTGAATCCAAATCTTGGTGTTGTAGATCTTCCGGATGCGAATGGATTTGTAATCGCAGATATTCCAGGACTGATCGAAGGAGCATCAGAGGGTGTCGGACTTGGACATCAGTTCCTGCGTCATATCGAACGCACCAAACTGATGATCCATGTAGTAGATGCGGCTGGAACAGAAGGACGGGATCCGGTAGATGATATCTATAAGATCAACAACGAATTAAAGGCATATAATGCTGACATTGCGAACCGTCCACAGGTGATCGCAGCGAATAAGATTGATGCGATCTTTACAGAGGATGATCCGGTACAGCGTCTGAAAGACGAATTCGAACCACAGGGAGTAAAGGTATTTCCGATTTCCGGAGTAACCGGACAGGGAATTAAGGAATTACTTTATTATGTATCGAACGAATTACAGCATCTGGATCAGGAGACAATTGTATTTGAACAGGAATATTTCCCTGAGGAAGAGATTCCTATGAACGATCTTCCGTATACAGTCGAAAAAGAAGACGATATGTACGTGGTAGAAGGGCCGAAGATCGAAAAGATGCTGGGATATACAAATCTGGATTCCGAGAGAGGATTTGCATTTTTCCAGAAATTCCTCAAGGATTCAGGAATTCTGGAGCAGCTTGAAGAAGCTGGTATCCAGGAGGGAGATACAGTACGAATGTATGGCCTGCAGTTTGACTATTACAAATAATAGTTCAGATGCGGTCCGTTGATGGTATAAAGAGGAGATTAAAGATGACAACAAAACAGAGAGCTTATTTAAAAGGTCTTGCTATGAATTTAGATCCAATCTTCCAGATTGGAAAGAACAGCATGACACCGGAAGTTACCAAAGCTATCCAGGAGGCACTGGACGCAAGAGAACTGATCAAAGTCAGTGTACTTAAGAACTGCGCAGATGATCCGCGTGCACTTGCAGAAGTGATCGCAGAACGTACACATTCACAGGTCGTACAGGTAATCGGTAAGAAGATCGTATTATATAAAGAAGGCAAAGACAAACACAAGAAGATAGAGCTGCCAAAATAATACAGGTAGGAGATTCAAATGAAGATAGGGATTATGGGAGGAACCTTTGATCCGATCCATAACGGGCATCTGATGCTGGGACATGCTGCATATGAAGCATTTTCCCTGGATCAGATCTGGTTTATGCCGAACGGGAACCCTCCGCATAAAAAGAGCGAGACAATAAAATCCACTGCAGAAGACCGGATGAAGATGACCAGTCTTGCGATTGCACCGTTTCCAGAGTTTGTTCTGCAGCCATACGAGGCATTGAGAGTGGAAGTATCCTGTTCTTACCAGACGATGGAACATTTTAGCAAAATATATCCGGACGATGAATTCTATTTTATCATTGGTGCGGACTCTCTTATGGCAATCGAGACGTGGGTACATCCGGAACGAATCTTTCCGACATGCACAATTCTTGCTACCTATCGCAATGAGGTGAAGACTAAAGAGGAGATGAACAGACAGATACAATATTTGTCTGAAAAATATCATGCAAAGATACGTCTGCTGGAGACGCCTCTTATGCCTGTCTCATCTCATGAACTGCGTGCCAGTCTTCAGTCCGGAGATTTCGTCTCGGAATATATGCCGGCTGCTGTATGCAGTTATATAAAGCAGCATCATTTATATCGATAGTATCAGAGAAAAAACAAAAGAAGGAATACGGTAATGGATGAAAGAATCATAAAAATACAGCATGTGCTAAAGAAAGAACTGGACGATAACCGCTACCAGCATACTCTGGGTGTGATGTATACGGCCGCTTCGATGGCTATGCGTTATGATGTGGACGTGCTGAAAGCCCTGTATGCCGGTTTGCTGCATGACTGCGCAAAATGTATCCCGAATGATAAGAAACTGCATCTGTGCGGGAAATACGGCTTTACAGTATCAGACATAGAAAGAGAGAACCCAAGTCTGCTGCATGCAAAACTGGGTGCCTGTCTGGCTCATGAAAAATATGGTGTGACAGATAAAGAGATTATTCATGCGATTGAAAGCCATACAACAGGGTGTCCGGCTATGACGATGCTGGAAAAAATCATATACATTGCGGATTATATCGAGCCGGGCAGAAGAGAACTGCCGAATATGGCGGACGTAAGACGGCTTGCTTTTCAGAATATTGATGAATGTCTGTACCGGATTTTAAAAGATTCACTGGTATACCTGAACAGCAGGAAGATTGCGGTGGATCCTATGACACAAAAAACGTATGATTATTATAAAAAAGAAATGGGAAAGGAGGATTAAGTATGGATCAGGCAAAGGAAATGGCAAAAATCGCATTTGAAGCGTTAGAAGATAAAAAGGGTGAAAATGTATGTGCGATTGATATTTCATCGGTATCTGTTCTTGCAGACTATTTTGTAATTGCAAATGGTAACAGTGACAGTCAGGTACGTGCACTTGTTGAGAATGTAGAAGAAAAGATGCATAAAGCAGGATATGCTGCAAAAGAGACAGAAGGACACAGAAGCGGAGCGTGGGTGTTGATCGACTTCGGTGATGTGATCGTACACATTTTTGACAGAGAAAACCGTCAGTTCTATAATCTGGAGCGTATCTGGAATGATGGAAAGAGAATTGATGATGTAAATGAATTATAAAGTATCTGTACAGAAGTAACTAGCATTTTTCTATAATTTGTAAAAACAATTATTCTGTAGCAAACCAACCAACAAAACGAAGCGTATTACTGGCAAAACCGGTGATACGCTTTTTTAATGCAAGTGGAGGAAATATAATTATAAATAACGAAATACCTAAAACAATTCCGGTCGCAGACTATGCCGGATATATTATGAAAAATTTTAAACCGGATGTCATAAAATCCAAAAAGCCTGAATCGGAATGGACAGAAGAAGAACATACAGAATATACAAAATGGAGTCTTAAACTGTCTATGGCACATAGATTCAAGCAACAAATACAGGAGAATAAACCCTTAACAAATAGGGACAAAAGGATTATAGAACGTTTTAGAAGTGGCGCAGATTTACTTTGGCGAAAAAATTATGTGGCAGAGAACATCAAGACTATTCGAACAACCATATACTTTTGATCTATTTAATGAGTGGCAAGAAAAGCACTTTAAAGAACACCCGGAAGACAAAGATAAAACAATCGAAGAGTTATTTGACATACGGCTTTCTGAACAGAAGCTATATCATTACAAAGAAGTAAACGGCAAATATTATGGTGCAGAAATCCCAAAAGAAATACATTACACAGAATATTTCCGATATCTATATTTCAATGTAAAGTATGAATTTAGTGAGAAAACGTATTACAGATCTATCCCTTATACAGACAAGGATAGCAAGAAAGTATATGGGATAGGGAACGCTGCTTCGTTGCACAAGAGATCAGTGAATGGAGAGTGGACGAACTAGAAGATTGGCAGCGAGATCTTATTGAAAAATAAGAGTCGGTGTTGAGCTGAAAGACGATGATATTGTTAAAGCAATGGGTTATTAAAATCTAAATCATGAGCCTCTTTAATCGAGGAATTCAACGATTTATGATAGAAACAACAAGTTCCAAACTAAATAAAATCTGTATTTTATTTAGACTACTAATCGTCTGAAACAAGCAAATATTGCTTAAAACAGAGGATAACGATTTTTACGAAAAACAGAAAAATCATGTTTGCGAAAGGATAGTATCATAAAATAAAAGTTTGTTAGTATTTAGTATGTAGAATGAACTTTTGTTAAAGACCCCAGGCAAATATATCATGTAAAACAGAAATCCGTTTTTTGATATATTGCCTGGGGTTTTTTCTGAAAAATATCGTTTAGAAGAAACGGAAAACTCCGATCACTTTTCCCATAATCTGAAGATCACGGACGATAATTGGTTCCAACGCATCATTTTCCGGTTGTAAACGGAAGATACCTTCTTCTTTGTAAAATCTTTTGACAGTGGCACTGTCTTCAAGCAATGCGACTACAATATCTCCATTATCGGCAACAGCAGACTGTTCGACCAGTACAAAATCTCCATCAAGAATACCAGCATTGATCATACTTTCGCCATGTACTTTGAGCATAAAAGTCTGTTTGTTAGGCATATATTCCATCGGGATAGGGAAGTAGTTCTCTATGTTCTGTTCTGCGAGAAGTGGTTCTCCTGCAGCAACATGTCCGATGACAGGCACATTTACCATTTCGCGGCGGTTAAAATTAAAAGAGTCATCCAGGATCTCAATTGCACGTGGTTTGGTTGGATCCCTTCTGATATATCCATTCTTCTCAAGAGTTTCCAGATGAGAGTGAACAGAAGAAGTAGACTTCAGATTAACTGCCTCACAAATCTCCCTGACTGCTGGGGGAAATCCTCTGTTAAGAATCTCATTTTTTATATAATCCAGAATCTCCTGCTGTTTCTTGCTGATTCTGCCGTATGCCATAGAAAATACTCCTGATTCACGATCATTCTGATTAATAAAAAGTATAACATACCTTTTTCGTAATAGCAAACAAATATTCGGAAAATATGTTCGCACTGAATAATTTCCCCTTTTTCTTGTCAGATGAAGGTGAAAATGGTACAATATCTTGGTATGTAATTTAGTTAAAAGAATAAAGGAGGCAATTTTTTTGCCTGATAAGGATAAACATTTTGCAGATAATGCAGGAATATTAAAGAAGATCAAAAGTGTGTTGGGGTTGAATATTGGTACAATGCTGTTTGGAGCTCTGTTTCTCTATATGCTGTTCAGTGTTGTTTTGTATCTGACATCTTCCAACATTGAATCATATCTGGTCATTGCCGGACCTCTTTCCAGAAATGAAACCTATACGGGACTTGCGATACGGACAGAGAAAGTATATAAGGCAGAGACAGGGGGATATGTCAGTTATTATGCCCGGGAAAGGTAGCAAGATTAATGCCAACGGCGTGGTATATGGTATCAGCAGTTCACAGAAGACAGAATCGTCTGCTGAACTGAGTTCAGATGATCTTTCTGCAATTCGCAGTCAGATGTTGAGCTTTTCAAAGGGATATAACCCGAGCAAATTTAATAATACATACAGCTTTAAATATAATCTTGAGGGAAGTATCTTACAGTATGCAGGGGTAAGTGGTACTTCATCGGATTCCGGGGTTGTAAGCTATGGAGGGCAGACACT
>ENA-OQDL01000848-OQDL01000848.1-human-gut-metagenome-genome-assembly--contig:-NODE-848-length-17591-cov-4.859082_pt1 | contig 17591 bp, 19 predicted proteins | sample MGYA00242782_ERZ504609 | MGnify/ENA primary metagenome ERZ504609 (study PRJEB26092, sample SAMD00036320) | human gut metagenome | host: Homo sapiens | study: EMG produced TPA metagenomics assembly of... | reverse complement strand
ATGAATGCAATTATTGTTCTTTGCTTGATATTGTATCAAAAGATGCACCGAAATCAATTTACATTTCTCCAGTAGGCTGTAGGGGAATTGTAAGAAGAAAAGAAGAACGTAAGATAAACATTAATGAACGATTGGAAGAAGTTCTTTTGAAAATTGCAGACGAAATGGATGAAGAGGAAATAGAAAAACGTTCACGAATACAAAAAAGAGGCAAATATAGTCCCCCTATGAAAGAAACGATAATCGTGTGATTTTTGATTGCAGTGTGCAGAGGTGTAACCATCGCCCAGTTAGTGGCGTTTCGTCACTAAGTACTGGGTATTGCTTGTAGCTGAACTTCACAAGATTAAGCAACTTCGTTGCAAATCCCTTTGGGAAAAACTAAATATTGTTATTATTAACAGACTGAGTAGAGAGATTTACTTGGTCTTTTTTGTAGAAAAAGAAAGGAAGAATTGAATTGAAAGCAACAAGACACAATGGAAGATTGCGAAAGCATGAAACTTACGATGCCAGGCATAATGACTGCAGATTTGATGTGGAGAACAGAGAGCATATTGATGCAGAGAGGGAGAAAACTCAATGTCTATTGGGATTGTAGGTAGTGTAAAATAGACAATATGTAATGACCTCCGATTTGTAGGTTCGTGGATTTACCTGTATACTATGAATTGGAAACATAAATGGTAACAGGGATTACCGCATACAAATGGAGGTCATCAAATGAATTATAACACAGTTTACGTAGGAATGGATGTACACAAAGAAACTTTTTCACTCTGCTGCTATACAAATGAGAAAGAGCTGGCTGAATATTCCCAGAAAGTTGACGCACATTACAGTAAAGTTCTCAACTATCTGGAAGCAATGCGTTTCCATTACGGAGACGATGTTATGTTTATATGCGGTTATGAAGCTGGCTGCCTTGGTTTCACGTTATACCACCAGCTTACCAGCCATAACGTGAAGTGCATTATTCTTGCTCCAACAACTATGTCAAAACCGACGGGCAGGAAAAAGGTAAAAACAGACAAACGAGATGCTGCCCTGATTGCACGATGTCTTGCACATCATGATTACAGCCCGGTACATATCCCAACGGAACAGGATGAGCAGGTGAAAGAATATATTCGGATGCGGCAGGATCACAAACTCGCATTGAAAAAGATCAAGCAACAGATCCTGGCGTTCTGTCTTCGCCATAATTACCGGTATGATACTACGAAAAGCCATTGGACACAGGCACATTTAACATGGCTGCGCTCATTAGAGCCAGAAGGACTTTATCAGGAAATCCTCACCGAATATCTTGCCACCTATGATCAGCTGACTGACAAACTGGAGAGACTTGATCAGCGTATTGAGGAACTTGCATCAAAAGAAGATTACCAGGAAAATGTCAGTCATCTGTCCTGTCTCCTTGGTGTGAAAACCCAGACGGCCTTATCTACCCTTGTAGAAGTTGGCGATTTTAAACGTTTTGCCAGTGCCCAGCAGTTTGCATCTTATGGGAAGCTCTTTTAAGCCCCTCATTCCTGCTCTCTGTCTATTCCTTCGGCATTTATATTATTGCCAGAAATTTCCGATCCTATTCCAGAGGTCGGGTGTGGGCAGAGCCCACAAAAGGCAATAATCATGATGCCTTACTTGTCATGCAAAAAAATCGAAAATGATGTATATAATTTTCCTACATGGCAATACTGTAAGTACAAAGATATATTCGACAGCCGCATAATCATTAATTCGACAGCAAAATTTTACATATCTATTTCTTATCAGAAAGATTTACTTTCCATAGACACAAGAATTTTTACACCCTCTCAAAAAGATACTATATGAATCTATTATACTGATCCACATAGTATCTTTTTCAGGCAATCTACAATATTGTCAACAAATATTTCTTCTTAATCTTCTACTTTTCAATCTTCTCTTTTTTTTCTGGGTCTTCTCCGCATTGCTGTATGCCATGGCATAAAAGATTTCCTGGGAATTGAGTTTGACATCATTCAGGCTTCTGTCTGCATAATTTCCGGTTTCTGTCAGTCTCTTTCCTTTTTCATCATCATTCATCATTGTCTCGAACATCCAGTCCAGACGTTCCTTTAATTTCTCATTAAGAACCGGAGCAGCCACCTCCACACGACGGACTGTATTTCTTGTCATAAAGTCAGCAGATGCAATATATATTTTTTCTCTTTCTTTTGTACCGAAACGGTAGATTCTGGAATGCTCCAGATAACGGCCTACAATACTTACAACCTTGATATTCTCTGTATATCCCTTAATCTCCGGAATCAGACAGCAGATACCTCTGACGACCATCTCTATCTTTACTCCTGCCTGAGATGCTTCCACCAGTTTATTGATGATCACCTTATCTGTCAGGGAATTGATCTTGATTCCAATATAGCCTTCCTTTCCCTGTTTCACCTGGTCGATTTCTTCCTGTATCATATCCAGAACTCTGTTCTGCAGACATTTCGGTGCAACCAGAAGAAGATTGGATTTCTCAACAACTTCCCCTTTCAGAAGTGCCGCAAACACTTCTGCTGCTTCTTTTCCGATTTCCTGGTTTGCTGTGATCAGCGACAGGTCTGTATAAAGTGCAGATGTTTTTCATTATAATTACCTGTACCGATCTGTGTAATATAGGACACACCCTTATCTGTTTTTCTGGAGATCAGGCACAGCTTGGAATGTACTTTATATCCATTCAGTCCATAGATTACTCTGCAGCCAGCTTCTTCCAGTTTTCTGGAATATTCAATATTGCTTTCCTCATCAAATCTGGCTCTCAGCTCTACAAGTACAACAACTTCTTTTCCGTTTTCTGCTGCTTCCACCAGAGCATCTACAATCTGGCTCTTGTCCGCCAGACGATATAATGTCATCTTGATGGATACAACAGAATCATCCTTTGCAGCCTCATTCAGAAGATTAATAAAAGATCTGATATTTTCAAATGGATAGGATAACAGTACATCTTTCTTCATGATCTGTGGAATCAGGGCACTCTTGTCATCTAGCTCCGGTGTCATTCTGGGAGTTCTTCTCTGATAGAAAAGTTTGTCCTGGGCAGTATTCCTCAGATATCCCTGAAGTCCGAATACAAAGGACATATCAAGCGGAACCCTGGTCAAAAATACGTGTTCTTTATCCACATGAAGCTCCTTACAGAGTGAACTTATCATCTTTTTATTTAATTCTCTGGATAATTCCATTCTTACAGGATTCATTCGTCTTCTCTGCTTGATCAGATTCTCCATTGCATCCCTGTAATCCAGATCCTCATCATAAATGGTTTCTGTATCAATATCTGCATTTCTGGTAATACGGAGCAGCGCTTTCTCCCTGATCTCATAATTCTTAAACATTTTCGGCAGAAAATGAAGAATCAGTTCCTCTGAAAGCATGAAAGTCCCTTTTCTTGTAGGAATATCGATCAAACGTCTGAATACAGTATTACTGCAAGGGATAATAGCTGTTTTTGTTTTTCCACCCTTGCTCATCAGTGATGCCACTGCATAAATATTTTTATTTTTCAGGAATGGAAATGGCTGCTGTTTGCTCACAATATTTGCAGACAGATACGGTGCGATCTCCTGATCAAAATATGTTTCCAGAAGCTTGCCTTCCTCTGCCGATAATCTGTTAAAATTGATCAGACGCACTCCGTAAGGCTCCAGTTCTCCCATCAGCTGTTCATAGATAGCTGCCTTTTTCTGATCCAGATCTCTGGTGGCCTGAAGGATTGCAGTTACCTGTTCTTCACTGGTCATGTTTGTTTTATTCTCACGTATTACTTCAGATGCTTCCATCTGATCCATCAGAGTTCCGACTCTGACTCTGTAAAATTCATCCAGATTTGACTGATAAATAGCGGCAAATGTCAGTCTCTCTGCAAGCGGAACTCTTGGATTTCCCGCCTCATTTAAAACTCTCTCATTAAACTTCAGCCAGGACAGTTCTCTGTTCATCATATATACAGGTGCCATAATTTCTTTTGTCTTTTTCTGTTGTTTTTTCATTCGGATAATTCCTCACTCTTTTTATTCGTGATATCAGTGGCAAAATTTGTCAAACCTTTTAACTCTGACATCCCATAACGTTTAGAATTATAAACTTTGAATATCAATTCCATGGAATGTCCATGTTATATTTATGTAAAATTTCCACTCTAGAGCATGTCTGAAAAAGGCTTTCTGCAAGATGTGCGTCACAATTTGTGGTATATTTTGCCCGGATGAGGGCGCCGTAGCGGGCTACGGCAACTGAATTCGGGTGAAATATCCCGCAAAGTGGGGCGTGCAGATTGCGGGAATGATTTTTCAGACACGCTCTAGGAACAGAATATAAAAGTTTCGCTTAACTTTAACACATAGATGATCACTCAATAAAAAAAGACTGCCCAGATTATACTTCGGACAGTCTCGCTTTTTATTTACTCATTCACCGGATTCACATGAACCATGCAGTGTTTTACGTCTTTAAAATTTTTCTCTATAGTATGATGAACATTCTCTGCAACGTCATGTGCCTCATTCAGTGGAATCTCACCATCTGCTGAGATTTCAATATCCACATACATCTTAGAACCAAATAATCGTGTCTGGAGAAGGTCGATTCCCTTCACGCCTTTCACACCCATGATCACTTCTCTCATGCTCTCTTCTGTTGCCTCATCGCAGGAATGGTCAACCATCTTATCAATTGCATCTCTGAAAATATCCACAGATGCTTTCACGATCAGTACACAGATTGCAACACTGGCAATCGGATCCAGGATCGGGAAGCCAAGTCTTGCACCCAAGATACCGATAAATGCACCAACAGAAGACATTGCATCTGAACGATGGTGCCATGCATCCGCCATCAGTGCACCGGAATTTATTTTCTTCGCAGCACTTCTGGTATACCAGAACATCCATTCCTTCACTACAATAGAAACAACTGCCGCAATCAGTGCCAATGTTCCGGGAATTGCAATGCTTGCTCCTGAAGTACTCTTAATAATGTTCTCAATTCCATTCATACCAATTCCGATACCGGTTGCCAGAAGTAACCCGGACAAAATAATAGAAGATACACATTCCATCCGCTCATGTCCATACTGATGCTCCTTATCGGATTTTTTGCTGGATAAATTCACACCGACTATTACTACGAAAGTACTTCCCACATCAGATGCTGAATGAATCGCATCTGAGATCATGGCACCTGAATGTGCCAGAATTCCGGCAAGTAATTTAAATAAGGAAAGTAACAGGTTTACTGCAATACTCACACCTGATACCTTCATTGCCACCTTATGTTCCCATGCAGGCTCTTCCTTCTTAGCTGTCGTGTTACTGTTTGTCTTGTCTGACATTGCTGTCATGTTTAATTTTTTTGTCTGTTCCATAACCAGGACCTCCTAAATTTTCTTTTCAAATATATAAGCTTTTGTACTTTCCTATATTTGAGTTTACAGGTTCTTCTTATGTCACATACATTGCGCCACAGTCAGAAAACATATTTCCTTTCTGTGACTTATCAAAGTGCGGTCTTACAGGGGTCTTTTTGTATTTCGGAACTGCACCTGTCTCAGAAAATCCTCCTAAAAAAATCCTTCTAAAAGAAAATCTTTCCAAAACATACTTTTCAGAAAACAAAAAGACACACCTGCGGAACATACACTGTCCCACAGATATGTCTGAAAATTTTCATATCTGCTGCCGCTTCGCGCGGCCCGGCCCCACGCCCTCGAGCATCTCGGGCATCGCCTGCTCAGTTTGTACTGTTGATCTCGCATTCTGTTGAATGTAATGCAGTGCAAAGAGAATATAAATATTTTTTCTGATAATACACTATAGTATATCGGTTAGTCAAGCCAAATGTTATTGAAAATTTTTATCATGATGAAACAATATTCTGCAGCCACACACCCTTCTTAACCAGCACAAATCCAATCACACACTTAATCAAATCTGCCAGCTGCACACATGCATAAATCACAAGCACATGAATCCCTGTATAACGACTCAGTACAAACGCGATCGGCACACTGACACACCAGATAAACACACTGTCAAACAGGAACGTAATAATCGTCTTTCCACCGGAACGCAGAGTAAAATAGGTTGCATGCAAAAACGCATTCTGCGGCATAAAGAATGCAGTAATCATAATCAGATACTTCGCCAGCTCCCTTGCCTCATCATTGGTATTATAAAGCATCGGAAACAGCGGCGCCATAACAAACATCACCATTGCCACACAGGTACAGCACATCACTGAGAACGCGATCATCTTGTTATCTGTATCTCTCGCTTTCTTCATATCTCCCGCACCCAGAAGCTGTCCCACAATAATCGCAACAGAATCTCCCAGCGCAATAAATACAATATTAAACACATTGTTGATCGTATTGGAAATATTCAGCGAAGCAACCACATTCAGCCCTCGAATCGAATAACACTGAGTCAGCATCGCCATGGCAGAAGCCCATAAAGTCTCATTAAACAACAGCGGTGTACCCTTGACCAAAATCTTCTTTGTCAGATTCGCAGGAACCTTAAGCGTGCTGTACAGCCCCTTTGCAAATGCATTCTTCTCCGTATGCCTGTGTGTCCAGCCTATTACAATTGCCGCCTCCACATAACGTGACAGCACAGTTGCGATTGCCGCACCTCTCACACCCAGTCTAGGGAAGAAAAATACACCATAGATCAACAGATAATTAAACAACAGATTCACACAGATTGCCACAACCCCGGCTTTCATTGGCAGAACAGTCTCTCCGCACTCTCTCAGAGTACTGGAATAAATCTGCACCATCATAAACGGCGGCAATCCCAACAGCATAATATCCAGATACTGTTTTCCATACTTAAGCGTATCTGCGATCTGCTGCGCAGTACCCTCTCCCTGAAGATACATACTGATCAGATTCTCTCCAACAGTAAAAAACAGCAAAATCGTTCCAATCGTCAGAATCACAGCCATCCAGAACTTATACCTGAATGTCTGCCTCACACCCTCGTGATCCTTCTGTCCAAAATACTGCGCCGTGAAAATACCCGCTCCGGACACCCCTCCGAAAATACACAGATTATAGACAAAAATCAACTGATTCACAATGGAAGCCCCCGACATCTGCTCCGTACCGATCCGCCCGATCATAATATTATCCAGCAGACTCACGAAATTCGTAATTCCATTCTGAATCATGATCGGAACAGCCACAGCCAGAACCATCATATAAAACTTCCTGTCACCGATAAACTTCTTACGAAACGATGACCTTTCTTTCGTCCTCTCCATAAAACTTTTCCTCATCCTTCTTCACAAAAACAGACTGTCCCGAGACAGCCCTCGCCTTAAGCGTTGTATCACCTACATTACTATAAAAGCCCCAACATTTCAAGCCCATATCTGTAAAATTTATACTACCATTTTCTATTCCGTTTTTTCTCCACTCCATATCCGATAACACACTTCCATACTATCATTCACAGTCCCAGCCAGTTCACAGCGAAGAAAAATAAATGTTTTTAACCACACCTACAGGGGGTGTAGCAACTCTTAGTCTTTGGGAATTTGCGTTATGTCAGAAAAATTCACTGTCTGAGCGAAGCGAGTTTGAATTTTTCTGGCATGGTTTTAGCAAATTTCCAAAGGCTTAGAGTTCCTGCCCCCGCAGCCGTGGTTCAAAACATTTATTTTTCTTCGCGTCCCCTTTGAAGCCATAAAAAAGCTGCCGTCCCCAATAAGTGAGGAAAACGACAGCCTTTTCAAAAAAGTATTTGCAAGCCTATTTAATAGCACCCTCAACCATACCATTCATAATCTGCTTCTGAGCAATCAGGAATACGATGATCATCGGAATCATTGCCAGGAGTGCTGCAGTAAGGATCAGATCCCACTGTTTTACATAAGAACCAACAAACGCCTGTACAGCAACCGGAAGAGTCTTAACCTTACCATTCTGTCCTAACATCAGAGAAGGAAGAAGGTAATCGTTCCAGATCCACATACCATTCAGAATAGTAACGGTAACAATAACCGGTTTCAGAAGCGGGAGGATAATACGGAAGAAAGTTCCCTCAGGAGAACATCCGTCAATCGCTGCTGCTTCTTCCAGTTCATATGGAATACCTTTAATAAAACCAGTTAAGATAAATACTGTCATAGCACCACCGAATCCACAGTATGCAAATACAATACCAGGAATAGACTGAAGCATATTGATTCCAAGGAATTTACCTACATCACGGAATGTAGAAACCAGAGGAAGCATAACTACCTGGAAAGGAATTGTCATGGATGCGATAAATGTCATGTAAATAGCCGTAGACCATTTTGTCTTGTTACGGCAGATAACCCATGCAGCCATACCGCCGAATAAAGCAAGTAATACAAGGGAAACAACTGTAATGATCGCAGATGTTCCGAATGCACTCCAGAAACTGAAGTTAGAGTTGTTGACAACGTTTGAAATATTTGTCTTAAACTGTGCAAAGCTTGCACCTGCAAAGCTTACAGGGTTGGCAACAATACCGTTTGCATTCTTAAATGTATTAATAAGTACCAGATAGAAAGGAGATAATATGTACGCTGCGATAACAATCGCAACAGCTGTAAGCACTACCTTTGGAGTTTTCTTCGTAACCATTACATTTCAACCTCCTTCTTATTGGAAATTCTAACCTGAATAATAGATACAGCAGCCAGGATAATGAAGAACAGAATAGCTTTCGCCTGACCAAGTGCATAATTGTTCTTGGAGATCGCTGTATTATAAATATTCAGAGCCAGCATCTGAGTACCGTTTGTCAGATAGTTTCCGAAGAAACTTGTGACAGAACCTGTACCATTTGTCAGAGCCATGTTAACATCGAACTGTTTGAATGCAGATGTTAAGGTAAGGAATGTACAGATTGTAATTGTAGCTGCGATCATCGGAATCTTGATCTTAAATAATGTTGTAACAGCATTTGCGCCATCGATCTGAGATGCTTCCAGTACATCTTTAGGTACCTGTGTCAGACCTGTTACATAGATCAGCATGATATAACCTGCATACTGCCAGATATAAACAACGATGATAGCCATCATAGCTGTGTTTGTCTTTGACAGAAGTGAAATATTATTTGTCATCTTGATCAGTACGTTATTAAATACGAACTGCCATACATAACCAAGTACGATACCACCGATCAGGTTTGGCAGGAAATAGGAAGCTCTGAAGAATGAGAGTCCCTTAACCTTAGAGGTACAGAGTAAGGCCAGCATAAACGCTACTACGTTTACCAGAACCATGTTCAGAACTACAAACAGAATTGTGATGATCAGTGACCAGAGAAAACTTGGTTCATTGAACATTGCCTTATAGTTTGTAAATCCTACAAATCCTGTCATCTTGATTCCATTCCAGTCTGTAAAGGAATAAAACACACCAAGGCATAATGGAATAATAACTGTTACTACAAATGTAAATAACAATGGAAATACAAATATAAAGTTAACGATGCTTCTGTGATGTTTTAATGTCGGGAATAAATACATTCCCAGTAAAATGCCGATTGCACCAATGATCAGCGCCGGACCTCTCCAGCCAGCTCCGCTTCCGGAAATATCCTGGATCAATGATGCTGCCAGTAAAATAATACCGGCGATCAAGCATACCATGGAAATTGCTTTTTTACTAGCACTGTTTGTATTCATTTTGCCTCATCCTTCCTATTTTTTATTTCAAAGCAAAAATCAATGTGTCTTAGACTTTTTTGCGTACCTGAATAAAGGTCTGCCGGACCTTTACTCAGGTATGCAGCGCAAATAAAAGTGGGCGGCAACATAAGCGCCGCCCATAAGTTTCAATTATTAGTTTGCGTATGCACCCTGGATAACCTGTTCCAGTGTCTTAACGAATCCGGCTTCATCAAGGCTGCCAGATGCATAGTCAGCAAATACCTGACCTGTATAGTTCTGTGCAAGTCCTTCTTTCTGCTCTAACCAATGCCAAGCAGATGTCTTTCCAGCAGATACATAATCAGTGATTGTCTGAGCAAATGGATCATCACCAACGATTGTGCAGGACTTGAACGGGCTTACGAAACCAGCTTCTTTAACAAGAACTTCCTGAGCTTCATCTGTTGTCAGCCACTGAAGGAATGCTTCTGCTGCTTCTACATTACCATCTTTATATACTGACCACCAGGATGGAGAGTTTGTAAGGATTGTATCAATTCCATCTTCAAATGCGTATGGAATCATACCAACTTCGAAATTACCAGCTTCTTTATAAGCATCTGCATCATCACCTGTCATAGTTGCACCGATCCAGGAGCCCTGAGTAACGAATGCATATTTACCAGATGAGAAGTTAAGGATCTGCTGATCATATGTACCGGATACAAGAAGTGCCGGATCTGAATACTGATTCAGAAGACCTACAAAGTTAGCGAAATCTGTTAAACGATCTTCGTCAACCTTACCGCCATCATTGAGCATATCAATATAAGTAGTGTCATCTCTGTCAAGACCTGCATCCAGATAGTTTCCAAATAAGTGGTTACCTGTTGACCAGTAAAGGTTAACTGGTTCTGCTGCATAACCTACAACTGCTGTCAGTCCAAGCTCATCTTTCTTGGAATCAATTGTCTCAAATGCTTCTTTGATTGCATCAGGACCTGTTAATGTAGAAGGATCAATTCCTGCTTTGTCAAGGATGTCTTTGTTATAAGCAAGACCGATTGCTTCTGTTGTATATGGGAAACCGATTGTACCCTGGCTCTCATCAACATAAGCTGCATCTGTGTCAGAAGCCCATTCCTGATCACTCATATCTACTAAAAGGTCTGTCCAGTTAGCGAAGTCTGTAGCACCACCGTTTACGAAGATGTCAGGCATATTATCTGACTGATAGTATCCTTTCAGAGTACCCTGGATATCGATTCCGCCGCCCATGGATTCGATTTCTACTTTAGTTCCTGTTTCTTTCTCATACATTTCAGCTAATTTCTTCAGCTGAGCGTCAACTTCGATCTTACCGTTTACAAGACGAATACTGTCACCGTCTGCTGCCTGTACGGATACTGCTGCCGGAACCATTGATGCGATCATAGATACTGCTAAAAGTGTTGCAAATACTTTTTTCTTCATTTTCGTCACCTCGTCATTTTTTTAACTGTTTCTTTTTACCTTTTGCGCATAAGGTTTTTTGATAGTTGTATAATACCACTTTGTTTCTGAAATAGCAATACCTTTTTCGCATAAGTTTGAATTTTTTTATCTTTCTTTTTCGTCATTTGTTAAATATGCACAATTTATTTTTTCTATCTTATTACACTATGTCCAAAAAAGTGCTACTTTGAGGTCAAAAAAGTGCATACTCTTTGAATTGTATCCTATGGCTTGTGCATGTTTTTCCTTCGTCAGACAAGTAAAAACTTCTGCGCAGAACATTACGGAATAATTTCCTGTAACATAATAAAACAGCATTTCAGGTTCTGCACCCGAAATGCTGTTTTATTATGTCTTATTCATTTTGTTTCCGTTTATGCTGCCTGTTCTTTTTTCTTACCGGTAACTGTAAGCAGATGACTTTTGATCAGTACCGGACGTACTGCATTGTAGATCACTGCTACCAGAATCACCGAAACAACTGCATTGAATAATGTCGCTACAGCACTCATTTTTGCAAGTGCCTGTGCCAGTTCCTGAGGCTGTCCGAGAATATACTGTTTGTAGAAATATCCTACGATCGGATCTGCCACAACATTAAACGCGAGACCTGCTACAGAGGCAATCACACTCCATTTGAAAACGTATTTCTTATCTGTACTTTCATTAATCTTTGCAATCTTATGTGCTACCAGACCTGTGATCAGGCCAATACAGAATTTCAGTACAAATGTCTTTGGTGCGCCTGTGATATATACAGGATCCATCAGGTCTGCGATTCCCATTCCGATGGCACCGGATAATCCGCCGTATACACCGCCGATCAGAAGTGCTGCCAGTACGCAGAATGCATTTCCGATATGGATGGATGTTGCATCACCGCCCGGTACAGGGATCTTAATCTGCAGGAATGTAAAAGATACATAGCATAACGCAGCCATAAGAGCTGTCTCTGCAAGTTTTGTAATTGTGCTGTTCTGAGTATTCATAATAACTGTCCCCTCTCATATGATCTGATAGAAGGCCCATATCAATAAGCCAGATTGCCTGTTTGATTCTCACTATCAGATTTTTTATATATTGACGCATCAATATGTTGAAGTTATCATACGTGAAATGTGTCATTATTTCAATGACCAATTTTTTGAATTTTTTAGAGGTCAGATTGAATATTATGTAAAAGAATCCTGCTTGCAGGATTCTCCGCCTGCGGCGGGTCGCTTCAGCGACATAATTCCTCTCCGTCGCAGTGCGATCCTGCCCGGAGGGCTTTTTTATGTTATAGGAACATTACGGAGTAATTTCCTATAACATAAAAAAGCCCTCCGTCTGCATGCTGCTCACATGAAAACAGAGGGCTTCATTATTCTATTTGCTTAAATCCTTGCTACGCCTGATTTTCTTGCTGCTTCTGCTACAGCTTTAGCTACAGCGTCTTTTACGCGTGGGTCAAAGGCTGCCGGAAGAATATATTCCGCTGTTAATTCTTCGTCACTTACCAAACCTGCAATTGCATATGCTGCTGCAACTTTCATTTCATCGTTAACATCTGATGCTCTTGCGTCCAGTACACCACGGAAAAGTCCCGGGAAGCAGAGTACGTTGTTTACCTGGTTCGGGTAATCAGAACGTCCTGTGGATACCACTGCTGCGCCTGCTGCTTTTGCTTCGTCAGGGAAGATTTCAGGTACCGGGTTTGCACATGCAAAGATGATAGGATCTTTTGCCATTGTGCGGACCATATCCTGTGTCAGTGTTCCAGGTGCGGATACACCGATGAAGATGTCTGCGCCTTTGATCACTTCTGCAAGAGTACCTTTCTCTTTGTTGAAGTTTGTGATCTTAGCCATCTCTTCTTTGATCGGGTTTAATCCTTCTCTGCCTTCGTAAATCGCACCCTTTCTGTCTGTCATGATTACATTCTTAAGTCCCATGGACATTAACAGTTTAATGATAGCGATACCTGCAGCACCTGCTCCGGAAGTAACGATCTTCACTTCATCAAGCTTCTTGCCAACCAGTTTCAGCGCATTGATAACACCTGCAAGTGTGATAACTGCTGTTCCGTGCTGATCGTCATGGAAGATCGGAATATCACAGCATTCTTTCAGTTTCTTTTCGATTTCAAAGCATCTTGGTGCGGAAATATCCTCAAGATTGATTCCTCCAAAGGATCCTGCCAGGAGGCTTACTGTCTTAACGATCTCATCAACATCTTTACTGCGGACGCAGAGCGGAATCGCATCTACACCGCCAAATTCTTTAAAGAGTACACATTTACCTTCCATAACAGGCATACCTGCTTCCGGTCCGATATCTCCCAGTCCAAGTACCGCGGTTCCGTCTGTTACAACAGCAACTGTATTCCAACGTCTTGTCAGATCATAGCTCTTGTTTACATCCTTCTGAATCTCCAGACAAGGCTGAGCAACACCCGGTGTGTAAGCAAGGCTTAAAGCATCTTTGGAATCTACTTTGGCTCTTGATACAACCTCAATTTTACCTTTTAAGTCATAATGCATTTTTAAAGATTCTTTTGCGTAGTCCATTTTGTTTTGGCTCCCTTCTGCACTCTTTTTTTGAGACGCCTACATTGTAACATTAACTCGGCTCAGATTCTACTGTTTTTCTGACCTTTTTTCTCAAAATAATTAAAACAGCATCTTTCTGTAGAAAATTGGAAAGATGCTGTCTCAGTTATGATACTTTATTTTTTGATATCAGGTTAGGGGCAAAATACCTTTTGACCCTAACATCATTATTTATCTGTATCAAAATGCACTTCTGCGCTGGCAACTGCACGCTCATCCAGGAGTTGTTTGAAAGTCTTGGTCTTTGCTTTTTCTTCGTAGTCATCGGACCAGTAGTAGCCTTTCAGCTCGTCCATATACTCATAGTAGTCACAAAGATAAATATATACAGTGGAAATGTCTCTGTCCTGTATCGCATATGTGTTATTGCTGTTTGACACGCCTCCATATGGCATGATATCTCCATTGGCATCCAGCATAACTGCAAAATACTTTGCTTCCGGATCCTGCATTTTCATAGTGATCTCAAATGGTGTTTTCGTAATGGAGAGAACACCATCTCCATTTTCATCTACCACATTTACATCCTTTTCAACCGTATCGGAAGTATTTTTCTCTACATCTACGTTGAACTTCCAGTCACCCTTCAGTGTCCATGAGTTATATCTGTTATTACCTTCATTTGCCTCAGGATACCGTTCAAAATACTCATTCCACATCTCAGTGAAAAACTGATGCTCCAGATCCTTCTGCTCTTCTGTCAGGCTCTCATAATCTGCATCGTCTGTACTGATTCCATGCTCTGCCATTTTCTGATTATATTCATCCCGCAGATCCTGAGGGATATCCGGGGTGGTATCCTGATTCTCCGGAAGAGCGCCCACAATATCTTTCAGATCTAGCTCCATGGTAAACCTGTCAGGTACTTTTATGTCTTTGACATAATCGCTGATTGCCGGACCTCCCACCTGAGGAAGCTTCGCGTCACTGTATTCATCCATTCCCAGTGCCTGGGCTAACTTATCAAAACTAAAGTCCTCAGAATCTACATCAATCCCTTTTTCTTTGAAAAAATGCGTTACGCACCTCATAAAATTTTGTCCATCCTGCCTCATCCACTGTCATATCTTCTACAGGAATACGCAAAACTCCTGCATAGGTGTTATCATCCAGCATTTTTCCATCCAGATAAGCATTGAACAGATTACTTTTTTCATCCATGTAATCATATTTCACTGTAGAATTCTCGCTGAGCTTAATATTGGGTTTTCCATCAGATGTAATGAATGTATCCGGGAATTTATCCTCTGTATGGATTGTCATGGACAGGTACAGAGCCATTTCATTACAGTATACTTCTGAAAGCGTGACAGTTGTTCCATCTACTGTTTTACTGTATGATTCATTGTCTTTCGTTTTATCTGCATTGTTATTTTCTGTTGTATTCTGATCCTCAGCCTGAGCACTTTGAGGATTACCTCCGTCCTCCTGACTTTCATTAGTATCTGCCAACTCTGCATCTTCTGCAGAATCTGTCAACTGCTTTGCATATTTCGAATAATCACCATAAAATCCCATGGAATTACCGAGCTGCTTAAATACATTTCCAACCAGAGGGATGTTCTCTGCAAATGCCGGATTTGTGATACATACTGTTGAAAATACAGCTGCAGCTGCAGTCAGTCCCAAAGCTGTTTTGTATACTGTTTTGAATTTCTTATGCGATTTTACTGTTCCTGTGGATTTCTTTCCGGAACTTCCTGTTGATTTTTCTGTTGATTTTTCTGTTGATTTCTCTGGCAATCTTTGCACAATATTCTCTGCATTTTCCACATTTTCAGAAGCTGCTGCCATTTCCCTGATTCTGGCAAATGCTTCGTTTTTTGCATCTTCTGCCTGCTTTGGCAATGGAAAATCTGCCTGCATGATTTCCTCTATCGCATTATCATTTCTGTTATTCTTTTCTTTATCAAAATCCAACTTCTTCGCCATGATCACTTCATTCCTTTCTTGAACTTACTGTTATGTTTCCTGCTGTTACTGATCCTGTTCTCAGATTTTCATTCTGATATTCTGCAAACCTTCTGCTATACCTGTGAATTCTCTGTTTTTCCTTTTTTTTCTGCTGCAGTCTCTTCTTCTGAATATTATCTTCTGCTGAAGTATATTCCTGCTTTAGCTGCATACGGGCTCTGACCAGTCTGGTTTTTACGGTGTTTTCATTCATATTTAATATAGAAGCAATGTCTGCGATCCGAAATCCCTCTACATAATACAGAACCAGTATGATCCTGTAGGATTCGTCCAGCATTCCAAGCATTTCCTTGAACTCAAATTCCTCAATGGACATATCCTGTCCGGGGACTTCCGGAAGTTCTTCAGCTCTGCTGAAAGTTTTTGTAGTGTCTGTGGACTTTTATTGCATTCATTGATCAGAATACGGATCATCCAGGTTTTAAATATTCCGGATTCTTCAGTGTATGTATTTTTTCAAAGCAGGTAAGTATGGTATCCTGCATGGCATCTGCGGCATCCTCATCATTATCCAGGATTCCCCGCGCCACCTTGTACATTGCCAGAGAATTCTTTTCCATCAGTTCCAGAAATGCATCCGCATCTCCTGAAATGGAACGTTTTACCAACTGTATCAAATGCTGATCCTCCTTGCTTATATGTTTCTGTAAATGGTTTTCATTCGAATGAAGTTTTATTGTTTTTGTTTTACACTTATTAGATGGGGAAATGCAATGAAAAGTTTCAAAAAGCTGCCACATTTTTTTGTGACAGCTTTCTCAGTAATTGTCATATAAAATTTTATAACTACTGCTATTTCTCTTCTGCAGAATCCAGCCTTTTCTGATACATAGACTTCAGTAAAAATTTTCCTGTCTCTGTTTTGAATACTTTTTCCAGCATATTTCTTACATTATTGCCGGAGAAATTGCTTTCGTCTGCATTAACCAGATAATCAGCTTCTATCATGATCTGATAGTCAATGCCATCTATTCCGTCTATCGTATGGTGATGACTTACAATATAAGAAACTCTGTCTGTAAATTCTTTTGGCAGGTCTGAATCCTTGAAGAATTCTTCTAACAGTGCCGCACTTTCTTCTTCCTGGTGCTTGCCGTTGGTGTTTCCGTATTTCACTCTACAGAGAGGACAGGCAATATCATGCACAACTGCTGTCACCTCCACCAGCTTCTGCAGCTCCGGATTCAGATTTTCGCCCTCTGCGATTGTTTTTGCGTAGGCATATACCTTCATGAAGTGATTGATATCGTGGAGATTCCCTTCTGAATATGCTACCATTTTCTTTATAACTTCTGATACTGTCATGTTTCATTCCTGCCTTTCTTCATTGTATTTTTATTTTCCGTACCTCTGTATTTTTGCTCCACAAATCCTCGCCGATTGCAACACTTTTTTCTTTTATCGTAATCATATACTCGGAATCCACCTGAATATCATAACCATACACACTTTCTTTTCCTATTTCTACATCTTTCTGATTTGCATAATAAGTGAAAACCTACACGATAGACATCCGGATGTAAATCAATCTGAACATAATTATATCCACGTATCCAGTCTTCTTCGACATCCTTTTTCATTAAGCAACAGTTGCGTCGCAAACTGCTCTGCTACAACACCCTTACTGGTTCCATCAGCAATTTTCTATTGATCTGGCAGCAAAGTCATTCGCTTCCATAAACATTTCCAGAATATCGGTTTTAATCAGGACTTTACGACCAACCTTTAATACCGGAAGTTTCTTCCATTCTACAAGCTGTCTTAAGGTGTTTCTGCCGATTCCCGTATAGTCAGCAGCTTCTTCGATGGATAATGCAATTTTTCTTTGCGTCATATAATCACCTCCTTATAAATTGCATT
>ENA-OQDL01000847-OQDL01000847.1-human-gut-metagenome-genome-assembly--contig:-NODE-847-length-17599-cov-2.918613_pt1 | contig 17599 bp, 20 predicted proteins | sample MGYA00242782_ERZ504609 | MGnify/ENA primary metagenome ERZ504609 (study PRJEB26092, sample SAMD00036320) | human gut metagenome | host: Homo sapiens | study: EMG produced TPA metagenomics assembly of... | reverse complement strand
AATTGATTTGACAGATTGTGCAACAGGCTGGACCACCCATTTAGGTAGCCGCCTCAAAATAGACGATTTAGAACTTATATATGAATAACAAAATATGAAGAAATCAAACACCCTGTTTACTCTGGCACATTAGATAAGTCAGCTTATTTTCGCTGAATTTCCCATTCCCTAAAAAAATTGCACACAAAAAAAAGGACGAGTTATGTACCCGCCTAAAAAAATTCCATGTAATTTCTTTCGGAAAATTATTCATAATCGCATGCTACGACCACTTATTATAAAAAATGAGCCATTCTCCAAATCATATCATGTACCATGAGCTGATTCAAAGAATGGCTGTGTCTTGGTCGGAACGGCGAGATTTGAACTCGCGACCTCTTCCACCCCAAGGAAGCGCGCTACCAAGCTGCGCCACGTCCCGTCGACCTTTTAATTTTAACCGATTCAGGAGTACTTGTCAAGTTCAAATTTGCTGACCATATCGTAAGGCTATATCGCCATAGGAGAGTAACCGGTGCATATTATGCCTCTATCATCGAAAAATAAGAGATTTACTTACAATTTATGCTACTCGAAATGGATATGTGCAACGATTAGTTGTATACTATATGTATAATAAACAAGAGGTGGTAATCTTGAATATTACCGAACACACACACTACATTAGGAACAACATTCTCGCCTTTGTATTCGGCATTATAGTCCCAACGATACTTCTGTTGGCATCCCCCAGCACAGCTTCTGCTGTTTATTTGATATCTGGATTATTCGCTTTATTGCCAGCGAATATCGCTTATCATAAAGGCCGAAACTTTGCAAAATGGTTCATCTACGGCGTTCTTTTGTGGTTAATCGCTACGATTCATAGCATCTGTATCCATGATAACGACAAGGCAAAACTCAGAAAGGGGCACAAAAAATGCCCTCACTGCGGCGAGTTCAGCCGACCGGAAGCGACGGTTTGCCGCTGCTGCGGCCGCGACTTAGCTTAGCCTCATTTCCTAAATCTTCCCCACTCAAAAGGCCCTTCCCCATCATGACAGTATACACGGTCATGATAGGAAAGAGCCTTTTTCCTATATTACGCTTACCTTATAAATTTTCCAGGAGCTTTATTTCATTCTTCAGGATATAGCGCTCCCGTTCCGGTTTTTGGTCATTGACCAGGTACTGGAAGGCCAAGTCCATGGCTCGATAGCCTTGTTGGTACGGGTGCTGATAGATGATGGTCTTTAAGACGCCCTGCTTCATCATGTCTACCGTCGTCGGCGTGCTGTCGAAGGCAACGATAGTCAGCGTCTTTTCTTTTTTCAGACTGACGACGGCTCGGCAGGCACCGTACACGCCGCCGGCAACGATGAACAAGGAATCGATGTCCGGATGTTCTTCAAGCATCTTCTTCGTTTCTTCATAAGATATGATTTCATCGTCCTTATTGACGGCTGTCGCTAAGATGGAAAAGCCCGGCACCGTCGCCATACGCCGCTGGAAGCCCTCGAGACGAAGTTCATGGCCCCAGGCCTGACGAGAACCCGTAACGACGCCGATATTCGCCGTCTGACCTCTCAGGAGCTGCAGTAAGGCACAAGCCGTTTCACCACCATTAGCATAATCACTGCCGACGTAGCACTGGCGGCGGCAGCCTTGTACATCATTATTGACAGTGACGACGAAGACGCCTTTATCGACTAAAGCATTGACGGCATCAGAAATTCGTTTATCATTGATCGGGCTGATGATAAGGCCGCTCACGGGAATCGCTTCCAGCTCAGCAATAAGCTTCAGCTGAGCCTCTACGTCATAGCCTTTCATGAGGCGCATCGTCAATTGGATGCCGTAAATCTGATAGCGGCTTTCTGCCGTCTCGATACCGCGGATGATCTCATCGAAGAATGCATTGCCTTCTGAATTCAAAATGACGCCGACAATGGGACGGTGCCGTCTGGCAGCCAAGGCCTTGCCGGCCGGATTCGGTTTATATCCTAATTGCTTTACCATATTCATGACCGCTTCGGCCGTTTCCGGCTTGACGCGGCCCCGGCCATTGAGGACCCGGTCTACAGTCCCTCGCGAAACCCCGCAAAGTTCAGCAATTTTTTTAATCGTTACCATATTTCTCCCTCACTTATCCCTGTATTCAAGGTTAACGAATCCTCTCTATTGTACCAAACATTGCGGCATGATAAAAGGAACTATCTATAAAGTTCGCACTTTATAAATAGTTCCTCATCTATCAAAGCTTAATATTCTCTCCGACTAAACCGATCCAGGCCTTGTCCTTTTGCAGCCCGCTCTCTTCATGAGCAATGAGCCACTTATTGATGGCAAAGAGCAAGGCATTTTCGCCGCTGCTGCTAACCGTTTCCGGCAAAGCCTCGTTGGTTCCTTTCGGAAGGATGACACCGCAGCGGAATTCTTTGCCGTCGACGCTGCACGGTGCAAAGTGGAGTGTCGTCGCATAGAGTTCGACTGCCGTTCCGGCCGGAACGAAGAAGGCTTCAACGAGAGCTGTATCATACGTATAGGAGGATAGATCGATATCCTGCTGACGGCCGACTAATAAGATGAGGTCTGTCGCTGCAATATCAATTTCAGAAGAGCGATGATATTCCAAGGCATTGAGCTTATTATTATAGCCGCTGCAATGGCCAAATTCAATGGGAAGGAAGCCGAAGGATTCCTGTTCCAAGGTTTTCGCCAAGGGAAGATCTTCAAAAGCGCCGACAGAAGGCTCATACATCGTCCCTTCCGACACGACGGGGACTTCTTTCATTACGTCCACAAACTCTTTGACATCGACGTCGAGGACACGTCCGTAGACGGCAAATTCTTTATCTGTGACTTGTTTCATTATTCATTACCTCCGTGAACCCCAATATTTTTCAACTTCATGCCGGACATCAAGTTCTTTTCAATCTGTTCCAGAGAAACATTCTTCGTTTCCGGAACAAAGGCAAAAGTCAGGGCGATGAATACGGCATTCAAACCGGCGTACATCCAGAAAGTCATGGAAGATCCGAGGGCATCGATGAGGCTGAGGAAGGTGGCACCGACGACAGCACAGGTAATCCAGTTGGTCATGGTCGAGCAGGCAACGCCGAATTCACGCATCTTGAGAGGCTGGATTTCCGAGCACAGAACCCAAACGATCGGGCCGGCACTCATAGCAAAACCGGCGATGAAGATCATGGTCATGATAGCCGACAGGTAGCAGACCCAGGGAGCGGGATTCCCGCCTTCGATGACGGCCATGCAAAGACCCATGACGACCATGGCAGCTGCCATGACGGCAAAACCGACTTTCAAAGCCGGCTTACGTCCGGACTTATCGACGGTATAGACGGCAATGAGGGTTGCCAAGACGAAGACGATACCGTTGATGACCGTGCCGATCATCTGATCTTCGGTGCTGGAGAAGCCGCCAAGACTGAGGATTTTCGGCGAATAATACATGATAACATTAAAGCCGGTAAACTGCTGCATCGCTTGGAGCAGAACGCCGAGGAATACGGCACGACGCACGTTTTTATTCGATTTCAATAAGGACCAGCCGGCTTGTTTTACTTTCAGCGTGTCTTTAATATCATTTAATTCAGATTTGGCTAAGGAAACATCGGCATGGAGAGTCTGCAAGACTTTTTCTGCTTCTGAAAAACGCCCCTTGGCAGCCAGCCAGCGCGGGCTTTCAGGCAGCACGAAGACGGTTAGGATCAAGACGACAGCCGGAATGGCAATGACGGTCAGCATCATCCGCCAGGAACCACTGTAACTGAAATAGGTATTGGACAGGAAGGCCGACAGAATCCCGACGGTAACCATAAATTGATAGCCTGAAATAACCTGGCCGCGTGAATCTTTATCGGCCATTTCCGCTAAATAGAGCGGCGCCGTATACGAAGCAATACCGACGGACAGGCCCAAAATCAAACGAAAACCGATGAGCATATCGACGTTAACGGCCAAGCCGGAACCGACAGAGCCGACGATAAACAGGGCGGCACCGGTAAGGAGACTGCGCTTTCTGCCGATGCGGGCCGTCATAAAAGCGGCACACAAGGCACCAATGGCAGCGCCTACCATCATACAGCTGACAACCCGTTCCTGAGCGGCACTGTTCAGCCCCCATTCAGCCGTAATAAAAGGCAGGGCCCCGGCGATAACCCCTTGGTCGAGACCGAATAACAAACCGGCCATACCAGCCGTAAAATAAATGAACTTTCGTACTCGTGAAGCGTGAGACTTTTCTAATGCCTTGTCGTCACAAATCATAGCTGCTTCTTGATTCATCATGGTCACATCTCTCCTAACGTCATTTATAAAGTCGCTAAATCTTGATAACATCCGGCTAATTGCCGATATAATTTCCTGATATAAAGCGTGGCCTTTTTCATAATAGGCGTGAGCTGTCGGGTCGGGCTGGCAATAGGTATTGGTATCGATGAAGTCGCGGCAAGCCGTGACAACGCTCTTAAACAATCCGGCTCCGACACCGGCCAGGATAGCGGCCCCAGGGCAGGGCCTTCCTTAGAAGATACGGTTTGACTTCGCAGTTATACATGTCGGCCAGCATCTGACGCCATAATTGGCTCCGTCCGCCGCCGCCGCAGGCCATCATTTCCTGAACGACGATTCCCATGTCGCGAAGGATGTCCTGGCAGTCCGTCAGAGAATAGCCAACGCCTTCCATGACAGCCCGGAGCATATCATCCTGCGTATGGATGGCCGATAGTCCGAAGAATACACCGCGGCAATCCGGGTCGAGGTGCGGCGTCCGTTCGCCCATAAGATAAGGTAAATAAAGGAGGCGACGGCTGCCCATGGGTACGTGTTCAACGTGGTGGTCCATGACGACATAAGGATCAAGACCGGCCAGTTCGGCTTCTTTTAAGTAGTCATGTCCCAGCGTATCACGGAACCAGCGGAGTGACAAGCCCGCAGCCTGCGTTACGCCCATAACATGCCAACAGCCGGGAACGGCGCAGCAGAAAGAATGGACGCGGCCTTTCGGATCGATATGAAGATCGCTCGTATGGGCGAAGACGACGCCGCTGGTACCGATGGTCGTAAAGGCCTTACCGTCACTGACGATCCCCGTTCCGACAGCAGCCGCGGCATTATCACCGGCCCCGCCGACAACGATGGTTTGCGGAAGGAGGCCTGTTTCTGCGGCAAAGGCCGGGGTCAGTGTTCCCGTCACATCGGGTGATTCATAGACCTTAGCCAGCCATGCCGGATCGATGTCGAGGAGATCCAGGATTTCATCGGACCAACAGCGACGGCGCACGTCGAGAAACTGCATGCCGCTGGCATCAGAAACGTCCGTCGCATACTGACCGGTCATTCGCAGGCGAACATAATCTTTCGGAAGCAGAATATGGCGGCACTGGCGATAATGTTCCGCTTCATGATTGCGCACCCAGAGAAGTTTCGACGCCGTAAAACCGGTCAATGCCGGATTGGCCGTAATCTCCATCAACTTTTCAGCACCGACGGTCCGGGTGATTTCGATGCATTCTTTCCCCGTCCGCTGATCACACCAGATGATAGCCGGCCGAATGACTTCGTTCTTTTCATTTAACATGACCAGGCCGTGCATCTGACCGGATAAGCCGATACTGACGATATCTTTCGCTTCTACGGTGCACTTTGCCAAGATTTCCCGTATCGTCTGTACGACAGCCTGATACCAATCTTCCGGCTGCTGTTCTGCCCAGCCGTTCTGTGGCTGATACAGGGGATACTCACAGGACGCCATGGCAACGGCTTGGCACGTGTCGTCAAAAAGGACCGTCTTGGTTGCCGACGTGCCAATATCAATTCCCATTACATACTTCATATATCTTCCTCCCTAATGTCCCTCATTTATTTGAGGACCTTACGCCTTATTGCGTGCCTAAGCACATGTCTATGTTTGAAGTATACCATGACAAAATTAGATGGTCAATGGGAATTTCCATACATGCGCTTTTGCTATATTCTAGTGTTTACCTGTATTTTTCCGCATAATCCTGCCTTTTGTAAAAAATGTCAAACTATTTATTGACAGAGTTTTGACAAGCGTGCTATCATTCCCTTAAACGAATGTGCCTAGGCACTCAAAAATTATGCGTATCCCTTATATGGGAAAGGAGACCTTATCATGAATATTCCCGAAGTGAAATGCGGTATTATTTCCGTCAGTCGTGACTGCTTTATTATTTCTTTATCTCAGAACCGTCGTCAGGCCATCGTCGACGCCTATACCAAAAAATACGGCGACCTCTATGAAGTACCGACGGTCGTAGAAAATGAAAAGGACATGCTCAAGGCGGTCGAAGAAGCTAAAGCCGCCGGCTGTAACGCCTTAGTCGTATTCTTAGGAAACTTTGGCCCTGAAACGCCGGAAACCTTGATTGCCAAATACTTCGACGGACCGGTCATGTACGCCGCTGCTGCCGAAGAAACGGGCAAAAACCTCATCAACGGCCGCGGCGATGCCTACTGCGGCATGCTCAACTGTTCGTACAACTTAGGCCTTCGTAAATTAAAAGCCTATATTCCGTCGTATCCCGTAGGAACGGCTGAAGAAGTCGCTTCGATGATCGCCGACTTCCAGCCCATGGCCCGCACCCTCATCGGTCTGAGCCAGTTAAAAATCATCACCTTCGGACCTCGTCCGCAGGACTTCTTCGCCTGCAACGCTCCGATTAAGCCGCTCTATGACTTGGGCATTGAAATCGAAGAAAACTCTGAATTGGACCTCCTCATATCGTATCAGGCCCATAAAGACGATCCGCGCATTGCCGACGTCGTCGCCGATATGACCGAAGAACTCGGCAAAGACGGCAATCCCTGGCCGGACCTCCTGCCCCGCATGGCACAATACGAACTGACTCTCCTCGACTGGGCCGAAGCGCACAAGGGCTCCCGACAGTATGTGGCCTTTGCCAATAAATGCTGGCCGGCCTTCCCGTCCCAATTCGGCTTTGAACCGTGCTACGTTAACAGCCGCCTCGTAACCCGCGGTATCCCCGTCGCCTGCGAAGTCGACATCTACGGCGCCGTCAGCGAATACATCGGCATGTGCGCCAGCGGCGACACGGTCACCTTGCTCGACATCAACAATTCCGTCCCCCGCGATCTCTATGAATCGGACATCAAACCGACGACGAACTATACCCAGAAAGACACCTTCATGGGCTTCCACTGCGGCAACACGCCTTTGTGCAAGTTGAAAAAGGGTGGCGTAAAATACCAGCTCATCCAGAACCGCCTCTTAGAAGACGGCGGCACGCCGGATATTACCCGCGGCACCCTCGAAGGGGACATCGCCGAAAGCCCGATCACCTTCTTCCGACTCCAGAGCACGGCCGGCGGACAGCTTCGGGCCTACATCGCCCAAGGTGAAGTCCTGCCGGCTGCTACCCAGTCCTTCGGCGGCATCGGCATCTTCGCCATCCCCGAAATGGGCCGCTTCTACCGCCACGTCCTCATCGCCAAACAGTATCCTCATCACGGCGCCGTCGCCTTTGCCCACATCGGAAAAGTCCTCTTCTCCATCTTCCAGTACCTGGGCATCGAAGACATCGCCTTCAACCAGCCAAAAGGCATGCTCTATCCCAACGAAAATCCCTTTGACATGTAAAAGTCTACTTATATTAAAAGACGGCACGATCATTTCGTGCCGTCTTTCGCATCTATACAGTCATTTTTTTGAACCGATACTTCAACAACTCTCATTCCCACGGTCTCTCCCTTTTCATTTTTTCGCTGCCTAACGACCCCGGCGTTCCTAAGGGATTCGAATAATCCTCCTAGACCTGCATGATTTCTACACAATGTCCCTGAGGCCCGAAAGGCACAAAAAAAGACACGACCGTCATGGCTCACGTCCCACCGACACAATGATGTCAGTATTTCTGTCTACATAAAAAAAAGAACCTTGAATGACGGCAATACCGTCATCCAAGGTTCTCATTAATAGATTCCCTGTTTAAATGAGGGTCATCATTTCCATGGTCAGGCTGGCTTTTTCTAAGTCATCAGGAATATCCTGTCGGTCGATCCATTCAGCCGTTGCCAGTTCTCGATGATCCACTTTCAGCGTATCATCGCCGTCAAGGTCACAGAAAAAGCCCAGGAGCAGGGTATCCGTAAAGCACCAGGGCTGACTCTTATAAAAGGTCAGGTTCTTGACTTTAATGCCCACTTCTTCCATGACTTCGCGGTGAACCATGTTTTCGATAGTCTCACCGATTTCGGCAAATCCCGCCAAAAGGGCGACATTCTTATATTCCCGGCCGGCGTATTTCGAGACCAGGAGTTTATCGCCGTGGCGGACGGCTACGATGACAGCCGGGCAGATGCGCGGGTAAATCATGGTATGGCAGGCGTCGCAATGAACCATCCGTTCCTTGTCGCTGTGTTTCATCGGGCGGCCGCAGTGTCCGCAGAAGCGATGGTTGCTGTACCAGACGAACAGGGACAGGCCGACGACGCCGGCAAAGGCCAAGTGACGCGGTGACGCGCCCCTCATAAAGAAGATATTGACATAAGCAAAGCCGTCTTTTTTCCGGTAAGGATTCCTCCGCCAAATAGAACTGCTGACGGTCTTCGGCAAAGAGCCAGCGAAAACGGTCTGCCTCAACGTCGGCATAATCACCATACGTCGGATAGGTGAAAGATTTTTCGCCGGTCAGCTTTACCAGGACCTCCCGACCGCGATAAGACAAGAGAATACCATCCCGTGCCAACGGCACCGGACGGTATTCAACATGATACGTATGATCTCCGATATCTTGAATCATCAGACGAGCTTCGCCCCTTCATTACTGCATTTCAAAACGTGGCCCGTGGCTTCAATGCCATGGTCGTTAAAGCAATTAATCATCGATTCCATAATGGCCGCTTCATTGCCCGTAGCAAAAGCGATGAGCGTCGAGCCGGAGCCGCTGATCGTAGCCCCAAGGGCACCGGCTTCCACAGCCTTCTTCAAGACCAAATCACCGCTGGGAATGAGGCTCAACCGATAAGGTACGTGGAGCTTATCCTGCAGGCCATAAGCGATGCGGTCGTATTGCTTCGTAAATAAGGACGAGACCAGGAAGCTGACGCGGCTGACATTAAAGACGGCGTTTTGGTAATCAATCGTCTTGGGCAGGGCTTTTCTCGCTTCTTCTGTAGAAATTTCGATTTCCGGGCTGACCGTCACAAAAGACAATTCATCATCAAGGGGAATCGAATTGGTCAATGTTTTCCCGTCGACCATGACGGAAACGGCCAAACCGCCATAAATGGCAGGAGCCACATTGTCCGGATGGCCTTCGAGGACCGTTGCCAGGGACAGCATTTCGTCGCGGCTCATGGTACTGCCGGTCAAAGCATCACCGATGAGGATACCGCCGACGAGGGCTGCCGAGCTGCTTCCGAGGCCGCGGGCCGGCGGAATGGCATTGACCAGTTTCAGCGTGCCGCCCTTAGGAAGGGACTGGCGCTTCTTGACGGCGACAGCCTTCATAGCATGACCTACCATATTTTCGTCAAAAACCTTGGGCAGCTTGTTGGCTCCGAGTCCTTCAATTTCCACGGTAATCGTGTCTTTGCCCGGTTCTTCCGTAAAATAAATGTCATTGTACAAGTTCAGCGCAATACCGACGGCATCGAAGCCGGAGCCGACGTTAGCGGATGTTGCAGGAATCTGTGCATGCAATGTTTTTGTCATTTCTTACACCTCAATTACACGAATGGCATTTTCAATTTTGCGAACGCATGACAATCCTTCGATTTTCCGGAGCGATGCCTGAACCAGACCATCGGCAGATTTGTCGATAAGGATGACGATTTCAGCGATTTCTGTCGTTTCATCCTTTTGAATCAAAGAACGGATACTGATGTTGTGTTCAGCCAAGACCTTCGATACCGAAGACAAGACGCCGGGCGCATTGTTGACGATCATCCGCAGGTAGTACGGCGAACTGATTTCTGCCTGAGGCTTCAATTTCGCTTCATGCCATACATAACCGCGCTTACCGGTCATCTTCAGGTTGCGATGGAGGATGACGTTCATGACGTCGCTGACGACGGCACTGGCCGTCGGGAGGGATCCGGCACCCGGTCCGTAGAACATGACGTTGCCAACACCGTTGCCGCGGACGCAAACGGCATTATAGGCTCCGTCGACATGGGCCAAGGGATGGGTCTTCGCGAAATAAAAGGCCGGATGGACGTTGAGTGAAATACCGTCGTCAGCTTGGCGGGCAATGGCCAAGAGCTTGATGACGTATCCCATTTCTGTCGCATGTGCAATATCTTCCTTGGAGATATTTTCAATGCCTTCAACGGCAACATCGTCAAAGGTAACGGCTGAATGGAAGCCTAAGGTTGCCAAAAATAGCGATTTTACGGGCTGCATCATAGCCGCTGACGTCATTGGTCGGATCGGCTTCGGCATAACCTTTTTTCCTGGGCTTCTTTCAATACTTCTTCATATGACGAACCGTGAGCCGTCATATTCGATAAAAATAAAATTGGTCGTCCCGTTCATGATGCCAATGATTTCTTCGATGCGGTTGCTGTTAAGCGATGAATACATGGGACGAACGATAGGGATACCGCCGGCGACGCTGGCTTCAAACTGGAAGTCGACGTCATGCTCATAGGATAAGGTCAATAAGGGGATCCCATAGTCTGCGATGAGGTCTTTATTGGCGCTGATAACGCTCTTTCCGCGCCGGAAGCACTGTTCAATGCAGCCTTTTGCAAAATCGGCGCTGCCCATGACTTCGACGACGATCTCGATTTCATCATCATTGATGATGTCGTTAAAATCGGTCGTGAGCCGAATAGAATCGGGCAGGCCTTCCATCTTTTCATACTTGTTCAAATCACGGATAAGGATACGCTTGATATTGATTTTGGTATCGAGCTGTTCTTCAATAAGCGGACCGTTCATCGCCAATAAATCGACGACACCTTTCCCAACAGTACCGCAGCCTAACAGAGCAATAGAAACGCTTTTCATGGACCTACCCCCTCTTTTTACTTACGCTTGTCCGATAATATTTACCTTGCTGACACCGGACAGTTTTTCCAACGTTTTCATCAAGTCCTCGACCGATACGGTCATATCCTTGGTTTCAATGGACAAGCTGACCGCTGCCATGCCCTGCAGGGGAATGCCCTGATTGATGGTCAGGATACTGCCATTGTTGGCCGCAACCGTATTGAGAACCTGAGACAATTCGCCGGGACGGTCAAAGATCATGACCGACAAGGTGACGATTTTGCCCTGCGTAACGTCATAAAAAGGCGAGACGTAATCCTTATATTTATAGTACGCACTGCGGCTCAAATCCATCATCTGGACGGCTTCATTGATGGTCCGCGTCTGATGGCGCTTGAGGATCTCTTTGACCTTGATGGTCTTCTTAATCGCTTCCGGCAAAATATCTTCGCGGACTAAGTAAAACTTGTGCTCCTTATCGTCTTTCACTTGGCATCTTCCCTTTCGCAAAAATATTGATACATCGCCATAAGGCCGGGCAATCAGTTTCATTTTGGGACGCCAGTTGAGTCTTTTCTCGGCTTTTTCACTATGCAGTGCCGAGCAGTGTACATCGCCTGGGCGTGCATCTTCATAAGAGATAGAAATACCGGCATGGGTAAAATACAGTAAGATGACTTTCAACGCATTGATGGTCGTCTCCATCTGCGTGCCGATATTATACGTCTCAGCCGAGCCTTCATCCGCCATAGCTGCCAGATTGGCCCGGACGACGTCGTCGACGTAAATGAAATCACGGGACTGCTCACCGTCACCATAAATAGTCAAATCTTCGCCGTAAGCAACCGCCCGGGTAAAACGACTGACAACGCTGTCTTCCTCCCCTTCGCCATATACATTGGCATAGCGCAAAATGACATATGGCAGGCCATACTGCTCATGATATCGGCGGATGCAGTCTTCCGCAGCCGCCTTAGCCTGTCCGTCAAAGGAGATGGGACGAAGATCGTCTTCTTCGCGAATGGGAACGCGGACGGGCTCACCGTAAACGGCAGCTGACGAGGAAAAAATGAATTTTTTCACACCGTGACGACAACACTGGTCAAGGACGACCGTAAGGCCTGTAAGGCTCCCTGCAACATCGTCTTCAGAAAAGTCCTGCGAATCGAAGAGCTTCCGCTGCGGCGCTTCATGAAAGACGATATCGAAAGGCGTTTCGGCAAACACCGAAGCAACGGCCTTTTCATCACTGACGTCGCCCTCGATGCAGCGGGCTTCGTCTGGAACCTGAGCAAAGGTCCCTTTGGAAAGGTTATCAAAGGCCGTGACCTCATGGCCTGCTTCAAGCAGGGCTTTGACAAGGCGGGACCCGATAAAGCCGGCGCCTCCCGTAACTAAAATATGCAAGGCAAGTCCTCCCGGGCCTTACGGCAGATCGCCGTAGGTAATGAGTTGAATCTCTCTTTTTCGATTTGACGGCGAATCGCCGGCGACAAGAGTGCCTGAAATTCATCCTGCCAATGATACTCCCAGGAAAAGCTCCGGCTGAGAACCGTCGTACTGCGTCCCGGATGCATCATGATTTCATGGACCCCGAAGGGCAGCCGGTCGATGAGGTACTTCAGGTTTCCTTCGTTCATATTGCCGCCGTCGACCATCCCCCAAAAGAAATCCGTCGTCGTAAAATGAAGGCGCTTCACAGCATCCATCGCCTTCTGGGACAAGTAGGTCAGGCCGTCGCGGCCGGCGATGCGCACGGGATTAGCCGAAAACAACTTATACGAATAAGCTTCTCTCGGAATGCGTACTCGGTGGATACCGTACTTCATCATCAGCGACTGGACGATGTTCCAAATCTGCGGCAGGACGTGCAGATGCTGATGGCTGTCGATGTGATCGATAGGAAGGCCCGTAGCCATGATTTTTTCCATCTGGGCATCGAGCTCCCGGTACACCTGACCGTAATCGAGTCGGCCCTGACAGGCCCGTTTAATGACTTCAGGATAACTGTCCGGCACCCGTCCACTGTCAGTCACCAGCGTAGGTACTTCCTGCGGGGACAAAACAGTAGGCAACGACCCGACGAGGCATAAGTGAATCCCGATACCAAGGCGGGGACAAGTCCGAGCCAGCGAGACGGCTTCCTCAAAGGCAGGCCCCGTTGGCAATAAGGACGTACTGGTCAGAACACCTTGCTCACAAGCTTCAATAATGGCATGATTAACTTCCGTATGGATTCCGAAATCATCGGCATTAATAATGACTCTGTTCATCTTTTACGCTCCCTGTCCTTTCAGGATGCACTGTACATCGGCTTAATGACTATTATACACGGACAATCGTATTTTGACAATATCCTCTCCGGGACTATTCGGCAAATTGGCGGTATGCCGCTTCCTTCACCTTGCGCTGCCAGTCTTTCAGCGGGATGCCCGTCGCTTCTGCCGCCGCTCGGCAGTCGTCGTATTCAGCAGAAATGTTGACGATCTGTCCGCCGTAACGGCAGATTTTACAGTGAAGGTCCCTGCCGTCAATACAAACCGTCGTGATGACCCGGTCGCAGGCCATGCGGCTCACGGGAAAGAAGCGAACGCCGATGGACGTCGTCTCTTTAACGATCGTTTCAATCATATCGTCGAGGATTTCTTTTCGACAAAGGACGCAGAGCATCGACGCCATCCGCCCTTTTTTCATCATCATCGGCATAGCCCAGACGTCATTCGCCCCCTTGTCGAGAATCTGCGAAAAGACGTATTCCATATTCTGAGGATTCATATCATCGATATTGGCTTCCAATTGCCATAAGGTTTCCATCGGCTCACCTCAGACTGTTCATCGTATCGGCCAGTCTGCCGGCGCCGAAGCCATTGTCGATGTTAACGACGGATATTCCGGCAGCACAACTGTTGAGCATAGCCAGAAGGGCCGAAAGGCCATGGAAATTGGCACCGTATCCGATACTGGTCGGTACGGCGATAACCGGTTTGTCTACCAGGCCGCCGACGACGCTGGCCAAGGCCCCTTCCATACCGGCAACGACGATGTTGACGTTGGCTTTTCGGATATCGTCGACCCGCGCCAGCAATCGGTGGATGCCGGCAACACCGACATCGTAGATTCGTTCAACTTGATTGCCCATGATTTCTGCCGTAAGGGCCGCTTCTTCCGCGACGGGGATATCGCTGGTTCCGGCCGTAATGACCGAAATGAGGCGGTCGCCGTTGATGAGGGTCTTATCCTTGTGCTGATAAACCATCTTGGCCAGCTCATCGTATTGGACAGCCGGGAATTTAGCCGATAAGATGTCAAAAATATCTTTCGAAGCCCTCGTGCCGATGACATTGTCATATTTTTCCATCAAAATTTCTAAAATCCGTACGGACTGGTCCGTCGTCTTCCCAGCACAATAGACGACTTCCGGAAAGCCGCAGCGCTCTTGACGCTGTAAATCGAGCTTTGCAAAACCGAGATCAAGGGTGTCCTTATTTTCTTCCATTATTACGCCTCCAGACTATACGTGAAAACCATTTTTTTCCCCAGGCCTTATACAGGACGATGCCGACGGCCATAGATAAGTTAAGTGATTCCGTATCAGGCCGCATGGGAATGGTCAGTACGTCGTCACAGCATTCCAAAAATTCATCGGGCAAGCCATTTCCTTCGTTGCCAAACGCCAAAATAACCGGTCGATCGTAATCGGCTTCGACATACGATACGGTCCCTTCGGCGGCCGTTCCATAGATGTTCCGGTCCTCATCGCTGCAGAATTGGTCGAGCTGCTCATCGGTTACATCCTGTACGACAGGCACTTTAAAAATCGCCCCCATGGCGCTGCGGACCGTCTTATCGTTATAGACGTCGACACAACCTTCACTGAGGAGGACAGCGCCGACATTGGCCGCTGCCGCCGTCCTAAGGATAGTCCCTAAATTGCCGGGATCCTGGACAGAACGCAGATAGAGGACGGCCTTTTCCGGAGCAATAGCCGGCAAGGCGTCAAAGGTATAGGCAAAAAAGGGCAGCATGGCAGCCAGTCCTTGAGGCGTCTTGGTATCCTTCAATTTATCGTAGACGCTGTCGGTAACGACATAAAAAGTCCAGCCTAATTCAAGACCTCTGGCATAGACTTCGTCAAAGCCTGAAAGGTCTCGTCCCTTAGGCGACACAAAGCAAATGGCATCGGGAATCCCCATGGCAGCGGCATCACCGATGACCCGCAGGCCTTCGACAAAGACGCGCTGATGGGCTTGACGGCCCTTTTTCTGCTTTAAAGAGCAGGCCATCTTCACCCACTGGTTATCGCGGGATACAATTTCGTTCATAGTACCTCCTGTCATCAACATGGAAAAAAAGGCCCTGCCGCACGAGCGACAGGACCTCATAAGCCATCATTACTGCTGATCCGGCGTATCCTGATGTCCATTGTTCTTCAGCAGGCTTTCGCGATTCTGCTGAATGCTGGATAAGGTCTTTTCCAATGTCGATTCAACGTATTTGAGGACGTCGCCGGCATAGGTGATGGAGCTATTTTTCAGCTGTTCCGACGAATCATTGGCAGTTTGGATAACCTGGTTGGCACGTTCCTGAGCCTGCCGTACCAGTTCACTTTCTTCGGTCAATTTAGCGATGTAATCTTTCGCTTGAGCTACCATACCGTCAGCGTGATGCTGGGCATCGGCAATGACCTTGTCTCTTTCGGCCAATATTCTTTTTGGATTGTTCCAATTCAGCCGGCATGGATTCTTTCAAATCGTCGATGATCTGAAGGATTTCTTCTTCTTCTACCATTTTTTTGTTAGTAAAGGGAACTTTTGAAGCGTTCATTACTAAGCTTTCCAAATCTTCTAACAGTTTATACCGAATTCATGTAGTCTCCACTCCTAAGCATTGTACTTGTCTGCAAACTTCACTTTTAGTTTACTTTTCAACGTAATCGGGAACCATATCATACGAGCTTGCCGCCAAAGCAGGCCAGTTCGCGGATGCCCGTCGAGCTGATATATGAATACTGGGTACTCGTCATGATGAATACCGTTTCGATGCGGGGCTCCACTTTTTTCATGAGCAAGGCCCTTTGGAATTCATACTCAAAATCGCTCAGGGCCCGAAGGCCGCGAATAATGACGGTCGCACCGTGGTCGATAGCGTATTTCATTGAGAAGGCCGTGAAAGCTGACGACCTCAATATTGGGAATATGCTGCGTCGTTTCTCTCAGCATCTCTTCTCGTTCGGCCATCGTAAACAACGGCTTCTTTACGGGATTTTCAAAAACAGCGACGATAAGTTTATCGACTAGTTTGCTCCCTCGTTCAAAAATATCAATGTGTCCATTGGTAACAGGATCAAAACTGCCTGGACAAATACCGATTCGCACTTCTTTTAAACTCCTTCCCGGCGATGACGGATAAAAGCAATCCGCGTGTCATTTCCATAGGATTTTTCTCTGATGACCTCATACAATGTGTTCTCCGTTATGCCTTCATTCCGGCTGTATTCCATCAGAATCAATCCACCAGGAGCCAACAAATCGTATTGACCTATCAAAACAATTGTATCGTTCACCAAATTTTTGTTATACGGCGGGTCGGCAAAGATATAATCAAACTGCCGCCCTTTCAGCCGTGCCAAAGCTTTTGCCGACGGGAGACGCAGAACTTCAGACCGTTCATCAAATCCGCAGAGCGATGCATTCTGGCGAATGAGGGCCTGCGTATAATGGTCGATGAAGACGGCAGAATCGGCACCGCGGCTCAAAGCTTCTAATCCCAAGGCACCTGTACCCGCAAAGATATCGAGAACCCTTGCCCCAGCCAGACTGCCTCTGCTTTCAAGCATATTAAAAAGACTTTCCCGCGTGCGGTCTAAGGTCGGCCGGGTCAGCATTCCTTTCGGCGACTTCAAAATTCGCCCTCTGGCACTACCCGATATGATTCTCATAAGATCACCTGCTCGTACATAATCAATTATACACGTTTTTTAGTACATATCAATCTATTTTTTCTGAATTCGTTCGACCTTCAGTTCCCGCCCCTGTATCAAGCGGATAATATTATCCTTATGACGGACGACGACGAGAATGGCCGCCAGGAGACCGAAAATCGTCAGCGGCAGCGGCTCGCCAAAGACGTACATCAGAATCGGCACCAAAACAGCGGCTACGATGGAGCCGAGGGAGACGATGCGCGTAATGGCGACGATGACGACCCAGACGGCAAAGACGATGAGCGTTTCCCAAGGAGCCAGGAACAAAATGATGCCAAGGCCTGTGGCAACGCCTTTACCGCCTTTGAATTTCAGAAAAATAGAGCATGAATGGCCGATGATAGAAAGCAATCCGCCGGCAATCATGAGATAAATCTGATCTGCCGGCGTGCCGATGCCGGCCTGGGAAGCAAGCTGCCCCAGGTAGACACCGAGCATTCCCTTGGCGACGTCACAGAGGAGGACCAAAAGGCCGCCGACGGCGCCAAAGACGCGGTAGGCGTTGGTCGCCCCCGTATTATGGCTGCCATACTCACGAGGATCGGTCTGATACAGGACCTTGCCGATGATAAGGCCGCTCGGAATGGAGCCTGCGAGATAGGCCAGAACCAAGAAGAGGATACCGGTCATCATAA
>ENA-OQDL01000843-OQDL01000843.1-human-gut-metagenome-genome-assembly--contig:-NODE-843-length-17631-cov-3.764111_pt1 | contig 17631 bp, 17 predicted proteins | sample MGYA00242782_ERZ504609 | MGnify/ENA primary metagenome ERZ504609 (study PRJEB26092, sample SAMD00036320) | human gut metagenome | host: Homo sapiens | study: EMG produced TPA metagenomics assembly of... | reverse complement strand
GTAAAAAAACGAAGCATACTTATATCTCTTTATTCATTTTTCGGAGACTCTCACTGCACCGCTTTCCAAAATAGTATCCCTGAGCCAGATCACAGTCCCATTTCACTACAGCATTTTGGCCTGTTCCTTTGTTTCAAAAGAGCGCCGGAGGCGGTCTTTTCCTATAAGTGAAAAAGAATGTGCCTTGGCATCATTCTCGCGCCGAGCGCGGTCGCTTGCGACAAACTTCCTCATCGCGCGAGTGCGCAATTATTTGGCAGGTCGTGCCTTTTTTGTGTACTAGGGAGTTCCAACGGAATTTCCTAAGTACATAAAAAACTGCCTGCGAAATATTTTCTTATTTCGCGACAGTTTCATACTTTTTTCTCTCAGATTTGCGCTATCGCGCTTTTCTATTAGAACAGTCCCGGGAACAGGGTAGCCGGAATAGCCAGCCAGAAGTTCGGGAAGATTACTAACAGTAATAATACTGCGATAGAGGATAAGAAATAAGGAAGAGTTCCCTTAAATGCATCCTCGATGGTAATACCACTGATAGAAGAAGCGATCAGCAGGCACAGACCATAAGGTGGGGTTACCAGGCCAAGAGCCAGGGTAACAACGATGATCAGGCCAAGGATGATCGGGCTGATCTGCAGTGAAGTAGCAGCCGGAAGAATGATCGGAACAAACAGGATCATTGCCGGTACAGCATCCATGAAAGTACCTACAAACATAAAGAATGCAACTACTACAAGAAGGAATACCAGTCTTCCGCCTGGCATATTAGCGAAGAAGTTCTGTACAATTACATTCAACTGATAGTATGCTAATAACTCGCCTAATGCATTTGCTGTAGCCAGAGCGAACAGAGACAGGGAAGACAGCTTCATAGTCTCGATCAGGATACGTGGCAGGTTCTTAACCTTAATGGTCTTGTAGAAGAAGATACCAACTAATAATGCATAGATACATGCAAATGCTGCAGACTCAGTAGGTGTAAACAAACCGCTGACGATACCACCGATCAGGATGATAGGAGTAAGCAGTGCTGGCAGAGACTGAAAAGTTCTGCGGCATACTTCCTTAAACGGAACACGATCACACTTAGGGAAGTTCTTTCTCTTGGAGTAGTACTTAACTACTGCCATCATAGCCAGACCAAGTAAGATACCTGGAACCAGACCGGACATGAACAGCGCACCGGTACTTACGTTAGCGATACCTGCGTATACAACCATGGTGATACTTGGAGGGATAATGGAACCTAATGTGGAAGATGCTGCGGTAACACCAACAGATGTTCCCTTGTCATATCCCTGCTTCTCCATTGCAGGAATGAAGATCTTACCAACACCAGCGGTATCAGCCTGGGAAGAACCGGAGATACCAGCGAAGATCATGGATACAAGTACGTTTGAATAAGCAAGACCACCGCGAAGGTGTCCAACTAAAGAGTTACAGCAGTCGATCAGCTTTTCAGTGATCTCACCTTCGTTCATTAGGTTTGCTGCAAGGATAAACAGCGGAACAGCTAACAGTGTAAAGCTGTTCAGACCATTAAACATTTTCTGGAATACAACTAAATTCGGAATCTGTCCCAGAGATGCGATACCGGTAAAAGATACAACGCCAAGTGCGAATGAGATCGGCACACCAATGGCAACAAAAACGATAAACATTACTACTAATAAAACACCCATTACTTGTTGCCTCCTTTCATAAGAGCACCGATTTCTTCAATGATCTGCGCGATCAGATAAATAGTAGAAGTTACACCACAGATTGGAAGACAGGTCCATGTAGGTCCACGCTTAAAGGACGGAATATTGGTCCATGTATAGTTCCAGAACTTCTGTGTTAATTTATAACCATAATAAGCCATTAATACAGCAAACACCAGCATAACAAGAGAGATGATGATTGCTAATACGCTCTTAATTTTCTCGTTTTTCAGCATATCGCTGACGGAAGTAAACGCAAAGTGACGTTTTTCATAAACCATAGCGCCTGCGCCCATAAATACAGCCCAGATAAAGGAATACATAGATACGTCCTCAGTCCAGGTTGCTGCGATGCCAATGTAACGAGAGAGCATCTGGAATACAACTGTAAGAAGGAAGATGCAAAGGAAAAATCCTCCTACAGCAATCTGGATCTTCTGCATCCATTCAATTGCTTTTTTCATAATGTGTTCTCCTTTCAGGAAATCTTAACACCATATTAACACTCTTTTAAACCTAACATCAGCCATCCAGTCGCCCAGATGGCTGATATCCTCCGGATCAGGAAGACCTGACCCATTTCATTTTTCTTTCGTAAATGTTCAGAACTTTATAAGTCCCTTATGTTCCGTTCTGCTTACAGATTACTCTGCTGCTGCACGGATCATCTCTAACTCAGCAGTCATGTTGTTATCAGCTGCGAACTTATCCTGGATTGGAAGAGCCAGAGCCTTGAATGCATCGATATCAACATCTTCAAAGTTGGTAACTTCTGCGCCATCAGCGATAACTTTCTCTTTGGACTCTTTGAACATACGGTAAACTACCTGACGCTCTTCTTCTGTACAAGCCTCAACAGCCTGATCGATCCAGCCCTTCTGCTCATCAGTCAGACTATCATAGAAATCGCCGTTCATCAGTAACAGACGGGTTGTGTAGTCATGATGTGTTTCAGAGATGTAGTGGCCGTTTGGAGTCTTGTGATGCTCTTTTAACATAAAGCTGGTGTAGTCGTTCTCAGCGGAGTCAACAACGCCCTGCTGTAATGCCTGGTATAACTCGCCCCATGCTACAGATGTTGGGATAGCGCCGCAAGCTTTCCAGAAGTCCTGCTGTACCTGAGAAGACTGAGTACGGATTGTCATACCCTTTAAATCTTCTGGCTTGGTAACTGGCTTTTTACCATAGTAATCACGAACGGAGGAGCTCCAGTAAGCCATGATGCGGAAGTTGTTGTTTGTCTTTTCCTTAACAACATCTTTCATCTTGTCACCGAATTCGCCGTCTAAGCACTTCTCCCAGTGATCAAAGCTGTCAAACAGATATTCCAGTGAGAAGATATCTACTTCCGGAACACCGATAGCGGTCATGAAACCTGGGGAAGCAACTACCATAGATGCAGCGCCCATTTCCAGCTTCTCGATCAGCTCGTTCTCGTTCTCGCCTAAGGTTCCCTTATGAACAGTTACAGCGATCTTTCCGCCGGAAACATCCTCAACTACCTCTTTGAACTTGTCCATACCATAGGAATATGGGTTGTCTAAAGAAGTCTGGTTGGAAGCGATGATCAGCTCTAACTCTGGAGCTGCATCAGATTTTGCTGCTTCTGTTGTGTCTGCTTTTGCATCTGCTGCTGCAGCGGTTGTCTCGCCAGCAGCTGCTGCTGTTGTTTCAGCAGGTTTGGATGATCCGCATCCAGCTAATGATGATACCATCATAACACCTGCCAGTACTAATGCTAACCTTTTTTTCATACTTCTACTTCCTTCTCTCTTTTATTTTCACGGACACTTTCATGTCCGTAAATCTCGTACATTCAAAGAGGTTTTTATCCCCCCTGCTGACTGATTTTCTCAATAAACTCCATTTGAGATCCGCAGCACTTCTATGCACAATTTTAACAAAAAAATAACTTGATTTCAAGATTTTTTTGTGCGATTGTTTTCTTTGCAATCTGGTTGTGTTAAGAAGCTATAAAGATATTAACATAATTTTTTTTTCTAATATCAACTTGGTTTTACACAATAATTTCGCACAAAATACACTTTCGATATTTGTACATAATTTCCAAAAGTTGTATACAAACTAAAAGCTGGCAGGAAATATACTTACGATTTTTCCTGTCAGCCTTTTTATTTTTACATTTTAAAGTTTTTATAGTTTTTTTATAATTAATGTTCGGTCCCTGTGCGTTTTCTATAGGCCCGCCACTGATTTTCAAAGAAGTAATCCACATCCGGAATAGGGCGCACCGGCCGTCTGGAAGAAATAACCTCTCCATCTTTTAAGACCACTTCCTGTACTTCTTTCCCATGATCCTTCCGGTCTAACTTACAACGGTAAAGTTCTCCAAAAGGTTCACAGCCTTCAAATCCCGGAAGTTCACCTTCCGGATCTGTATATAATGCAGAACCCCTGCTTGCTCCTCCTGCTTTTGCGTAATCCAGCATGGCAAACAGATAAACTTTCTGGGAAAGGAGCATATCATACAGCTTGTAAAACATTGGAAGCTGTGAAACAGAAGGAGTACATACCTTCTTTTCAAAATTCTTTACATCTTCTGAAGTTTCTTCCAGGGCTTTTTCCATCTGTGCCCGGCTGCGGATCATACCTGCAACTGCGCTCATTCTCTTAGACGCCTTTAACCAGAGAGCTGATAATGCTATATCTCCTTTTGCATTTTCAGAAAGACGGATTCTCTTAAATGCTTCTTTTCTCAGCGTTTCTTTTACATCCGCATCCCGGAAATCGTTTTCTGTATTTTCTGTCTGCGCCACTTTCTTAAGCCGGATCCCTTCTGCAGCCCGAACTGCACCTACCTGTCCTGCATTTAAGGCGGTTCCACCGGGACGGGTCACGCCATGGCTCGCACATACTTCTCCTACTGCATACAGACCGGATATTCCTGTTTCCCACCAGCTGTCAGCTGAGAGACCGCCGTTATTATGCTGGGCGCACACGGCAATTTCCAAACGCTCTTTATAAAGATCCACATGATGATCCTGATAGCAAATGGATTGCAGGCTCATTCATATGCTTCAATCGCTCAATGGGTGTTCCAAAACAGGCGCCTGCCTGTTTCAAATAATCCCTGGCTTCCGGGATCAGAGCCCCATAAGGAAGCTCTTCCTTTTCTCCCAGTTTTCCCGGATTGATCCTGTAATCCAAAAAGACTCTGCGTCCTTTTACAACGGTTTCCTGGTAAACTAAAAGATCGATCACAGAAGAACCCCCAAGATCTTATTTACATCAAAAGGCCACTGATATCCTTTCAGAAAGACCATGGAAAGCAGGTCCGGCAGTTCCTTAAAATAATCTAAAAGGAACTCTCTTTCATCCTTACCTTCCTGATCTGTGGAAATAAAAGCCGGGAGTACCTGCATATAAGTTCCGCTTACATTCCACCTTGGATTTAAAGATGCCATTCCAAACTGCCATTCTGTGAGATTTTTTCCCACAGCGCCAGCTTCAAAAGCCATGCCTGTAGAACCGGTCTGGGAAACAGGATATACACTGTCATGGTACATTCCCGCAGGTCCCCCTGTTGCAAGGATCACATTTTCACACCAGATCAGCACATAAGAAGGTTCTTCCTTCTCCTTTTTATCCAGGCAGAGCACTCCTTTTATCCTTCCCTCAAAGGTAAGAAGTTTGATCACCTGCATCTTGTCTAAGATCCGGATCTCTTTTTCTTTTACTGCCTTTTCCAGAGCTTCTGTCATCAGCCTTGAAGTATAAGGGCCTGCGCTGGTAGCTCTCCTTCCCCTGTCATGGTCTGTCTTATATCCCATAAACTCGCCCTGTTCTGTACATGGAAAAGGAACCCCCAGTTCTGTAAGGGCAAAAAAACAACGTGCTGAAAGAGCTGCCTCACACAGCGCCTGATCACCGTCCACACACTGTCCTGCAAACAGATCCTCTGCCATATTTTCCACACTGTCCGGGTCTTTTCCTGACAACGTCAGTTTGTAATAAGTCTGTTTATCAGAACCGGTATTTCTGGATGTACCTGCATTTATATTTTCCGTTACAACCGTCAGGTCCCACTCCCCGTTCTGGTACAGCCTTAAGGCAGACTGAAAACCTGCCGCCCCGCTTCCGATGACCACTTGTGCGATTTTTTGCTCTTTCAGTTTCATTGTGTAAGCCCTCCTTTATAGCCTCTTGATGTGAAAACCTCCGTCTACATCCACGTAATTTCCTGTTGTATAAAGTACACTGTCGGAACAGAAAAAAGCGATCATCTCTGCCACATCTTCTGCTTTTCCCCAACGCGCAATAGGAAATACACCATTTTTGATCATTGTATCGTATTTTTCTGTAACAACACTGGTCATATCTGTGGCAATGACTCCCGGACGCACCTCATTCACCAGGATCCCTTCCGGTGCCAGACGGTCCGCAAACAGTGTGGTAAGCATGGAAACCGCTGCTTTTGAAACACAGTATTCCCCTCTGGATGTAGACGAAACTTCTGCGGAACAGGAACCCACATTTACAATATGTCCCTTGCTTTTAAAGATCTGCTCCTGTTTTATCATCTGTTTTGCGGCCAGCTGGGTAAGAAACATGGTTCCCTTTGTATTGATCCCCAAAACACGGTCAAAACTTTCCTCAGACATCTCTAACAGGTCTTTTCTCTCTTTTGGCGCAACTCCCGCATTATTTACCAGAATATCTATTCTTCCGAATTTTTCTACTGTTTCCCTGATCAGACGCTCCCTGTCTTCTCTACAGTCCAATGATCCTCTTACATAATGCCAGGTGATCCCTGCCTGTGTTAATCCGTCTATTGCTGCTTTATAACGTTCTTTTTCTCCTGTCGCAAAAAGGACTACCTGACATCCGTCCATTCCCAGCTTCTTTGCCGCCGCATATCCGATCCCACGGCTGGCTCCTGTTATAATCGCCGTTTTCTTCATCTTTTACCTCTTATTTCTGTTTGTTTTACAAATTTATCTTTATCCTCTGAAATTAGCAGGCTGTTTTCTTTTTTATTTCCAGAAATTCTTTATAAAAAGGCATAAACGTCTTTGGATCCCGGATCACACAGCCTGTAGGCTTATGGGCACGGATCAGATCCCCACATTTTCCGCATGTCATACATACTCTTTTAGGATCAATACGGCCGTTTTAATGATCTCATTGGCATAATCAGGGTCAGCAAAGGCCATTCTTCCAAAAAGCATCCCATCACAAAATCCTTCTTCTACTGCCCCCGCTGTATACAGATCTGCAAACTGGCGCAGATAAGTAGGTGCAGAACCAAAAATGACCATTTCAGGAACTGCTTTCTTTACTTCCCCTATTCCTGCGATCATACGGCCAATGCCTGTAAAAGGATGCTCCTCCGGCTCATATTTTCCCATATCAAAAGGTCTTGTTACATGAGTGGTGGCATATGGGTTTCCCATAGTCAGGTTCATCATCTGAATACCACAGTTTCCGTAAAGTTCTTTCACCAGACGGATCGGTTCTTTCAGATCCGGCTTTAACCCGCTTCCCTCTGAAACGCCAAAGCCCCATGGATATTCATATCCGTCATAAATCCCCAGGCGGCAGGTCACCTGGAAGTTTTCATCTTCCCATACTTTTGCTGCTTTAATGCCATTTTTTAACAGTCTTGTACGGTTCTCATAGTTTCCGCCATACTGCCCCGGACGGTCATAGGCAGATAAAAGTTCTGCCAGCAGATAACCATGACATGACTTGATATCTACTGCATCAAAACCGGCTTTTTTCGCCAGAAGTGCCGCTTTTCCAAAAACTTTCTTCCAGGCTCTTTAAATAATCATCTGTAACAATACAGGAATCATCTGCTGCCCGGTACTGCTCTAACTGCGGATGACGATAGGCGATCATAGGCGCCGGACGGTTATCCGGATTAGAATAACGGCCGCTGTGGTTTGCCTGCATGATCAGATAAGGTTCAAAACCATTGGCTTTGCGTCCTGCCTCTTTGATTTTTTCATTCATCCGTTTATAACTTTCCACATTTTCTTCTGTAAGAAGAAGCTGTGTTTTGGAAGAACGGCCTTCCGGCACAATAGAAATGGCTTCAAACCAGATCAGGGCACTGCCGCCAATAGCTTCATTTACATAACGGCGGATGGTATAATCAGACGGTGATCCATCTTCCAAAGAGTCAGCTCCCTCCATTGGCGCGATCCCCATACGGTTATGAAATGTAACATTTCCCACTTTTAAGGGAGTTTTTAAAATATCTGTACTGGAAGAAAATGGCAAATATACCTTCAGTTCTTCTGCCCGTTCCTTTACTTCTTCCAGTGTTTTATAGTGAAATCTTTCCTGTGACATAAAATCTATTCCTTTCCTGATGTTTTCCTGAACCGGCTTGGTGACATTCCAGCATATTTTTTAAACAATTTGGAAAAATGGTTAAAATCCGTATAGCCGCACTCCACTGCTATTTCCGATATGGAACGGGCGGTTTCCGCCAAAAGGGCCTTGGCGCGGTTCATACGAAGGGAGATCACATAGTCCATAGGACTGTAACCGGTCTCTGCCTTAAATACATGAGCGATATAATGTTTATTTAAGAAAAATGTTTCAGCTAATTTTGTAACAGAGATATCTTCCGGATAATGATGATCCAGATAGTTCAGCACTTTATAAGCAATGGCTGCGCTGGCATCCACCCGCACAGAAGCCAGAAGTTCTTCACATTCCCTGAAAATGGTAATAAACATGCGCCTTAAATCTGCATCCAATATACATTTCCCAGTAAAGCCGTTTTTCACGGTATTCTTTTTCCAGTTCCTGGATCACATCATACACATAATTCCAGATGGGATCTGTAAGGGCAAGAAGATGAGAGAAATTCTCAGGTCTTTTAATAAAAATGGAAATAATCTCCGGCGTATTGATCTCTTTCTGAAAAAACAGAGGATTGATCTGGATGATATACCGTTCATAGGGATATTCCAGCACCTTTAATGTATGCTCCTCCAGACTGTTTAAAAGGATCATCCCGCCTTTTGACACTTCATACTGTTTTTCACCTACCTGATAAAGGATTTTTCCTTTCAGAAGAAACACAAGCTGATATGTATGCTCATAATGAGGTTCCAGCTGATAGCAGCAGGAACTGTATCTGTGTTCCATCCAGAAATCTTCCATAACTCTCCCACCTCTCTTTACCCCGCAATTTTCTAAGGGTATCCATGCCCCATTGTACCAGATATCCTACAAAAAGAAATGGAAAAACAAAGTTGCAAGCAATACATTTGCAAGGATCGCAAATGGCTGTGCCGCGCCATATCCGGCTGTTGGTTCCTCAGAACCGGTAGAACTGATGGCTGCTCCCAGTCCGGGCGCGGAAGTACAGCCGCCTGCAATGGCACCGCTTAAGATGATCCAGTTCAGTTTGAAAATATAATGACCGATCAGGAAGCTTACCAGCACTGCGGCTGCTTCTACGAAAATAGCGGCAATTGCCAGTGAAAGGCCGGATCCCATTAAAGACATAACTACATCATATCCATAGCGGAGTCCTACTACTGCCATAAAGAAAGTCAGTCCCATCTGATACATGATACCAAGGCTTTTATCTTCCATACGGAAATTTACAGGTCCGATCTGTCCCACATAGCTTAAGATCAGTGCTGCTAACAACACACCGCCTGCTGCGCCTAAAGAGAAGCTTCCAAATCCGCCTAATGGAATAGTAATACTTCCAACTGCAATACCGATGATCGCAACAAAAGAGAGGATCATGAAGTTTAATGGCTGAGGTTTCATCTTCTTTTCACCTGCCATATTTTCTTCCAGTTCTTTCTGATATTTCTCCCGCTCTTTCTCCATATCAATACGAAATACCTTTGGAAGCAGTGTTTCCATTACTACGATCACAAGAACACCGATAGGGAACGCTACAGTATAACCAAGGCTTATAGAAGAAGCGGCTGCTTCTTTGTAAGCTGCTACCTGTTCTTCATTTAAAGATGGGGTATCTTCCACAGTCAGACTTCCTGACGGATCGATCTTTAATAACATTTTTTCTTTGTCTTCTGCAGAATAATTTTCATACAGTTCCTTATAATCTACCTGACCGGCTGCATCCAGGGCTGTTCCGTATCCAGGTGTGGTAGTCATAGCTCCTGCATACATACCAATGGTCTCAAATGGTGTAATAGCTTCGTTTCCTGAAAGAACCGTTCCATAAAGAACACAGGCTGCGATCAGGGAAACCACCGGGATAGAAACACCGATCACAACAAATTTGCTGCCGTATTTCTTAAAAATGGCACCGATACTTCCGCCTACCTTCATTCCGATGGAAACAAGAAAAAGCAGCAGAAAGAAAGTAAAGAAAGCCTGTGCAACCACACCTGTAGAAAGGATCCTTTTCGCTGTACTGTAGTACTTCTGTCCCTCTTCTACTGTGTGAGCCCATTTTGTTACAAAATAACCGATCACAATACCGGTAAAGATACCACCGGAAACTCCCAGTGAAAAACTGCCGATCTTGATCTTTCCGATCAACAGTCCTGTTGCAATGGCAAGAAACATTAAAAAGAACTGGTTCGTTAATACTGAATTGATCATTGCTGACATTTGATTCCCTCCAAATCGTTATCTGAACATTTATACATTTTTGTTCATCTACACATGAAAAATACGTTCTGCGTTTCCATAAAGGATGGACTCTTTTTCTTCTGCAGACAGCCCCAGACTGTCAATACATTTTAAAGTCCTGTCAATATAACCCGGTCCCTTTTCCGGATCAAATGGCATATCAGAGGCAAATAACAGGTGGTCTTTTCCAAAGAAATCCAGACCACAGCGGATTGCGGAAGCAGAGCCAAAAGAAGCAGTATCTGCATAAAACTTCTTGAAAGTATCTAACGGATTGCCTTTCATTTTTGTCTTTGTCAGCTTTTCCTTTAATTCAGGTGCTGTTCTGCCCCCATACATCTTAAGGCCATTTTCAATACGGCCTGCCAGCATAGGGATCATGGCTCCTACATGATGAGTAACGATCTTTAACTGAGGAAAATCCTCAAAGATACCGGAAAACGCCAGGCGGCTCATAGCTACGGTTGTCTGGTAAGGCCAGCCGATGAGAAACCACAGTTCATATTTGGAGCAGTCCTCTGTAGGAAATTCCGGGACCATCTGTCCTCCTACCGGATGAATCAGGATCGGAAGATCCAGCTTTTCGCAGATCTCATAGATCGGCCAGAACTTTTCCTGGTCAATAGCTTCTCCGTTCATATGTGTGTAGATCTGGATTCCCTTTGCCCCCATATCCTTGCATCGTTTGATCTCTTCCACAGACGCAGACACATTGTTAAACGGGATACCCCCGATAAATCCACAGTAACGGTCCGGATCGCTGTCTGTGATCTTTTTGATCTCATCATTTCCAATAGCTGCCAGCTTCGGTGATTTGTCCGGCCCTGCAAACAGCTCCACAGGCGGTGATACAATATTGGGGATCTGCTTATACCCCTCAAACCCTTCCATCACCTGCTTTCTGTACTCCATATCAGACATAGCCTGCATTTTCAGGGCACGTACAAACATGTGGGATTTGTTTGGTGATTCATTCATTGCCAGTTCTGCATACTTTTGCGGCATCAAATGGCAGAAAACATCAATTGACTTCATACTTTCTTCTCCTTTTCGTTTTTCTAAAGTATAGCCTTTACAGCCCCTGCTTTTCTGGTAGAATTCTGTTGTAAATTGGGTGTTTCCTGTCATATTCTGTCTGGATTTATGCACAAAAAAAACTGCCGCAGAACAAAGGTGACTTTTTCATCATCCTCTGCTTTGCGGCAGTTATATATTCACATTTTGATCAGATATTTACACTATTTTTTCCTGTTATTTCTTCAGTCCGTAATGATCAGCCAGTTTCTGCAGTGCAGGAAGTGCTCTGTGGATCATCTCATTGGATACGCAGTATGCCATACGAACATAACCAGGACAGCCAAAGCTGGTTGCAGGTACGATCAGCAGGTTAAACTTCTTGGCTGCTGCGGAAAACTCCGCGTCATCTCCTGTAGGTGCCTTAACCAGCATATAAAATGCGCCTTCCGGCTTTACACACTCAAAGCCCATATCCTTCATAGACTCATATAACAGCTTGCGGTTTCTGTCATAAAATTCCACATCTGTCTTTACATCCAGGCAGTCAGCTACAACCAGCTGGAATAAAGATGGTGCATTAATGTAACCGATGCAGCGGTTTGCAACCACCAGGGCATTGATCATGGTATCATACTCTGCGATCTGGCGGCTCACAGCCATATATCCAATACGCTCACCAGACAGGGACAGGGACTTACTGAAGGAATAAACGACAATGCAGTTTTTAATATAGTCCGGCGCAAATGGAAGCTCACAGCCATCATATACCAGTTCACGGTATGGCTCATCAGAAAGAACGTAAATAGGATGTCCGATCCGTTCCTCTGCCTTTTCCAGCATTTTCTGTAAACGGATCAGCGTTTCCTTATTGTATACAACACCAGACGGATTGTTGGGGTTGTTGATGATCACAGCCTTGGTACGCTCTGTAATATACTTATCAGCTTCCTCTACATTCAACTGGAAAGTCTCATAATCAGCCGGAACCACCTTTAAATTACCGCCAAAGTTCATAACATAACTGTTGTACTCACCAAAAAACGGCGCAAAGCAAAGGACCTCATCTTCCGGCTCCAGCAGAGAACGCAGAACACAGTTGATACCGCCTGCAGCACCTACGGTCATAATAATGTCATCTTTTGTAAAAGAAGAATTGTATTTCTTATTTAAGTTTGCTGCTACTTTCTCCCTTACTTCCGGATAACCGGCATTTGGCATATAGCAGTGTACAAAATTGGCATTTCTGTTTTCAAGAATATCATAAATGCTCTTCTTTACCTCTTCCGGTACAGGAGCGGCCGGGTTTCCAAGGCTGAAATCATATACATTCTCAGCGCCGACTTCCTTTGCCAGCTCAATACCTTCCTCAAAAAGTTTTCTTATTGTAGAACTTCCTGCAACCAGTTTCTGCATATTCTTTGAAAGAACCATCTCTCTACCTCCTACAGCGATCGTGCCTTTATCCTTTTGTGTCCGCACCGGCTGTTCTTTTTCATTAACAAAAATTTTAACACATTAACGTATCCAACGCAATGATTTTAGAAAAATTTATTTTGCCACTGTAAAGTCATAAAGTAATTCCGCATCTATTTTATTATAATTCAACATCTGGCATACTGTAACCAGCTTTCCTCAAAGCCTTTTATATGCTATACTCATTAATAAAGGTTCTTTTTATTTCAGCTCAAAAACGCAGCTTTTCAGAACCTGCCTATACCATGATCTGGAGGTAAAATCCTTATGAATACAGACTCATCCCAATTCATCACCGGACGTGAAGTTGCAGTACTGGATATGTTAAACGCAAGAGACAGGCGCCACGCCATCCAGCAGGAACTGATCCGCACCCACAATGCCACAGTCATTTCCTTCACCTTAAATATTCCCGGTCCCATCAAAGTCTTTCCTTTAGGAGAAATGACCTTTGAAGAAGGCATCCGTCTCATCGACTCCCAACTTCACGCCTGGAAGATCCCGGTCCTTGAAAAACGGACGATCCGCGATTTTACAGGAAACGAACAGTTCTGGTCTGTTAAAGGTGATACCCTTTTCATCAAAGAGATCCTCTGCCTTTTAGAAGACAGCCTGTCCTTTGGCCGTCTTTTCGATATTGATGTGATCCGTACCGATGAAACCAAAGTTTCCCGTACAGAACTTGGCTTTCCAGGCAGAAAATGCCTTTTATGCAGCAACGATGCCTTTGTATGCAGCCGTTCCCGTACCCACACAGTAAAAGAACTGTTAGATAAAGCCTGCGAACTGATGAAAGACTATTTTGAAGAAAAACAGGCAAAAAAACTGTCTTCCCTGTCCATGCAGGCCCTTCTCTACGAGGTAAGCGCCACCCCTAAACCAGGACTGGTAGACCGCAACAATACCGGCGCCCACAAAGATATGGACATCTTCACCTTTGAAGCCAGCGCCGTTTCCTTAAACCACTACTTTGAGAAATTCGCCCTCTGCGGCATGGAAAAAGAACACGAAAACGGCCACGAACCATTTTCCCGTATCTTTGCAAGACTGCGCTCTTTAGGGATCCAGGCAGAAGATGCCATGATGACCGCCACCAAAGGCATCAATACACACAAAGGACTTATCTTCTCCCTGGCGATCTTAAACTGCTCCTTAGGCTATATGTATGCAAACCATATCCCCTATTCCCCAGACACGCTGCTCTCCATCAACCGGAAACTGGTAGCCGATGTCCTGGAAGATTTCAAAGATATTACGGCAGAAACCGCCCGCACCAATGGCGAACGCCTCTACGCCCTCTATGGTATGAAAGGAGCCCGGGGTGAAGCACTGTCCGGCTACGCAACCGTATTAAAAACAGCTCTCCCCATCCTGAAAGAAGAGCTGAAAAAAGGCCGTTCCATCAATGATGCCGGTGTGATCACCCTGCTGTCCATTATTGCGACCTCCGAAGACACCAACATCGTAAACCGCTCTTCCTACGAAGAAATGAAAGAACTGCAGGCCCGTATCCAAACTGTACTAAAAGAAAAAGCCCATGATACCCATGAGCTTCTTACTTATGCAAAAGAACTGGATGCTGAAATGATAGAACGCAACATCAGTCCAGGCGGCAGCGCCGACCTTCTTGCACTGACCTACTTTATTTACCTTTATGAGCAGGAACTTTGATCCTTCTCATATATAATTCTCATATATAAAAAACTGTATACCAGCTACACCAGCCGTCTGACCGTATTCCGGACGATCAGACGGTTTTCCAGAACGATCCTGCGGTTATCCTCTACGCCGTCTTCGATCCGGCGCAAAAGGACCCTGGTGCCCTCTTTTGCAATCTCACTCATACTCCGCTCAACCGTTGTCAGTTTCATACTGCTGTATCCAGACATATCCCAGTTATCAAAGCCGATCAATGAAACGTCATCCGGCACTTTCAGCCCTTCTTCTACTATAGCCTCTCTCGCTCCGAAAGCCATTTCATCATTGAAGCATAAAAGAGCTGTGGGATGGTACTCCAGAAGGAGCTTTGCCCCCTGATACCCGCTTGCGTACCGGTAAGTCCCGCTGACAGTGGGAATGATATCCGGATCCAGGCCATGTTTTCTGGCTGCATTCTGCCATCCAATATGGCGCAGTCTTGTAGAGTCCAAATTCGGAGCCCCTTCGATCACACAGATATTTCGATGGCCGTTTTCGATCAGATAATCCATTGCTGTTTCCATTGCCTTCGTTTCATCGGTTGTTACATTGAGTGCATCTATATCCACCTTACGGCAGATCACAACCATAGGGATCTTTTTCTCCAGAACTTCCTCCATAAATGCCCGGTCTTCCGTTCTCTGGCTTAAAACAATGATCCCATCATAATAGGTCGGATTTAATGTTCCCGCTTCGTGCATGTCAATACCTTTGACTACAATATTATACTTACTCCCTACAATACTGTATACTCCCGTGAGAACATCATGGAGAACGAAGGGTGATGTCATCTTGCTGATGGTTGAGAAATACAGACCGATCACATAGGATCTTGAAAGTTTCAGATGGATCGCCGCCTGATTAGGAACATACCCCATCTCCTTGGCAATCTCCAATATCCGCTTCCGACGATCCCCGTTTGTACTTCCGATCCCATTTAATGCTCTCGAAACCGTAGAATAAGAGACCCCCGCTTTCTGCGCAATATCTTTGATCGTTACCCCCATGTCTATTCCTCCGTCCCATTTTGATATCCTTTACAAACTAGCATATCACTTTTTATTGCGGATCACTGATCATGTTTTCAATATTTCTCAGTATGAACGCCTCTCCCTCCTGGCCTTCAACCTTTACATCGTGCATTATCAGTTCTTCAATATTATCTGCAAATATTCCTACTTTTGTACATGGCTCAATTCCGTCAAGCATGGCCGGAGCTCCTGGCTGCGGGTTTTCATCATAGGTAATATGAACATGTTCCATAACCACCTTCTGGATTTTTTTCTCCGGAAGTCCGTAGAAGAAAGCACCTGCAACATGACAGTTTTTTGCCTCAATATTTTTGAATACAAGACTGCGGATCTGGGGAGTACGCTCATCAACCGGAAGTGCCTCCTTGCTGCGAACATACTCAATATGTCCATCTGGATCACAGAAATAGAAGCAGTTAATAACGAGCGGTGTCATAACCTGATCCATCTGGATATTGTCAAACAGGATCCCGTCAACAATAGCATCTTTTCCCCGGCCACGTCTCGTCTTGATCCTAAGTCCACGGTCTGTATTGATAAAGAGACAGTCTTTAACAGTAAGGTTTATCACTCCTCCTGCCATTTCACTTCCGATCGTTACAGAACCATGACCGTCCCGCATACAGCACTGACGGATCATAAGGTTTTCACATGGACGTTTATACTTTGCACCCATATAAATTTTTCCGGCTTTAACAGCAATACAGTCATCTCCCAGAGAAAAATATACACCAACGATCTCTACATTTTTGCATGATTCCGGATCCAGGCCATCTGTGTTTGGGGAAACTTTTGGATTTAGTACCTTAAGATCTATAAAGCGGAGATTGTCGGAAAAATATGGGTGGATATTCCAGCTTGGACTGTTTTGTACCTGGATACCGGCAACAACTACATCCTCGCAGTGATTGAGAAAGAGCATTCTCGGGCGGAATGCGATCCGCTTCACTTTTGGCTGATACCACCAGTTGTCCTCATCAAAATTTGCGTTTCCGTCAATCACTCCTTTTCCGTAGATCACAACATGTTTCACATTAACACCTGTAATGATCGCGGAAAACATAGGAAGAGGATTTCCCTCCCAAGTTCCAAGATTATACTCTTCTGTCTCATCCCAGCTCTGGATCAGTCCCGGATAGATTGGAAATTTCCTGCGGTCTGTTTTCAGCAGAAAGCACAGCTCCCTGTGCCAGTTCCAAATTCAGGTCATCCTTTAAAAACAGGCTGGTCACCTTATAAGTTCCCTCAGGGATCAGCACACGGCCTTTTTTCGGGCATGCCATAATGGCAGACTGGATAAAAAGAGTATCATCCGTGATTCCATCTCCCTTTGCACCAAAATCCCTGACATTAAGTGTCACAAATTCCTCATCAGTCTTTATCTCGATACACGCCTGCTCATCTTCTGCCACTATACGTACCTTATAATCGGAAGAAGGCTGCAGATCATAGATCCCGGTAATCACCCGGTCTGTCTTCTGGTAAAATGCGTCATTGACATAGACTTCATATTCTCGTTTTGTGTGAAAGATCCCCTCATCCCCGATCTCAATGGTAGCAGATCTTGCATTCTTAAAAATACAGCTTACTTTCGTGAACTACCCATTGTCTAAAGCCAATGGGCTTCCTGCTTCCCTGACCTCGTAACCTACTATCTCCACAGGCGTTAATTCGGGCAGTTCCTGCCCTATGTTGTTATTCCTTTTATGCTATTTGTCTTAATCCTTCTTCCAGTATATTCTTCGCCGCATTGATATCCCTGTCATGATTCGTTCCACAGACGGGACATATCCATTCCCTTACTGTCAGATTTTTCGTCTCTGTATTTTGGTATCCACAGACTGAACACAACTGACTACTGGCATAGAAGGTATCTATTTTGACATATTCCCTTCCATTCCATTTTGCCTTGTATTCCAACTGCCTTGTCAGCTCATACCATGATACATCACTTATTGACTTTGCCAGATGATGATTTTTTACCATATTCTTTATCTGCAAATTCTCCGAGACTATCACTTGGTTTTCGCTGATAATCTCATGGGATATCTTGTGAAGATAATCTTTCTGGTATTTGTTATTTCTCATGGCATAATGCTATCTTTTTCTTG
>ENA-OQDL01000841-OQDL01000841.1-human-gut-metagenome-genome-assembly--contig:-NODE-841-length-17648-cov-2.831003_pt1 | contig 17648 bp, 16 predicted proteins | sample MGYA00242782_ERZ504609 | MGnify/ENA primary metagenome ERZ504609 (study PRJEB26092, sample SAMD00036320) | human gut metagenome | host: Homo sapiens | study: EMG produced TPA metagenomics assembly of... | reverse complement strand
AATAGATTTCCAGAAAAAATATTGGATAATACCAGGAATAGAATAACTTTGCAATGTGTTTTTCATAGTATTAGATTTAAGGTTAACAAAAAGATTGGCTGTCTGGGATAGATAGCCTTTTTTTATGAAAACCATCCTCGTGTTTTCATGCAATCATTGTTCTTTAGCCTCTTCCTGCGGGATGCGTATGGATGTATAAAGCTCAAGAATAGCAGCGATAGTCAGTGAAACAATCCACTCATTACCACGCGTAAAAACATAAAAACTCCGGTAAGCACCAACAACAATGCACCAAATATTTGCTGGCGTCTCAAACGCCTAATAGTAGGAGTTTTATATTGCGAAGGTGAATTTATTTGCGCCAAAGCAACAAATGTAGCACCTACCGTATATATATAAGGCGAAAGTTGCCAACCTGTGACATAAACGGCAGCTCCTATCAGAAGCATTACGGCTCCTACAACAAAGAGGGCGGGTATCAACTGTTTCATTCTTCTATATCTTCTTGGAATACATAAATATCTTCATTGGGTTTCTTCATCAGATACTTTTCACGGGCTATCTTCTCAATAGCTCCTGAATCGACCGCAAGTTCATTCAGACGACGGGTATTCTCCTCATATTCCGCACGATATCTATCTATCTCCCCGCGCAAACGCGTTTCCTCACGATAATACCCCAAACGACGCACAATGCTGTTTTCATCCAGAAATCCGACAAGTACGACAAACAGCACAAACGTTATCAGATATTTACGTCTGCGGACAAACAACCAAAGAGAAGCAAGTTTATCCATGTAATCCAGTTATTGTTTCTTTGAGCACAAAGATAAGACGAATAACTGAGAATTTTCTTTTTTTTGCGTACATTTGCACAAAAGCAAAGATAAACCATACAACCTTTGCACGCTATATAAGTGACAAGAATACCCTGAATATGGAAAATTATATCGTTTCGGCACGAAAATACCGCCCTTCAACCTTCGAGTCGGTAGTAGGACAACGCGCTTTGACTACTACCTTAAAGAATGCTATCGCCACAGGCAAACTGGCACACGCTTATCTGTTCTGCGGTCCGCGTGGCGTTGGAAAGACGACTTGTGCACGTATTTTTGCCAAAACCATCAACTGCATGAGTCCCACTGCAGAGGGAGAGGCTTGTAACCAATGCGAATCGTGTACAGCATTCAACGAACAGCGCTCATACAATATTCACGAGTTGGATGCTGCATCCAATAATTCCGTAGACGATATCCGGCAATTGGTAGAACAGGTACGTATCCCGCCCCAGATAGGCAAATACAAGGTATACATCATTGACGAGGTGCACATGTTGTCGGCTTCCGCTTTCAACGCTTTTCTGAAAACATTGGAAGAACCTCCCCGCCATGCCATATTTATCCTTGCCACTACTGAAAAGCATAAGATATTGCCAACCATCTTGTCGCGTTGCCAGATATACGACTTCAACCGCATCAGTGTGGAAGATACCGTAGCACATCTGGCCTATGTAGCCTCCAAAGAAGGTATTACCGCCGAACCGGAGGCACTGAATGTCATTGCACTGAAAGCTGACGGTGGTATGCGCGACGCCTTGTCCATATTCGATCAGGTAGTGAGTTTTACCGGCGGACACATCACCTACCAAAGCGTAATCGAAAATTTGAATGTACTGGATTACGAGTACTACTTTAAACTGACCGACCATTTTCTTGAGAACAAAGTCGGCGATGCCCTATTACTGCTGAATGATGTACTGAGCAAAGGATTCGACGGCAGCCATTTCATCACCGGGCTATCCTCGCATTTCCGCGATTTGCTGGTAAGTAAAGATCCAGCCACTCTTCCCCTGCTTGAAGTGGGAGCAAGCATACGGCAACGTTATCAAACGCAGGCACAAAAATGTCCGTTACCCTTCCTTTACCGTGCCATGAAATTATGCAACGACTGTGATTTAAACTATCGCGCCAGCAAAAACAAGCGATTGCTGGTAGAGCTCACTTTAATACAGGTGGCACAAATAACCGCCGAAGGAGACGATATAGCTAATGGGCACAGCCCTAAACAAGTCATAAAACCTATATTTACACAGCCTGCAGCCACCCAACAGCCACAGGCTACTCCCGCTGTAGCCCGGCCGCAAGCACCCGTCATAGCTAAACCGCAAGCAGTTCCTACCGTTGCTCCCTCCACCGGCACTACCGCCACAACAGCAAATACTGCTTCGCACGCCACCCCTACCTCCATCTTGCTGGCACAAGGCAAAGAAGAAAAGAAAATTCCGGTTATAAAAATGTCAGGACTTGGCGTATCCATTAAACGCCCGAAAGCCGAGGAAGAGGTAAAAAATACGGCTACAGCCACTATCACACCACAAACAGCACAACCGGAAGAGGACTACATCTTCAATGAAAGAGACATAAACTACTATTGGCAAGAGTATGCAGGACGTATGCCCAAAGAGCAAGTAGCCATTGCCAAACGCATGCAGAATATGCACGTCACTCTACTAAATGCCACTACTTTTGAAGCTGTCGTAGATAATGAAATTGTGGCTAAAGAATTTATCTCGATGACTCCCCAATTACAAGAGTACCTACGTACCCGCCTGAAAAACCGCAAGGTAACCATGAGTGTACGTATCAGCACTCCCACTGAGAAAGTCCGCGCGTACGGCCGTGTTGAAAAATTCCAAATGATGGTTCAGAAAAACAATGCTCTTTTACAATTGAAAGACGAATTCGGATTGGAACTTTACTAAGCATTATAAGTAAAGAGGCTCAATATTCACATACACGTCACAACTTATTGAAAATAAAAGCATTATATTTTATTTTGCATATCGCTTTTTATGTTTATTTTTGCCAATAATAGACAAACAAAGCAAACAATGAGAAAAGACGTTGCCGTATTAATGGTGCTGTGGGTGATGTGTATACCATACGCTACCTTTATATGTGCCTCAGCCACTCCGAACAAATTAGATACGCTGAAAGCTTTTCTTCGAAAAAAAAATACTTTACGATGAATACGTACCGATAGACAGCGTCATTTGCTGGAGCGAAAACATCCTACCGGTCATCAAGACAAACAATCGGAATGACGAAAACTACTTTTTGCTGCAACTGCAACTTGCCAATGCCTATACATTACGAGGCGACATCAGCCTCGCCATAGACCGGGCACGACTAATGTACGAAGAAGCCAAAGAAACGGAATATGAGTTCGGAATTGCAGTTGCCAACCAAGCCATCGGCGATGCTTACACCATAGCCAATCAATGCGACAAAGCATTGGATTCGTACCAGGATGCTTTAAAGGAATTAAACCATCTCTCGCAGCAACATCCCTACCGGATACAACTCTTATTAAAGATATCCAATGCTTTACAACGTAAAGGACAACTGGAAAAAGCTCAAAAAATATTGCATGACATAGAACAAACTCTTCAGAAACAACCGGACTATGCCACCTGTTTTTTTGCCAATATCGAAAAAGCCAACTATGCTATCTCTCACGGACATCTTTCAAAGGCTTATCTCAAGGAAGCCGCAGCATATCTGCACAACATGGATTCCATCTACCGGATACATCCTGAAAAGTTTTACTGTTTTCACCTGAAATATACTACCGCCGCCTACTATCGGGCAATGGGCAACTGGAACAGAATGTATTGGAACAAAGCCCTGCAACTGTATGAAGAGCTACGACAAGAATACACGGTCAACAAACAGTCTGCCTATTACCGATGGATCACGCAAGAAACAATATACCTATATAAGATACAAGGGAAATCAATGGCCGCCTGCCTGTTGTATCAAGAATTATATTCCACTGTTGACACACTCACTGCAGAAGGTTATGTCCGACAAATCAATATTCTACGAGCCAAGTATCAGATAGACCAAATGGAAATAGCCAGTAGAGAAGAGCACAACAAATTCATCACTGGCATATTGACCGGGAGTATCCTATTAGTCTTCATATTTATTATTATAACCATCATGCTTAGAAAACAGCGACAGGAAATCGCCCTGTCGACACAAAAGCTGGAACACCTGCGCACCAATGCCGAAAATGCCACATCCGCCAAAAGCATATTCCTCTCGAACATGAGCCATGAAATACGTACTCCGCTCAATGCACTCTCCGGCTTCTCCTCACTACTGACCGAAGAAAACCTGGATAATGAGACGCGTCGTCAGTGCAATGAAGTAATCCTGCAAAATTCCGAGTTATTGTTGAAACTCATCAATGATGTGATAGACCTATCAAGCCTTGAATTCGGGAAAATACAATTCTGTATCAACAAATATAACGTTGTCAATATTTGCCGAAATGTAATCGATACCGTCAGCAAAATAAAACAGACTCAGGCAGCCATATGCTTCATAACCGAATTAGAGAGCATGGATATAGAGACAGACGATGCACGTTTGCAGCAAGTGCTGATAAACCTACTGATTAATGCAACCAAATTTACATCGCAGGGTAGCATTATCCTGGAGCTTAGGAAGCAATCGGAACAAGAGCTGCTCTTTTTTGTCACAGATACAGGTTGCGGTATCCCTAAAGAGAAGCAAGCTGCAATCTTCCGAAGATTCGAGAAACTAAATGAAAATGCACAAGGAAGCGGGCTGGGACTTTCCATCTGTCAGCTTATCATTGAACATATCGGTGGAAAAATATGGATTGACTCCGACTATACAGGCGGCTCACGCTTCTTCTTCACCCACCCCATCCGGCAATCACAGTCCACTAACCCCAAAAAGGAGAATAACGCATGAAAAGATCATTTATCATACCAACCTTACTCATCCTACTCCTGCCCGTACAAATTATCAATGCCGATGTACAAAGCCAGAATTCCGTGCTCCACCAGCATTCTATTGAAATAGAGAGATGTATAAACAACGACATCCGAAAAGCCGATTCTTTGGTAAAAACCGGAAAACCAGATGAAGCACTTACATATTACAAGAGCAGCCTTAAGTCAAAAGACTCATTATATAATCTTATTACCAACTCCCAGATGGAAGAAATCCTTTCACTCTACAACATGGATAAGCTCATACTGCAAAGAGAACAAAGACACAGTATGTTTCATCAAACCTGTTTATACATCTCAGTCATCATTATCTTAGCTCTACTACTTTCCAATATCCATATATACCGAAGCCGGAAACGGCTGCAAAAGAATGAAAAAGAAATCAGAAGATTAACCTCCATTGCCGAAGAAGCCAATGAAATAAAAAGCCACTTTCTGACAAATATGAGTTACAACATCCGTATACTCTTAAATAATGTAGTAGGATTCTCGCAACTGATGACCGAAGACGGGAACCTGAACGAAAAGGAAAAACGAGAATACTCCGGCATCATTCAAAGCAACTCGGCTGAATTAATCCAACTTGTGAATAACGTATTAGACCTTTCACGTCTGGAAGCCAACATGATGAAGTTCCAGCTACAGAACTGCAACGTGCAAGAGTGGTGCAACGAACTCCCCTATCTGGTGCAGATGCGAAGTGAAGGATATATACATCTGGAGCTTCAAGCCGATGTGGACAATGCAATCATATACACGGATGTCAGCCGCTTCACACAAATAATTTCCAGCATGCTACTCTATCCTGTAGAGTGCAAAAAGCCAAGAAGAATAGGTATGCAACTGGTTTACAATCGGGAAAAACAGGAAATAAACTCCCGAATAGATAACAGTCCACTTGCTGATTCGGCATTTGCCTCACAAAAGAAGCTATATTACAAAAATCAATCTATTGTTTTTGAACATTTCAACGGAAGTTATCGTGTAGAGAACTGTGAAAATAATCCGATTATATTTTTCACATATCCAGCGCTTATAACCTGATTATATGTACATTCACCTCAACCGTTATTTAGACAAGATACAAATTAAATGTTTTTAATCAAGATTGATAGCAAGTATTGAAGAAAACAACTATTTTTGCCAAATCAATTAGTACTAATAATTAAAAAATTAAAGAAAATGGCTTACGTAATTAGTGACGATTGTATTGCTTGCGGAACTTGTATCGACGAGTGTCCGGTTGGCGCTATCTCTGAAGGTGATATCTATCATATCGACCCTGAGACTTGCACAGAGTGTGGTACTTGTGCAGATGTTTGTCCTTCTGAAGCAATTCATCCGGGAGAATAATACAATCCCAGTATCAAAAACAAAAGCGTGGGTAGATAAACTGCCTGCGCTTTTTTATATCCCCCACGTGAAATTCAGTACCTTCACCCCCCTCATTGTTATTTTCTATATACGGATAATACGTTAGTTCACAGACATGAACACTTTGTTCCATAAGTATAAAACAAAGTGTTCATATAGTAGAAAACAAAATGTTCGTATAATATAAAACAAAGTGTTTATACTGTATGGAACAGAGTGTTCGCTATAATGAAACAAAGTGTTCGTCATAACAAAACAAAGTGTTCGTCATAACAAAACGAACAGTCCGCTTTGATGAAACGAACTGCTCGTGACAGCATGACAGATGTCTTGCTAAAATAAGTTTGTAGAAGAAGTTAGAATCACTTCAGATTAGCCAGTGCTTCTTTTATACGACGGATAGCTTCAACTATATTTTCATCGCTGGTTGCATAACTCATACGAATGCATTCAGGAGCTCCGAAAGAAGCACCACCTACGCAAGCCACATGAGCCACTTCCAACAAATACATGGCCAAATCATCTGAATCATTGATTTTACGTTCTCCGGCAGATTTACCGAAGAATGAATCGCATTTAGGGAACAGATAGAAAGCACCTTCCGGTACATTCACCTCGAAACCCGGAACTTCCTTGGCCAACTTTACAATCAAATCACGACGACGCTCGAAAGCCTTGCGCATTTCCTCCACCGGAACTTGTGTACCCGTATAAGCAGCCTCAGCAGCCTTCTGAGATACAGAACAAGGACCGGAAGTATACTGTCCCTGCAATTTATTGCAAGCCTTCACAAGCCATTCCGGACCTGCAATGAAACCGATACGCCAACCAGTCATTGCATATGCTTTGGAAACACCATTCACAATGACCGTACGCTCTTTCATTTCGGGGAATTGTGCTATGCTCTGATGCTTGCCGATATAGTTGATATGTTCGTAAATCTCATCGGCAATCACAACAACCTGCGGATACTTTGCCAATACTGCGGCCAGGCCTGCCAACTCCTCCTTGCTGTACACCGAACCCGTAGGGTTAGAGGGAGAGCAAAGAATCAGCGCCTTTGTCTTCGGGGTGATGGCAGCCTCCAGCTGTGCAGGTGTTATCTTAAAGTCCTGGTCGATACCGGCAGGTACGATAACCGGCGTACCCTCAGCCAACTTTACCATTTCCGGATAACTGACCCAATAGGGAGCAGGTACAATTACTTCGTCACCCGGATTTACCAATACCAGGATTGCATTGCAAACCGACTGCTTGGCACCATTGGCGCAAGAAATTTGTGCGGCGGTATATTCCAGACCGTTTTCCTTCTTCAACTTCTCTACAATTGCATTACGTAAGGCAGGATAACCCGGCACTGGAGAATAGCGAGAAAAGTTATCGTCTATCGCCTTTTTTGCAGCCTCTTTAATGTGGTCGGGAGTATTGAAGTCCGGTTCTCCCACACTCAGGTTAATTACGTCTACGCCTTGAGCCTTCAGCTCTGCGCTCTTTGAGACATAGCCAGTGTCGCAGAAGGCGACAAACTGTTTAAACTGATCTGATAATTGGTTCATTTTGTTACTATTTAATGATTGTACGCAAATCCGGTTGCAAAATTAAGCGATTTTTCTTTGATATAATTAAAACAAAAAGACAGTTACTTATTGAATGAAGTGTATGTCCCATACGTTCTTTCTTGGTACGGAGATAACGCTCGTTGTATGGATTCGGAGTAGTCTCAATAGCTACGTTCTCCGTTATTTCCAAACCGTAAGCCTCCAAGCCCACACGTTTCACGGGATTATTGGTCATCAGCCGCATTTTGTGCACTCCTATCTCACGAAGAATCTGGGCACCCACACCATAATCACGCTCGTCTGCCAGATGTCCCAGGCAAATATTAGCATCCACAGTATCCATGCCTTCTTCCTGCAATTTATATGCTTTCATTTTTTCCATCAGGCCAATGCCGCGACCTTCCTGATTCAGATATACAACTACCCCCTTACCGGCTTTCTCTATCATCTCCATTGCCTTATGCAGCTGCTCGCCACAATCACAGCGTTTGGAATTGAATATATCACCAGTGGCACAAGAAGAATGTACACGCACCAGAATCGGTTCATCCAATTCCCAAGTACCCTTGAACAAAGCTACATGTTCCAAACCGTTCGACTTCTGGCGGAAAGGAATCAAACGGAAATGACCGTGGTCTGTAGGCATATCCACTTCCACTCCTTTTTCTACAATAGACTCCTGCTTCAAACGGTAGGCAATCAAGTCACGGATAGAAATCAATTTCAAGCCAAATTCATCTGCCATTCTGCGCAATTCGGGCAAACGGGCCATTGTACCATCCTCATTCATTATTTCCATAAGGGCTCCCGCCGGATAAAGTCCAGCCAAACGTGCCATATCAATAGTAGCCTCCGTATGTCCGGCACGGCGCAACACACCTTTCTCCTGAGCATACAATGGATTAATGTGGCCAGGACGCCCGAAAGTGGCCGGAGTAGAAGCCGGATCGGCCAACGCCTGGATAGTAGCAGCGCGGTCTGCCGCAGAAACCCCGGTACTACAGCCTTCCAATTTATCAATAGTAACAGTGAAGGGAGTACCCAATACAGAAGTATTATCCGATACCTGATGCGGCAAATCCAGTTCCTTGCAACGCGAAACTGTAATTGGAGCACAAAGCACACCACGGGCATGCTTCAACATAAAGTTTACTTTCTCCGGTGTAATCTTTTCAGCTGCAATTATCAAATCACCCTCATTCTCACGGTCCTCATCATCCACAACAATCACAAAGTTACCGGCTTTGAAGTCTTCAATGGCCTCTTCTATCGTATTCAACTTTACATTTTCCATAATCTATTTTGTTTTTATTTATTCTGATCCCTTTCTATAATTCCAATCACATCTTCATTTGTCTTGATAATCCGCTCCATATCCTTATTCAGACGGATACGGAATGCCCAGATACGGAAATAAAAGAACAAGCCTATCGGGAAAACAATACCGCAGAGCAAGTTTAACCAATAATTGCGGAACGGACGGACATGCGCATGGATGGGGATGACCGGATAGGTGTTCAGCGCTGTCAACAAAGTAACGGATCTTGTATTCGACATCTCATCTATCAGACTCTCCAAACGTTCGTTAATATCTTCCACTGCCTCATCCTGGCTATCAGTCATCCACAATTTAAAGTAATTGGGAGCACGTTTCAACCCCTTTCTATCAGCATATTCACGACAGTCTACGGACAAAGCCTTCAGCTCTTCCGGAATACGTGTATAATCAGGATCATGGATGATTACTTCCTTACGGAACAGATGGCGTACACTGCGAATACCCACAACCTTCTTGAACCAATTTATATAAGCATCAGCATTCAATACCACTGAATCATTGTTGGATTTATATGTCAAGAACGCACCCAATGGAGCCAAGACAGCAGTACTGGTCCACATACCCATCCAGACAACCCACTGTCCGTCACGGGCCATCTTATACCCCGTATTGTTGATGATGTAATAGATAATAAAAATCAATACAGAAACCACCACCGGCATTCCCAAGCCTCCTTTACGGATAATTCCTCCGAGTGGCGCACCAATAAAGAAGAAGATGAGACATGCCAGAGAAAGAGTCAGTTTCTCATGCCAGGAAGTCATGTGCCGTCGAAGGCTGCTTTCAGTCTGCGATATATTAAAGCTCTTAAAACTCCAGTCACTTCCCGCACTCTCTGCACGGCTGACGGCTGTGGATATAACCTTCTGTTTCTGCATCAGTGTAGCCACATTGTAGAGGCTGTCTACATTGTACTCACCTAAATAGGCCTTTTCAATCTTCAATGTATCCTCTTTAGACAAGCTGGCTGTCACCTTATAAGTTCCTGCCATAGCTTCTTTATAATAACCACGTCCCACACTGTCATTCTGCAATTTCATGGAATCAATATCCGCCTGCAGCATTCTCATATCCTTACTGTTGGACTGATTACTCATGATACCTGCATCCACCATATTAAAATCCGAATTGAACTCAATGATTGCATGCTTTTCGCGGAATGTCTCACGCCGGTAAGGCACATTCCTTTGGTTCATGTTCTGCGATTTCAAATTCTCAAACTGCTCACCACTGTATAAATGCAAATATAAATGCTGTTTGTCAGCCGTCATCTCCAGACGTCCCGAATCAGACTTGATAATTTGAGCATTCTCAAAACCTTTCTCAAAATTATATATCAGTACGTCATACAGCATACCAGTTTTGCGGTTCTTATGCTTCACATACAGATTATAACCATCTATTTCATCGTAGAACACACCTTCAGGAATTATCCACTTCGGGAGATTTCTGCTTCATGGAAATAAGCAAAGTCCATAATTTTGTTTGGGCTTTTGGTCCTATGACATTTTGGAAATAGAAAGAGACACAACAGATGAAACAAATAAAGATAATCAGGGGCCGCATGATTTTCAATAAAGAAATACCGGCTGCCTTCATGGCAAGTAATTCAAAACGTTCTCCGAAATTTCCAAAGGTGATAAGGGCAGCCAGCAGAATAGCCAGCGGCAACGACGCAGGTACCAACGAAAGCGCAGAATAAAAGAAAAACTGTGCAAGGACAGTCATCTCCAATCCTTTTCCTACCATTTCGTCCACATACCTCCATAAAAACTGCATCATAAAGATGAAGAGGCAGATGAAGAAAGTACCCATAAAGAGCATGCAAAAGCTCTTCAAAACAAATATATCTAACTTTTTTATGCGCAGCATTTTACTCGTTTCATGCAATGAGAGCACAAAAGTAGTACAAAAAAAGGGAGTACGGGAAATTTTTAATCTAAAGTTAACTAAAAACCACAAGTTCTTCGCAAAGTATCCACTTGCGATTCCCATAATTCACGCGAATCACCCACCTCGTCTATATCGGCAAAGTCTGTTATCTCCAATACGAAATCATTGGTCAACTCATTGTTTGTCATCTTCAGTTCAAAGTATTCTCGCTCGTTCTCATCGTCCAGCCAGCGGAAGCGGATGAATGAATACGCCCGCACGGCAATAATCTCGGCATCACGTTTTTCTGTTTTTCCCCAAAAAAAGGTTACTGTTTTATCGTCTGACTGAACCCTATCAGCAAACCAGCCCTCCAAACCAGTAGGGGTACTTATCGCTGCCCAAAGAATACTTTTAGAAGTCGCATTCAAGAGATATTCCAAATGTATTTTCTTTCTTTCCATAGTCTATTCTGCTTTTTATTGCGCCAGCCAAGATAAATACTTTTTCTAATTACAGAAAATAAATCATCAAATTTATTTATACCTCCCTTTCCATACACCCCTAATTCATTGATAATGTTATACAAAGACGTTTAATAAAAAGTACTGCAACCACTTCAGCACCCTATCAGCAAAAGAAAAGCAGAAAATATCCATAAAAGTTTTGGCAATTTAAATAAAAGCTATATCTTTGCACCCGCAATCGAGAAATGATGGCGGGATAGCTCAGCTGGTTAGAGCGCATGATTCATAATCATGAGGTCCCCGGTTCAATCCCGGGTCCCGCTACAAAGAAGATTTAGACTGTTAGGAGGCTTCCACTCTTGGCGGTCTTTTTTTGGTTTTTAAATACCGTTTTTTTAACTATGGTTTGTTTTCAAATTATAGTAAAAAGGAAAATATGAATACAAACAGTTGATATATGGATAGTCCTCTTGCATTTTAAGCCACTAACTTTGTGTGCAAATATCAAGTGACTATTATGAAAAGACAACTGTTCACATTTTCCTTTCTGTGTCTGCTTGCACTAGGTACAAGAGCACAAAATACCCTAACCTTGGAGGACTGCCTCAAAATAGGTATCGAAAACAACTTGTCCTTGCAAAGCAAACGGAAGGAAATACAAAAAGGGAAATACAGCATCTCTGAGAATCGAGCCAAACTGCTGCCCCAAATCAATGGTTTTGCCAACTATAACGACAATATCGATCCACCCGTCTCCGTTACCGACGGTTCAGCGTATGGCAATCCCTACAATGTAACCCAAACCTTGCAATACAACGCCAACTTTGGATTACAGTTGCAGATACCACTTTATAACCAGACACTCTACACCACTCTATCCATAGCCAAAACCATGGATGAGATGAATCGCCTTTCTTATGGAAAGGCAAGAGAAGACCTCATCCTCCAAATTAGTCAAATGTACTATTTAGGACAGGTTACAGCTGAACAGATTATTTTGATAAAAGCCAACATCACTCGCCTGGAAGAGTTGAGAGATATCACTCAAGCCTTCTATGACAACGGCATGGCTATGGAAGTAGATGTGAAACGCGTCAACATCAACTTGGAGAACCTCAAGGTGCAGCACGACAACGCACAAGCCATGATGGAACAGCAACTGAATCTACTTAAATACATTATCGACTATCCGGCGGAAGAAAGAATAGCACTGGTACCAGTGAATACAGAAACGATTACGCCCGCAGCACTCAACCGGGCTATCCGAAACACTATATGAACTCCAGCTATTGCAATCACAAAAACAACTTGCTGAACAACAGAAAACAATAATCAGCAACGGTTACATCCCCTCCTTGAACCTGACGGGAAGCTGGATGTTCTCCGCCTATACAGACAAAGCTTACCATTGGTTCCATTCCGGCCCTTCCAACCATTGGTATCGCTCCTATGGAGTGGGCCTCTCCTTACGCATTCCCATTTTCGACGGACTGGACAAACGCTACAAGATGCGTAAGGCAACCATCGACATAGAGAACATCAAGCTCGCCCAAGAGAATACCAGAAAGAATCTTCAGACACAATATCTGAATGCTACCAATGACCTGATGAACAGTCAGCGTAACTTTAAGAAGCAGAAAGACAATTATCTACTTGCTGAAGATGTATATACCGTTACTATGGACCGTTATCGGGAAGGAATCGCTTCAATGACCGAAGTATTGCAGGACGAAATGCGGATGAGCGAAGCCCAAAACAACTATATCAGTGCCCACTACAATTACCGGATAACCAATCTGACTTTGCTGAAGCTGACGGGACAGCTGGAGACGTTGAGCCCCTCAATTCCTTAAAGAGGAAGATGAATAGAGTCCGTATTCAAGGACGGATATATATATAATAATGAGTAAACAATATAATATAGAAGATATGGAAACAAAAGAGAACAATAACACCGCAAGTACCCATCAAGAGAAAGCACGGAAATTGAAGAAGCTTCGCCGTTGGCAAATCGTTGTCAGCCTATTAGGAATAGCTATCCTTATCTGGGGAATAATTCAAGTGACCTGCCTCTTTTTGAACTACAAACGGACGGAAACCAGTAATGATGCACAGATTGAACAATACATATCTCCCGTCAATCTGCGCGCATCAGGATATATCAAGAAAATTTGTTTCACAGAACACCAAGAAGTACACAAAGGAGATACCTTACTTATATTGGACGACCGGGAATATAAAATCAGAGTCATGGAAGCTGAAGCTGCACTCAAGGATGCACAAGCCGGTGCCACAGTCATTGGTGCCACACTACAAACCACGCAAACTACAGCCTCTGTCTACGACGCCTCCATAGCAGAGATAGAAATCCGCCTTACCAAGCTGGAGAAAGACCGCCAACGATACCAGAATCTGGTGAAGAGAAACGCTGCCACCCCCATTCAATTGGAACAGATAGAAACCGAATATGCAGCTACCCACAAGAAGTTGGAAGCCGTGAAACGACAACAGAAAGCTGCCTTGTCGGGTGTGAACGAAGTGTCACATCGCCGTGAAAATACCGAAGCTGCCATACAACGGGCAACAGCCGCACTCGAAATGGCACGACTGAATCTCTCCTACACCGTAGTAGTAGCTCCTTGTGATGGGAAATTGGGACGGCGTACTCTTGAAGAAGGACAATTCATTACTGCTGGACAAACCATCACCTACATTCTGCCTGACACACAAAAGTGGATTATAGCCAACTACAAGGAAACCCAAATTGAGAATCTGCACTTGGGACAAGAAGTAGCCATTACCGTTGATGCCATCAGCGGCAAAGAGTTCAAAGGGAAAATCACTGCCATCTCCGGAGCCACTGGTTCCAAGTATTCCCTAGTGCCCACGGATAATTCTGCCGGTAACTTCGTGAAGATACAACAACGCATCCCAGTCCGCATCGACTTTACCGATTTGTCTAAAGAAGACAACAGTAGCCTTGCCGCCGGTATGATGGTAATAGTCAAAGCGAAAACAAAAAAATAGGGATTAAGGATTAGAGGTTAGGGATTAAGGCAACCAACTCCTTAATCCTTACCCCCTAATCCTTAATCTTTAACCCTTAATCCCTAACCCCTTAACCCTTATCCCCATGCCCTCATACCCCAAGAACTATCCTTTCTACAACTGGGTACCCAAACCGGTAGGTATCATCATCCTATTCGTATTCTTTTTGCCGATACTGACTGTGGGCGGTACCTACTCGGTGGCAAGCACCGAAATGATGAGCGAACTCGGCATCATTTCCGAGCATATCCAGTTTGCCAACTTCGCCACTTCCATTGGCATGGCAGCATTCTGCCCTTTTCTGTATAGGCTGGTAGTCATACGCCGGCAGAAAATGATGTGCCTGGCAGGATTCTCCCTGATGTACATCTTCAGCTATATCTGTGCCAAGACAGACAGCGTTTTCCTGCTGGCACTATGCAGCATCTTTATGGGATTCCTACGAATGGTGCTGATGATGGTCACCCTCTTCACCCTCATAAAGTATGCAGGGCATATCGAGGCGTACGACAAAATTACACCCGGCAACGAGCCCACAACTGACGAAGGCTGGGACAAGCTGGACATCGAACGGAGTGCGGCACAACCCGCCATCTATCTATTCTTCATGGTACTGGGGCAATTGGGAACCTCGCTCACCGCCTGGCTCGCTTTTGAATATGAATGGCAGTACATACACTACTTTATGATGGGGCTACTATTACTTTGCATCCTCATCACCTTCATTACTATGCCTTATCATAAATATACCACCCGCCGTTTCCCCATCAACTTCAAGCAGTTCGGCAATGCCTCCATCTTCTGCATCACACTGACCTGCATTACCTACGTGCTTACTTATGGCAAAGTGCTCGACTGGTACGACGACCCAACCATACGATGGGCCACAGTCTGCGCCATCATTGCTGGCGGCATATTCCTCTATATCGAGTCTACCCAGCGCAATCCTTACTATCAACTCGATGTATTCAAACTGCGCACCATCCGTATGGGTTTCCTATTCTATTTTCTGTTAATGGTACTGAATTCCAGCGCCATGTTTGTCAACGTATTCACAGGCATAGGCATGAAACTGGACAACTTTCAGAACGCCACCCTAGGCAACTGGTCCATGCTGGGCTACCTCATCGGCGGTATAGCCACCATCTGGCTCAGTGTGAAAGGCGTACACTTCAAATATCTCTTTGCCGCCGGTTTCCTTCTATTGGGGCTTTCCGCCATGTTCATGTATTTCGAGGTACAAGGTGCAGGACTGTACGAACGGATGAAGTATCCGGTCATCATCCGTTCTACCGGTATGATGTTCCTCTATTCGCTGATTCCAACCTACGCCACCCAACGCATGCCTTACAAATATCTTTCTTCCTGGATATGCACCATGCTTACCGTACGCATGGTATTGGCTCCCAGCATCGGAGCCGCACTCTATACGAATGTACTGCAAGAACGCCAGCAGCACTACGTCACCCGCTATGCACAGAATGTAGACATGCTACACCCCGAAGCGTCCGCCTCGTTTACCCAAACTGTACAAGGTATGCAATATCAGGGAAAGAGCAAACAAGAAGCAATCAACATGGCTGCCATATCCACCAAAGGACGCATCCAAGTACAAGCCACTCTCTCTGCTATAAAGGAAATGGCAGGATGGACACTCTATGCCTGCCTGATTTGCATGATATTTGTGCTTGTCGTGCGGTATCCTAAACGAAAATTACTAACTTAGCGGACAATTTTCAGTACAACCTGTAATTTTGTCTGTTATGGATACCCAACAAGAACGTTTATCCCACTTAGACCGCGCATTGTCAAACGGAGAAAACATTTGTAGTTCAGAAGGTATGCTCTGCTCCTTTCCTGCCTCCCTGAAAAAAACCTTTTATGATTAATGGAGCAGGACTGATTGTCTGCCGCCAAGGCAACTTCACCTTTTCACTTAACATGAAAGCATTCTCGGCCCAAGCTGGCGAAACAGTTTTCATCCCGGAAGATTCTCTCTTCCAAGTGTTGAGCGAATCGGAAGACCTGCAACTATTCATATTCATTTACCAGATAGAACCGATACGGGACATCATAGGCAATTCAGTGGCAGCCATGTACCTATACATGCAGCTCCGGACTGAACCATGCTACGTATGGAACACCGGAGATGAAGAAGAAGTTTTGAAATACATGTCCCTATTGGACAATACCCTGCACTTAGACAACAACACCTTTAATGATTACGAACAAAGACTGCTTCTACTGGGACTTACATACCGCATCTGTTCCATTTACAACCGTAAACTGATGAACCTAAAAACAACGGTTGGTCACAAACATGAAATCTTTATCCGGCTGATTCAGCTGATAGATGCACACTACACGGAAGAACGCGGCGTAGAGTTTTATGCAGACAAACTCTGCTTATCACCCAAATACCTCTCTGCACTATCCAAGTCCGTCTGCGGATTCACGGTGCAGGAACTGATATTTAAATCCATCATCCGCAAAAGCATCTCACTACTCAAGAACACCCAGAAAAACATCCAGGAAATCGCCGACTTCTTCAATTTTCCCAATGCTTCTTATTTTGGAACATTCTTCAAGAAACAAACCGGCATGTCTCCGCAACAGTACCGTAAAAAATAGAAAACGTTACGCTTTCAACCGGATAACGAAGCGACTCCCCTTACCCAGCTCACTCTGGACAGCCAATGTACCGCCATGAGCTTCCACAAAGTCTTTCGAAATGGAAAGACCTAAACCACTACCTTGCACTTTAGTGCCCGGCACTCGGAAATAACGGTCAAAAATGCTCTGATGATAACGCGGGTCGATACCTTTTCCAAAGTCCTGCACATACATTTCTACAAAGTCCCCGTCATGCCTAGCGCCGATAACCACCCTCCCGTTCTCTTTGGAATAGCGGATAGCATTGCTCAATAAATTGGTGAGCACCCAAGCAATCTTTTCGCTGTCGACAAACAATTTAGGCATTTTTTCTTCCGGATACTCCACTTCTATCTGAATGCCGAATTTATCAGCTTGTACCTGATTGGCCTTGATAGCATACTCTATCAGTTCAATGGGCTTCGTTATCTTAGGCATCATCTGCAATTTACCGGCTTCCACCTGCGTCATGTTCAATAATTCCCCGGTAATCCCAAGAAGGCGATCAGC
>ENA-OQDL01000838-OQDL01000838.1-human-gut-metagenome-genome-assembly--contig:-NODE-838-length-17685-cov-3.702757_pt1 | contig 17685 bp, 13 predicted proteins | sample MGYA00242782_ERZ504609 | MGnify/ENA primary metagenome ERZ504609 (study PRJEB26092, sample SAMD00036320) | human gut metagenome | host: Homo sapiens | study: EMG produced TPA metagenomics assembly of... | reverse complement strand
CCTTTTACATATCTCTTCATTCTTAAATATCTTTTGAAATGCATAATTATTGGTCAAACAATATTTAATTCTTCCTTACTTGCTGCTCTCTTTCTTAATTGCGCTTCATTGAAATCTGTAATGTCATTTATTCCCCATAATTTTCTCCTTATATTATCAAATTATGTAAATTGTTTCATTTATATTTTAACAGATTCCATTATGTCAATTATTTCTTACCTTTTAATTTGCTTCCTTACAATCGCATATTCATCATCCATCTGGAAATAAGGACAATCCCAATCGCTATAGCTCATAAATCTTGCCATCTCATCTTCATCTAAATTGATATCACATACATAATATTCATAATCTTCATCATACACATAATTACTACAATATTCGCACCCTGCGCTTTTCTTCTTTGCCATATATTCTCTCCTTATTTTTGTGTTTCTTCTATATCTAATGTTACGCACTGTAAAATCTCTGCAATTCCAGCAAAGATTCACATTTTCCAAATAATATATCATCGACTTTGCTTGTATCCTGCACGATATCTGGGATCATCACTGGATTCATGCCTGCTCCATGTGCGGAACGGATTCCATTGATCGCATCTTCTAATGCGATCGCTTTTGATGGATCGACTTTTAATTGTCTGCATGCTTCGATATAAATATCTGGCTCTGGCTTTCCGTGTTCGATCATATTTCCTGTGATCACGGAGTCAAAGTAGTCAAAAATCCCTTCTCGTTTCAGATTACTTACGGCGTGTTCTTCACTGGAAGATGTTGCAACTCCGATCTTTAGTCCTTTTTCTCTGAGGACTTTCAAAATCTCATGAGGAGAGCTACCGTAGTAAAGGCAATGGAGCAGTTGAAAAGCTGCACTGGACAACCACACAAAGTGGGCATAGTCAGGGGGAAGATAAGAGATGAAAACTTTCTGGAATACATATAAATCGTCTATTTTACTGCTGGCAGCTATGGTAGCAGGCGGTGTGATTGGATTTTTCTGGGGACCTGGAGCAAGTGTGCTCCAGCCCATTGCCGATACATTTTTAAATCTGCTGTATTGCTGTGTTGTACCGCTGATCTTCTGTTCTTTAACAGCGGCGATCGCAAAAATGCAGGATCTTGCAAAACTCAGAAAGATCTTAATGATCTTCCTGATCGGTGTTATTGTCTCCGGTGTTATTGCATGCCTGTTTATGGTAGCTCCTTGTCTGGTCATTGATCCGGCGGAAGGTTCTACTGTTTCTTTAACACAGGATGTAGCAGATGCCAGTGGAAGCATGAATGTACTGGGAATGTTTACAGTCGGTGATTTCCCGCTTCTGTTCTCTAAATCTAACCTGATGGCACTGATCGTATTTACTGTTATTTTCTCTATTGCGATCATCCAGACCGGTGAAAAGGGCAAGCCGATCGTAGAAGCTATGGATCGCCTTACAGCAGCTATCGTAAACGTGATCAATATCGTTATGAAACTGGCCCCTTTAGGACTTGGCTGTTATTTTGCGATCCTGATCGGTTCTAACGGCAGTGATGTGATCGGACCGTTGTCAAAAGCAATTGTCATGTACCTGTTTGTGATCGTTGCCTATTATGTTGTTTCACAGACAGTATTTGCTTATATCGGTGGCGGCATGGAAGGTGTACGCATATGGTGGGCAACCTGCGTGCCATCTACCTTAACTGCTCTTGGTACCTGCTCTTCAGCAGCAACTCTGCCAGTTAATTTACAGCAGGCAAAGAAAATTGGTATTCCCGATGAGATTGCAGATCTTGTTATTCCTTTAGGTGCAAATCTTCACAAAGATGGCGCATGTGTGATCCAGATCATTAAGGTAGCGTTTTTATGCTCAGTATTCCATATGGAATATGCAACCCCACGAAACATTTTAATGTCTATCCTGGTAGCTGTTATCGCATCTGTTGTTATGGGAGGAATCCCTGCAGGCGGTTATGTAGCTGAGATCTTTATCATATCTGCATTCGGCTTCCCTACAGTAGCTATCCCGATCATGGTTCTCATCGGAACCATTACCGATGCACCTGCAACTGTAGTCAATGTAACAGGTGATACTGGACTTGCCATGGTCATTACAAGATTTGTAGAAGGAAAAGACTGGATCCACAGAAAAAAATCTGGCACAAAAAGCAGCATAAAATAATAATATAACTGCGCATCCCTCATGGTCGGACCGGATCTGACATATGGGGGTATTGTGCGTTTCTTTACAAGCGTTTATAATGGTTTAATGGGAATACAAAAATGCTTTGCAGAAGATGCAGGCACGAAAAGGAGAATTTCTTATGGAAAACAAGAAACTGGGGGCGTTGGCCTTTCTGCCGCTGATCGTATTTTTAGGAACTTACATTGGTTGTGGTATTGTGTTTTCGGTTATGGGAGCGGAAAGTCCTTTTGGCTATTTCCCACGCCATGTAGCGTTGCTTGTGGGAATTGCGTCTGCCCTTATTCTGGCACCGGGGGTGAAGATTTCAGAGAAGGTAGATGTCCTTACAGAAAATATGGGCCGCAGCGGTGTTATGATGATCGTTCTGATCTATCTTATGGCCAGCGGATTTCAGGGCGCAGCAGCAGCTATTGGCGGCAAGACTTCTGTAATTAACCTGTGTTTACACTATATTCCGGTCAAGCTTCTGGTTCCTGGCGTATTTATGATGTGCTGCTTTATCTCTACAGCTATCGGAACATCCATGGGTACCATGGCAGCTATGGCTCCGGTTGCTTTGGGCGTAGCGGAAGGCGCAGGCTTAAATGCGGCTATCGTCTGTGCGGCAGTGATCGGCGGTTCTTATTTTGGTGATAACCTGTCCATGATCTCTGATACCACCATTGCAGCAGCAGAAGGCTGCGGATCTGAGATGCGTGATAAGTTCCGCATGAACTTCTTCATTGCCTTTCCGGCAGCTGTTCTTTCTCTGATCTTTTATGGATTTATAGGGGGAGCAGGCAGCGGAAGCATTGAAGTAGGTGCTTTTGACCTGTTCCAGATCGCTCCTTATATTGTCGTTTTAGTAACTGCGTTAATGGGTATCAATGTAGCTGTGGTACTGTTCATTGGTATTTTAATGACCTTTATTGTAGGACTCTTACAGGGAAATGTAGGCTTCTTTGATATCGCCATGGCAGTAGGTGATGGAATGGCTGATATGTTCAGCATCAGTATTGTTGCTATCCTGGTATCCGGTGTGATCGGTCTGGTACGGTATTACGGCGGTATTGAATGGATGATCGATACGATCACCAAAAAGATCAAAAACAGAAAACAGGCAGAATATGGTATCGGTATCCTTTCCGGTATTTTATCCGGTGCTATGGTCAATAATACGATTGCTATCATCGTTACCTGTCCTATTGCAAAAGAGATCGGCAGCAAGTACAAGATCGCGCCAAAGCGTCTGGCAAGCCTGGTAGATATTTTTGCCTGTGCATTCTTAGCTGTTATGCCTCATGACGGCGGTATGCTGATGACATCTGAAATGGCGAACATATCCCCGTTTGCTATCCTGCCATACTCTGTTTACCCATTATTCCTGATTATTGCAACCTGCATCACGATCCAGGCAGGACTTTTAAGGACAGCGGAAGAAAAACAGAAAAAATAGGCAGAAAAAGCAATAATAAAATAGGATTTTTCGGTAAAATAGACAAAGACCGAAAGAAAGTGCATTGACTTATAGGGGTAATGATGATATTATAGCCCTATCGTTATTTTCTTGATAATATTGGTTGCTCTAAGGCAACACGCAAAACCAATTTTGAACGATATTATGTGAAACAGATATTTGTTCAAAATTGGTTTTTGTTTTAAGGGGGAATTATTATGTTTCAGGGAATTAAAAATTATTCGGTGGAAAAAAGAGGAAGGCCAAATCCTTGCACCTGTAGCCGGTCAGGCAGTGCCTTTAAGCGAGGTGCCGGATCCTGCATTTGCCCAGGAGATACTGGGAAAAGGCGTAGCCATCCTGCCTTCGGAAAATGAATTTAAAGCGCCTGCATCCGGAGAGGTAACTGTATTATTTGAAACCGGACATGCGGTCAGTATCCGTACAGAGAGCGGTGCAGATGTGATCGTTCACATTGGCTTAGACACTGTGAATTTAAAGGGGCAGTTCTTTATCACCCATGTAAAACAGGGTGACACAGTAAAGGCAGGGGATCTGCTGATCACAGCAGATATAGAGCAGATCAAAGCAGCGGGTTATGAGGTAATAACACCGGTGATCGTCTGCAATGTTTCTGATTTCCCGGATATGGTATGCCATACGGGAAAAGCCGTAAAAGCCATGGACGAGATCATTACTCTGTAATGAACATCAACATGGATATAAAGGGGATTTGAAACCAGGAGAAGGGTTCAAATAAATAAGCCGGGATAAAAAAAGCGGCAACAAAAGAAAGGGGTTTTTAGTTATGATGAAGTTCTTTCAGAAACTTGGTAAGTCACTGATGCTTCCAGTGGCGTGTCTGCCAGTATGTGGTATCCTTATGGGTATCGGATACATCCTGGCACCGGCAGCTATGGCAGGTGAGGTTCAGGGATTTACTGCGGGGGCTTAGCTTACTCAATCGACTGTTCCTGATCAAAGCAGGGGGTGCGTTGATCGATAACATGTCCTGGCTGTTTGCAGTAGGTGTAGCCGTAGGTATGGCAGATGACTCAGATGGTACAGCAGGTCTGGCAGGTCTTGTTTCCATGTACATGATCACCACACTGTTAAGTCCCGGTGCTGTTGCCGGTATTACCGGACATGAGGCAGCACCTGCATTTGGAAAGATCGTCAACCAGTTCGTTGGTATTCTTTCCGGTCTCATCGGTTCTGCATGTTACAACAAATATAAGACTGTAAAACTGCCGGATGCACTGGCATTCTTCAGCGGCAAGAGAGCAGTTGCGATCTTTACAGCTATTTATTCCATAGTTGCAGCTTTAGTCCTGTTTGTTGTATGGCCTCTGGTTTACGGTGGTCTGGTAGCATTAGGCGAAGCATTTATCGGAATGGGTGCTGTTGGAGCAGGTATCTATGCATTCTTTAACCGGCTTCTGATCCCATTTGGCCTGCACCATGCGTTAAACTCTGTATTCTGGTTTGACGTAGCAGGTATCAGTGACCTGAGCAATTTCTGGGGCAATACCGGTGTTTACGGACAGACTGGTATGTACATGACCGGATTCTTCCCATTTATGATGTTCGGTCTTCCGGCAGCCTGCATTGCTATGTATCAGACTGCAAAACCTGGTAAGAAGAAAATTGTTTACGGACTTTTAGCTTCCGCAGCGTTCTGTTCTTTCTTTACAGGTGTTACAGAACCAATCGAGTTTTCCTTTATGTTCCTTGCTCCGGGACTGTATGTAGTACATGCTCTGTTAGCAGGTATTACAGCAGGTATCACCGTTGCCCTGCCGATCCGTGCAGGCTTCTCCTTCTCCGGCGGTGCTGTTGATATGGTACTCAGTTCCTTTACACCACTTGCAGAAAATCCATGGCTGCTGATCCCGGTAGGTCTGGCAGTTGGCGTTCTTTACTATGTTGTATTCCGTTTCGCAATTGCCAAGTTTAACTTAAAGACTCCGGGACGTGAAGATGATGATGCAGAAGAGTTAAAGGCAACTTTAGCAAACAATGATTATACTTCTGTTGCAAAGACAGTCCTGGAAGGCGTTGGCGGTCCTGAAAATGTGGCTTCCATTGACAACTGTATTACAAGACTTCGTCTGGAAGTAAAAGACTATACAAAGGTCAACGAAAAAGTGATCAAATCTGCCGGTGTTGCAGGTGTGATGCGTCCAAGCAAGACCTCTGTACAGGTTATCATCGGAACACAGGTACAGTTTGTAGCAGATGAATTTAAGAAGCTGTGCAAATAAAGAGTATCTGAAAAATTTATCTGGAAAATTAAGTTAGATCATATGGAAAAGATCGCAGCAAAGCGGCATTTAAAACGTCATTTTGCTGCGATCTTGTTTTATTTTCAGGTCATTGTTTTAAAAATTGTTTCTCAAGCATCCCTACTGCCTGATACAACACACAGGACAACAGGCAGAGCATGATCAGGGCGCTCATCAGTTTTGTCATCTCAAAGGTCTGGGAAGCATAGGTGATGAGGTAGCCAAGTCCTGCTTTGGCGCTTAAAAATTCCCCGATGATCACACCGACCAGACAGAGACCGATATTTACTTTCATAGTGCTCATTAACAGAGGAAGGCTTCCAGGAAGAAGAACCTTGGTAAGTACCTCTTTTTTTGCGCCGCCTAAGGCATAGATCAAACGTATTTTGTCTGGATCCATCTGGTTAAAGCCTGTATACAGAGTCATAACAGAGCCAAAAACAGCAATGGACACAGCGGCTACGATAACTGTGCGCATACGGTTTCCAAGCCATACTAAAAGAAGAGGGGCGAGAGCCGATTTTGGAAGACTGTTTAAAAGTACCAGAAACGGTTCAAAAATCTGGGCTGCAAAAGGACTGGACCAGAGAAAAAGGGCAGTTAAAAGGCTGATAAGGGTACATAAAAGAAAGCTTAAAAGGGTTTCTGTTAAGGTTACCCCTGTATGGAGAAAAAGGCTCTTATCAAGAAGCATGTTCCACAGACAGAAAAGGATCTGGGAAGGGGAACTGAAGATAAAGCGGTTGATCAGGCCAAGAGAGGCAGTCAGCTCCCAGAGGGATAAAAACAGGATCAGAATCATTATACGGCAGATCCGGATCTGGCGGGTCTGCAAAAGGAGGCGGGCTTCATATTCCTGCTGTCTGGTCATCTTTTATCAGCTCCTTCCATAAAGTATTAAAGTAATGGGAAAATTCCGGACAGTTGCGCCTTTTTAGGGGGCTGTTACAGTCATCAGGAAAAGAAAGGTAAAGGACTGTGCGGATACGGCCGGGTCTGGGAGTGAGGACGATAATACGGTCAGCAAAACTGATAGCTTCTGACAGGTCGTGGGTCACTAAAATAGCAGTCTTTCCATTTTTCCTTAAAATAGAGCTGATATCATCACATACCATAAGCCTTGTCTGATGATCAAGGGCAGAAAATGGCTCATCTAATAAAAGCAGATCCGGTTTCAGTGCCAGTGTACGTATGAGAGCGGCTCTCTGACGCATACCTCCGGAAAGGGCAGAGGGCTTTGCGTGTTCAAAACCGGCAAGTCCATAGTCAGAGAGCAGGTCAGAAAGTTCCTGTTTTGTTTCAGTATTCAATTTTTCTGGATCTCAAGTCCAAGGGAAACATTGGAAAAAATATCCCGCCATTCAAAAAGGTGGTCCTTCTGGAACATATAGCCGATCCCGGTGGCATTTTTGGGATTTTTTTCCAAAAGTTCCCCATCCAGAAAAATGGCGCCTGCTTCCGGCATGTTCAGTCCGCATAAGAGAGATAAAAGAGTGGATTTTCCGCAGCCGGAAGGACCTACAATGGCTATAAATTCTCCGGTATCTACGTTAAAAGAAATATCAGAAAGGGCCAGCGTTTCCCTGTTTTTACTATGGTAGGAAAAACTGACCCTGGAAACCTGCAATTTGGGTTTCATAGAAAGGCTCCGAAAAGAAACGTTCTTGCTTTAATATACGTTACTGTTCTGGTTCTGGTGCAGGTGTTTCATTTTGTGTATGTCCGTAATTCCATGTAACAGGAGTAGGACGGGAAGGATCAAAGATCTGGGAAGCGTCAAACAGATCGCTTAAACGCTTTTTAGCAGGATCTTCCTGGATCATATCTTCGTACAGGCGGTAACCATCCAGGTTTCTTCTGGCCATTCGCAGATAATCAGGTCCCTTCTGGATCCATGCAGGCTTGCTGGCATCTACATTACAGAAGTAGCGGAAACCTTTGGAAGCAAGGTACTGGTAACGATAGTTTTCCTCTGTATACGGGTGCCAGTCAGCAACATCGTTTCCATTAGGATAGATGTAAATATCGGTCGGTCCGATCAGGGACTCCACCTCATTTTTCCATTTATCCGTATCTGTGTAGAAACGTTCATCACTGATTTTGTATGGATTTTCCGGATCGTCGGAAACGCCCATCCACAGGTGTCCCCAGCTGTGACTTGCCAGTTCCCAGCCGTCATCCCGTAAGCACTGGGCTACCCTGGCAGCCTGCTCTTTCTCGCTTTCATAATCTGGGGTTTCGCTGTAGGAAGAAGCAGTGCGGTATCCTAAGATCCCTTCATAACCGGTAAGTGCGATAATAGCCTTGGCTCCTTTGTAGGAGAAATCCGGGTGCTCATCAATAAAGTCGTTTAAAAGAGGGATCAGGTCATAAGAACCTGTGGAAATGCTGCCGTCATCCATTTTCATTTCGCAGGTAGGCCGTCCGTCCTCGCCGACTACGATCTTGCTTGCAAATCCGTCTCCATCCATATATGGATAGTAGCATACGTCATCCTGGGACATAACAATGGGCTTTTTGCCTTCCGGCAGCATGATCGTTCCCCAGGTGAAAGCAGGATTTCCGTTTTCATCTGTTGTTTCGTAGGCAATATCGTGGATGCGCACTAAAACGTAGCCGTCATTGTAAAGGGCATCTAATATTTTTAAGAACTCATCCTTGGTAGTCATAACGGAATTATATCCTTCCATACGGGAGTCACCGTCAAATGCTTTGGAAGTGTCCATGATCAGAGAGTGGAAAAATACATGGGTCACATTTTTTACATCTGCAGCTACCAGAGAGTCCTTTTGGGACTGGAAGGAAGCAAGGGCTTCGCTGATCCGTGGATCGGACTGAATGGAAGGATCCTGGGACAGAAGTTCCATTGCTTTGTCGTAGTCATAACCTTTTGCCAGACGGTCTGCCTGATCGATCAATTGCCCAATGGGATCGTCGGAATCAGCTTCTGCTGATGCAGACGGGGTCCCGTTGCTTTTCGTAGCTTCAGAAGCAGTGGCAAAAACCGGACGGTCTCCAGGCTGCTTTTTTAAAACAAAGCGTGAAAAGGCAAAAATACCGCCCCCGAGAACAAGGGCGATCACAAAAAGAACTATAAAAGTAGGAAGGTGGCGGGACAAATGGAAGAAAAATCCCCGGCGGTTCCGTCTCTTTCTAAAATTTAAATTACTCATAAAATCTCCTGGTCATATTTCTGATAATCATATTGCTTGTGGTATTGTTGAAATTCCTTTAAGTCTATACAGTATAGCATAAAATACGCCTGTTGGATATAACATATAGTCCTTTTTGTTGATTTTTTAACATCTCCGTGGTATTCTAAGAAATGAAGTAAAATTCAACAGAATGTGAGGTCTCAAAAATGGGAGAAATGGTTAAAGATCCAAATTGCGCATATTGTGTGGAAGGAGAACTGTTAGCTAAGTTTGGTTATCCTTGCTGTGAGATGAAGACAGGTAAGCTGTATGTATTCAAAGAGCAGAGCAAGAGAGGAAGAGTGATCTTAGCTCACAAGAAACATGTCAGCGAACTGATCGAACTGACTGATGAAGAGAGAAATGACTATTTTGCAGATGTTGCAAAAGTTGCCAGAGCCATCCACAAAGTATTTAACCCTGATAAGGTAAACTATGGTGCATACGGTGATACCGGACATCATTTACATTTCCACATTGTTCCAAAATACAAAGGTGGAGAAGAATGGGGCAGTACATTCGAGATGAACAGCGGCAAGACCATTCTTACAGATGCAGAATATGAGGAAATGGCTGAAGCGATCCGCCAGGCATTAAAGGAAGTCTAAAACAGAATAAAATTGAAACAGGATCCTGTTTCATAAAAATGAGAACTGCGGCCGAAACGGTGAGAGATCATCCAGTGCTTCAGTTCTCTTTTTATTTAGAAACCGTCAGGTTATACAGGTGCTTCTTTTTTCATATTTATGTTAAAGAAATAAATTGCAGAAGATCTGTAAAAGGGGAAGATATGAAAAAAAGAAGATGGATATGTATGTTTCTGCTGCTTCAGGTTCTGTGGTGCAGTATGACTGGGATGGCAGTATATGGGATGGAGCCGGATATTCCGGTATCAGCGGTTGTTTCAGGGCAGGCGCAGGCAGTTTCCATACAGGCACCTTCCGCTGTTTTAATGGAAGCATCCACAGGAAAGCTGTTGTTTGAGAAAGATGCAGACGAAAAGCGCAGTCCTGCCAGCGTGACCAAGGTAATGACACTGCTTCTGATCTTTGATGCTTTAAAAGCAGGCAAGATCCAGATGACGGACCAGGTGACCACCAGTGCATACGCAAAGTCCATGGGCGGTTCCCAGGTGTTTTTAGAAGAAGGAGAAGTACAGACCGTAGAAACACTGATCAAATGCATTGTGATCGCTTCCGGAAATGATGCTTCTGTTGCTATGGCAGAATATATTTCTGGGACAGAAGAGGCTTTTGTAGAAGAAATGAACAAACGGGCAGAGGGGCTGGGAATGACCAATACCCATTTTTCGGACTGCTGTGGCCTGACAGAAGATCCGGATCATCTGACCACAGCCAGGGACATTGCCCTTATGACCAGGGAACTGATCAACTGCTATCCTGAGATCCATAATTATTCCACCATCTGGATGGAAAATATCACTCATGTGACGAAGCAGGGAACCAAGGAATTTGGCCTTGCAAATACAAATAAGCTTCTGAAAATGGCAGCAGATTTCCAGGTAACCGGTTTAAAAACAGGTTCCACCTCCAGGGCAAAATACTGTCTTTCCGCTACTGCACAAAAAGACGGGATCCGCCTGATCGCCGTGATCATGGCAGCGCCGGATTATAAAGCACGTTTTTCTGATGCCAGAAATCTTTTAAGCTATGGTTATGCCAGATGCAGGCTTTATGAGGACAAAGAAAAAATACCTCTTCCTGAGATGAAAGTTGCAGGAGGAGTGAAAGAAAACGTACTGCTGGAGGCAGAGGGAACCTTTACCTGGTTGAGCACAGAGGGGGAAGATCTGGGAAAGATCGAGAAAAAACTGGAACTGGCAGAGCAGATGGAAGCACCCTTAGCCAGGGGGGAACGTGCCGGCATGATCGCTTATTATATGGACGGGGAAAAGCTGGGAGAACTTCCGGTTGTGACGGCAGAAGCAGTAGAAAAGGCCGGATACATAGACCAGCTGCAGAAATTATTTGGAAAATGGGCGGGTTTTCGCAATAAGGCAGCATAAAGAAGCTGTTAAAATGCAGGAAATGACAGGGAAAACCTTTGACGGGAGCGGTTTTATACCATTATAATACCTTTCATATTATCATGATACCAGGGTCAAAATATAATCTACCCAGGCAAGAACGGTCACGTCAGAAGACAGGAACGTATGCAGGTGTGGGAAAAGTGAGTCTGGGAAACGGAAAGAGGTGGACCATGAACCAGATCTTACTGCTTACAGGGATCGTCATTGTGATCTGTATTCTGTCAGGACGGCTGATCGATAAACTGGGAGTTCCGTCATTACTTGCATTTATCCTTCTGGGAATGTGCTTTGGGGTAGATGGTATTTTTAAAATATCCTTTGATGATTATCAGTTCAGTGAACTGATCTGTTCCGTCAGTCTTATTTTCATCATGTTTTATGGTGGTTTCGGAACGAATATTAAAGAAGCGGGGCCGGTGATCCCCAGGGCTGTTCTGCTTTCAACAGCCGGTGTTTTATTTACAGCCGGGATCACAGGACTGTTTATTCATCTGGCGTTAAAACTTCCTCTTCTTGAAAGTTTTTTAGTGGCATCTGTGATCGGTTCTACAGATGCAGCTTCTGTATTTAATATCCTCAGGTCAAAAAATCTGAATCTGAAAGAAAATACAGCCTCTTTACTGGAAATGGAGTCCGGTTCCAATGACCCTGTTTCCTATATGCTGACGGTGATCCTTACAGCAGTCCTCACAGGACAGTCTGTAAATGTAGGTTCCATGCTGGTTTTCCAGATCCTGTTCGGCATTGGCTGTGGTGTGTTTTTTTGGAAAAGTCACAGCGTTTATTTTAAATAAAGTGGAATTTGATATTGCCCAGGGAAAAACCATTCTGGTATTTGCAACGGCTATACTGGCATATACAATTCCTTCCATGATCGGCGGAAATGGATATTTAAGTGTATATCTTTGCGGGATCCTGTTAGGAAATTCCTACCTTCCTCACAAGCGGGATATGGTGTTGTTTTTTGATGTGCTTACAGGTGTGGCACAGATGATGATCTTTTTCCTGTTAGGACTTTTAGTAACTCCAAGCCAGCTGCCACAGGTGATCATTCCTTCTTTTGTGATCATGATCTTTCTTACCCTGGTTGGCCGTCCTGTGTCTGTAGCCGCACTTTTAGCTGGTTTTCGGGCATCTATCGGGCAGATGGGACTGGTGTCCTGGGCGGGACTTCGGGGTGTTGCTTCCATTGTTTTTGCAATCTATGTAGTGCTGCGCCAGGTCCCTTTAGGATATAACCTGTTTAACCTGGTATTTTGCATTGTACTGTTGTCCATTTCTATCCAGGGAACCCTGCTTCCATGGATCTCAGGAAAGTTGCAGATGATCGATGAAAATGCAGATGTGCGCCGTACATTTGAATGACTATCAGGAAGAAGAGAGCATCAGCTTTGTAAAGTTTCATCTTTTTAGCCAGCATCCTTATGTGGGAAAATGTTTAAAAGAGATCACATTGCCGCCTAAACTGTTGGTTGTGGTGCTGATCCGGGGAAAAGAAGTGTTAGTTCCCAATGGAGATACCTGTTTGCAGGCAGGAGATCTGATGATCGCAGCGGCAGAGGAATTTGAAGACCGGAAAAATATGACGCTCCGCGAAATAACCGTGGATAAAAATCATAAATGGAAAGGAAGATCTTTAAGCCGTATCCCTATGCAGGCGGGAACTTTGATCGTTATGATACGAAGGGGAAAAGAAACTGTGATCCCTACAGGAAATACAGTGGTGTATGAAGGGGATGTGCTGGTACAGGCAAAATTTTAAAGTATTATGATCATCAAAGTGCTATGAAAAGGGCAGGTCTCATTGACTTGCTCTTTTTCTTATGTTATCCTAGTACCATCGGCGGGGAGATCTCCCTGTCAGATCTGTTTATTCTATTTATTTTTGGTCGTTTCAGACCGCAGTTTCACAAAAATTGTAAAAAGTGAAAAAATGAAAAAGGAGGGGAAAGTTTGGATTAAAATATCAGGGGATTTTGCAACATTTCTAAAATTCAGATCATGGAAAAGATCAAACATCAAATCTAAACACATCACATCAGGACAAATCAGATCAAACACATCAAAACACATTCCAAAGGGGGAAAAACAATTGAATACGAAAATATGGAAACGAATGATGGCTGGCTTATTGGCAGGCGTCCTTATTTTTACAGGAATCCCGTTTTCTGCCTCTGCAGGTGAACCGCCTGTGCAGATGATCATCAGGGGAGATGCCTTTCAGAACAGGCAGATCAACATTTTCGGCCACAGTCACCGGTCGATCACCTGCTATTATGTAAATCCGGTGGAAGGACATGTACCGGCATTTTGCCTGCAGCCGGGAAAGAAACTTCCCAATCACACCCAGGCATCCTGGGAGAGGTACAGTGCGTCACCGGAAACCTCCGTACCGGTCATAGGAAGTTTTGACCGGTATCTGCCTATGACACTGGCTTATGAGTGGATGGTTTCAGGAAATTATTATGATAAGACCCGGTATGCCATGGTGCAGACTTATTTCTGGGGCTGTCTGGCAGGTTTTGAGCAGGACTGGGATATCCAGGAAGAGACCATGAAAAACCTGGAATGGGCTATAAGAGACGGAAGGGTTCTCTCCCTGTTTCATGAAATGAGGTCGGTAGTGGAAAAGGGCCTGGAAGAATATGAGTCGAATAGCGGAAGTAGTCTTCCTGCCTGGAATGGCCGTAAGGAAAATATGATCTTAAAAGACGGTCATTATGAGCTGACCTTAGATCTTAGTTCCTGTCCCCAGCTTAAAAACGCAAACTGGCAGTTCCCGGATAAAAACTGGAGTTTTACACAGGGACCAGGGGAAAATGAGATCACATTTCTTTATACAGGAGAAGAACCTTCCGGACGGATCAGCGCAGGAAACGTGGAAGGCTTGGATGACCGGTATTATGCCTATATCTTTTATCCGGGAGAGTCTTATCAGATGCAGATGGGCTGGCTGGATATGCAGCGTCCCCAGGCAGAAGTATGGTTTGAAACAGGAAAGGGGAGTGTCCAGGGCGGTCAGATGCAGCCTTTAGAACGGTTCCGCCACAGGGAAGTTTTTGAGGCAGATTACAAAATAGATCTGGAAAAATATTGTGCAGAAACAGGACAGCCTCTTGCAGGAGCGGATTTTCAGGTATGGGAAAGTTTTGACCATTCCCAGATCAATGAACATGGCTATGAAGAAGGGGAGCCGGACGGAACGACAGGTCAGGTTTACAGTAACTGTATGTCCCCGGAACCGGAAGAAGAATGGCTGTGTGACGTGATCACCACCGACGAAGAAGGAAAGGCTTTTCATAAAGATATCCGCAATTACAATTACAGCAAAACCTACTGTATGGGCCATCCGGCGCCGGAATGGATCGAATGTGATCACGAAGGAGATAGCGGTGATGGAGAAGACGGGGAAGGCGAAGAGGAAGAATGTAACTGTGAAGAAGAAAATGAACGTCTCAGGGAGCAGTGGCTTGAGGAACAGGAACTGTGTGAAGCTTCCAGCGATTTCCATGTATCCAATGAGGATGAAGAGGACCATGAACAGAGTACAGAAGCAATGGAAGCCATGTTAGAGGACCGGGATGAAACCTATGAAAATTTTATTGCCCTGGAGTATGGCTATACATTAACAGAGAAAAAGGCCAGAACCGGCTATATGGTCCACGGGACACACAGGGAAGATTTTGAAATCGAGAAAATAACAGTGGCTTCCGCCCAGGCACAGAGAAATACAGCAGGAAAGGAAGGTACAGGAAGAGAAGATCCGCAATCAGAGGTGTATCTTGGGGGAAAATACGCAGCTGCAGTTTCATCCCGCTACCACAAAAAAAAGAAAAGTAAAAACGGATTGCTTATGGAAACCGGAGCGCAGGAAGAAAGATCAGCAGAGGAACTTAGAACGATCCATGAAGTGAAGCTGACCGAAGATATTTATGAAGAAGAGGAAGATGACGAGGATGAGATCTGGGATGACCGGGCAACGGAAAGTAATGCAAAGATAAGCAGGACAACAGCAAATACGGCAACAGAAAGCAAAGCAACCGCAAGTGATGCAGCAGAAGATAACGCAGTTGTAGCTGCTGCCACTGCATCGAACGCAAAGAAGGATCTGGAAACGACAGAACAATATATTTATACAAGAGAAGAAATTTCCCTGGAACCGATTTCTTTATGGGAGTCTTTACGGGAAAATGTATGGAATTCTGTAAAAGCAATCTTTTTTTCCTCAGAAGACGATGATGATTTTGAGGGGATAACAGCATTTCTTCCTGATTTTCAGGATGATGATCTGGGAGAGATGGATGTTTCCTGTTTTGGCGATCCATCGAATTCCCTTTACTGTTTTAAAGTCTGGGACCACCGCACAGAAGGAAGGATCTATATAAATAAACGGGATCTGCATCTTTATGAAAAGGACCAGGAAGAAAGCTATGGCCGGACCCAGGGAGACGGAACTTTAGAAGGTGCTGTATATGGCCTTTTTGCAGCCGCAGACATTGTACATCCGGATGGAAGATCCGGTGTGATCTACCAGAAAGATGATCTGACAGCCGTGGCAGCAACAGATCAGGATGGTAATGCCTCATTTTTTGCATACACGGAGGTCCCGCATACAGTAGTAAAAGAAGATGGGACCATTGAGGCACCGGAAAATTTCCTGGGGCCGGAAACCTTATATAACGGCAGTACCATTAATTCTTCTGATCATGGATTTGGAAGCTATACCTATCCGGACAGAAAGGAAGAAAATGGAAATTCCTGGATCGGAAGACCGCTGCTGATGGGAAGTTATTATGTGAAAGAACTAAGCCGGTCAGAGGGATATGAACTGTCTGTAACAGGAAAGAACCTGGTGGAGACGAACCGGGGGTCAGGAGAAGAAAATGTAGTGCGAAAGGCAGGGCAGGTACAGGTAAGCGCAGGTCTGTCTGAGCATAACAGTATGGAAGCAGACGGTTCCTGGAATGATTTTACAGTAGAAGCATTTGGAACAGAAAAAGGGTATGAGATCACAGTTTCTGGTTATCCGGAAAATACAAAGTTTTACCGTTTAAGTTCACAGGAGCAGAGGGAAAATTTAAAACAGATCACAGGAATGGAAAAAATTCCCAAAATGGATCATTTGGGAAATCCTGTATATGAAAAGGCAAAAGGCGGAGAATTAAAACGGGATCTTAATGGCAATCCTGTTTTAAAAGCAGATGCGGGGGAAGACGAAAAAGTACCTGCATCTGAGACTGTGCCCTATCATTTCCGGACAGCCCCTTATATAAAAGGAGAAGCAAAACCGGAAGATCTGTCTAAATGGGATGAAGACCTGGATCCTGATTATGTGATGGAACAGGCACAGGCAATGCTTATGCAGTTAGGCTATAAAGAAGCTGACGGGGAAGGGGCACCATGGGTTTCTATAAATCTGGATTCTATGAATGGAAAGGCCGTAGAACAGATCCTTGACTGGTATACAGAACACAGTTTTTATAATATGGCCGCCGTTTCTGAGATAAAGGAAGAAGAGGGACAGTGGCAGGCAAAACTTTTTTATGACTATTCTGGAAATACAGAAGCAGGATCTGCAGTTTATGACCGGGCAGACGGACAGCTTTATGTGAAAAAAGAAAGGGAAAATGGTCATTACTGGATCTGCATTCCCAAAGGAAAATTCCGTTTAAGCAGTCATACCGCTTACATAAAAGAAAAATGGGAATATGTGGAAGATGAGCTTAAATTAATTTATGAGCCTGTTTATGAACGGTATGAAGAAGGAGAGGTTCTTTTAGATCCAAACGGAGTACCGATCCAGGAAATGGAACAGGTCCCCATTTTTGAAGAACGGGAAACCACGTATGTGACTACGAAAGAGGAGCCGGTAGAGGCTTTCTGGGATCCTGAAAAAAGAGAGTATCATATTTTGGTGGAAAATGAAACAGACTGGTCCGTGGAAAAAGAAGAGGTAGAAGAAACGTTCCGTGCAGTGACCGGACAAACCACCATTTCTGTAAATGGAAAAGAGGTTCCTTATAATCAGTATCTGGTATCCATGGGAGCAGCTGTGGATGTAGAAGCAGAACAGGAAGAAACAGATCCTGGAAGTTTTGTAAAATATGTTCATCTGGCATATCCTGGTCAGAACCAGACAGTTCAGGATGGTGGAACAGAAAAAGAACCGGTTCAGGTTTTGGAACGGGCGATCCGGCAGCCGGTACGCATTACCAAACACATTTCCCAGTCTTCTTATGAAAATGTAAATACCTACGGTTCTGTGCATAATGATCCAGTCACTACCTTTTTAGGCTTATTCCGTAAAAAATGGATCTGCAGAAGGCCGGAAACTTTTAGATCAGTTTTCATTCAGGATCTACCTGAAGCAAAATCTTTTAAACATTTATGTGGATGATGAGGGAAAGATCCTGTCAGAAGATATCAGTTCACCAGCTTATAAGGAGCTGGTACAGACTATTTATCTGCCGCCGGAAGATGCAGAAAACAGGGGTCATCAGCTGATGGAAAGAAATGAGGATGGCAGCTGCAATTACCGG
>ENA-OQDL01000837-OQDL01000837.1-human-gut-metagenome-genome-assembly--contig:-NODE-837-length-17687-cov-8.152506_pt1 | contig 17687 bp, 16 predicted proteins | sample MGYA00242782_ERZ504609 | MGnify/ENA primary metagenome ERZ504609 (study PRJEB26092, sample SAMD00036320) | human gut metagenome | host: Homo sapiens | study: EMG produced TPA metagenomics assembly of... | reverse complement strand
TTTCAATAAAGCTCTGCACATCTGCCATCGGATATCCAAGAAAAGCTCCTATCTCATGTGGAAATCCATTTCCTTGTTTATCACAATCACAAACTCGCGTCGATAGATGTATCAACATTTCCTCAATATGGCGCAGGATATTGGGACAATTGGATATGAAATTGTTTGTGGTATAAGTAGTAGGGTTACAAGAGTGTATTTGTAATATTGCTATATGAGCAGGATCGCCAAATATTGCTAGATTGAAAGTTGATTGTGTTATTATGTGACACCTGGATAGAAGAGAGATCTATGAAAGAAAACACTTGGTTGATAACGTTTCCACATGCCGGAGGCAGTTCGACAATTTTTAAAGGTTGGAATAAAGAAATAAAGTGTAATGTTTTAAATTTGGATTATCCGGGGCATTGGACTCGTATGTGCGAACCGCTATTAGATTCTTTTAATGAATTGGCGATGGACGCTGTGAAATCCATACAAAATAAGATAAAGGCTCCAGCGGATATGTTTCTATTTGGTCATAGCCTTGGAGCGATAATGGCATGGTGGATTACACCAATATTACAGGAAAAGGGCTATACGGTTAAAACTATTTTCCTTTCAGCAAGTCAAAGTCCCAATTTTTTTTCCAGAGAAAAATATAATTGATGCAAATGACGAATATAAAAAGCTAGAACTCATTGGATATGCAAAAAAAAGACCACTCTGCAACGATTAACAAACAGTTTTTGAATAATTATTTTCCGATATTGGATAAGGACTTACAAATTTGTAAAACCTTTACATCCTGCAATCACTATGTGAGTGTTGATTCGTATATTTTATATGGAAAAGAAGATGATCTAATCGATCTCAATAAAATGATAACATGGAAGGATTATGTCAAACTGATATCTTTGCAGGAATTTACAGGACGGCATCTTTATTTAGTGGATAAGGACAATAAGATATTGCTAATTAGTCTGATTAACAATATATTGAAAGAGCTTAACTAGTAAAGGCTGACAAAAAGATAGAGAAAATTGGTTCTATGGATTTTGTCACTCGATGCTGCAGAAATATCTTTACTCTGGAGTATGTTATGTGCGTCAACTAGTGATTCATTGAAACGAAATAGATACATTAAAAGGGAAAAGAGGATTTATTAGAATAAAGAAGGTAATGTTGGTTTTTGGGACAAGGCCGGAAGCAATTAAAATGTGAGACCATCCCAATAATTGTGTAAACCTCCGGAGAGGTGTAAAATAGAAGCATCAGGATGGAGGAAAAGATATGTCCCGAAAGAATAGAAGCCCGGAAGAAAACGCCCGCAGAGCAAAAATCCGTGAACTTCTGCAGATGGAAAATATCGACAGCATGGATGACATCCGGAACTTGTTCAGGGAAACCATTGCCGAATTCATGGAGAATGGTCTGGAGGCTGAACTGGATGAGGATCTTGGCTACAGCAAATACGACTACAAGAACAAAGCTACGGACAACAGCCGGAACGGCCACAGCAGCAAAAATCTGCAAACCAGTTTCGGCGAAGTCGAGGTTTCTGTTCCCCGTGACCGGAAGGGTGAATTTGAACCGCAGCTCCTGAAAAAGAACCAGACCAGCATCAGTCAGGATATTGAAGAGAAAATCCTGTCCATGTATGCGAAAGGCATGACGACCGGCGACATCGAGGCGCATATTCAGGATATCTACGGGCTGTCTGTGTCTGACACTACGGTGAGCCGGATCACGGATAAGATCCTGCCTGTGGCGAAAGAATGGCAGCAGCGGCCTCTGGAATCGATCTATGCCGTAGTTTTTCTGGATGCGATCCACTACCATGTCCGTAGTGAAGGGCAGATCGTAAAGAAAGCAGTGTACATTGCCATCGGCCTTGATCTGGATGGTCGCAAAGATGCTCTTGGTATGTGGGTCGGCGAGAATGAGAGCGTAAAGTTCTGGGCGACCGTACTGAATGGTCCGAGGAACCGGAGTGTAGAGGATATTTTTATCGCATGTACAGACAATTTGACTGGTTTTGATGCAGCCATCCATGCAGTGTTCCCGGAAACGGAGATTCAGAACTGCATGATTCACCAGCTGCGGAATTCCAGCAAATACGTTTCTTACAAAGACCTGAAGGCTCTCATGTCCGATCTGAAAGCCGTGTATGCTGCAGTGGACGAGCAGGCTGCTCTGGACGCTTTGGAGACTTTCGCACAGAACTGGGACAATAAATATCCCAAGATCGCAAAGTCGTGGCGGGAAAACTGGGCCAACCTTAGCACATACTTCAAATATCCTCAGGAAGTCCGCCGTCTGATCTATACCACGAACACGATTGAGGGCTTTAATCGGCAGCTGCGGAAGGTCACAAAATCCAAGAGCGTTTTCCCAACAGACGAGAGTCTGCTGAAAATGCTGTATCTGGCAATGATGGATATTACGAAAAGTGGACAGGTCGGCGGCAGGACTGGAGCCGCATCCATGCACAGTTGTCCATCTACTTCGCTGAGCGTATGCCGGATTAACACCTGCCGCGGAGGAATGTCAAGGGTATATGAACGGCTTCGCCGCCCTTGACATTCCCCCTTGCCGGCGTTATGTTGTTGTTAAGGCGACAGCCGGTTTCCCCGTCTGCCGCCTCATATTAAAATTGCTCTTGTTTTATAACTGTCTGGACTTTACACAAAATTTGGGAGAGACCTGATTCCAACCTGCGCACATCTTTTGAAAAGAAATTAGATGAAAGAATTGCACATGGCCAAATGAATCCGTTTTTTGTATATCAGTGTTCCATGACAACGGATCAAGATAGTCTGTGTATGTGGAACTATTATACAAATCAAGATTCCATTCAGGGGGATAATTTGAAATTTAGTTCTGCGAAAATTGCCGAAGCAATTCACCCAACAACAGAGATTGAAGACGGGAAGCTTCCTATCTATAGTGGCATGGTAGTCTATGATCTCAAAGAACAACTGGCTGTGCTGAACACATTTTTCCAAAAGTTTATGAAATTTGTTGCGAAATATGATCCAAGTGATAGACACAGTCCTATGATTGCTGGTATGATGATTGATAAACTGTCAGATCAAGGAGTGTTTTTCAAAAAGAATTGCTTCTCAATTGAAAATGAATTCCGCGTGGCAATTTCCACATATGTAGAAGATGATAAATTCTTTGCGATAAAGGAAGAACGGAAAACCGTGAAGAAGCATGGTTTGGATATCCCATATGTGGATATTCGTTTCGATAAAGACGCATTGATTGGAATTACCCTATCTCCGACATTAAAACTTGCAGATGAACGCAGTGAAATTCTGAAGATCGCAAAGGATAACGGATATTTAAATGTTACAGCGGATTCTGTATGCGCATCTGAAATTCCAGTACGATTCTAAGATGTTGCGTTTAACTCAAGATATATTTTTATTCTACAAACTGCACCTCTTGCGAACATAAAAGACGAGTGTTATACTGAAGCCATCAAAAAACATTGGAGGTGTCCCATATGCCCCGTCCCAAAGGAAGCAAGAACAAGCCTAAGACCGTAAAAGCAACCGTTGACTTTGCCGCACAGATCACTGAAAAGCAGGCTGCAAAGGAAGCCGCTGCCGCTGAAATTGCATCTATCACTGCGAACATTGATGCTCTGAAAGCAGACCTGAAAACCAAGAAGGCCTCGCTCAACAAACTGGACAAAGAACTGGTGAAGCTGGAGAGTAAGAAAAAGGATGCTGAAACCAAAGCAGCGGAATCGGCAAAGAAAGCCGAAGCAGAGGACGTACTGAAAAAGTTGCTGGCATCTGGTATGACGGCAGATGAGATCCTCGCAAAGCTGAAATAAATATTTTAGAGCCGTGTGGATCAGTCGGAGCGTAGAGTTATAGCTCTGGCAGTTCACACGGTTTCCTTATATAAATGGTAATTGGTGTGACTCGGAATGAATAGAATTGCTCCATATCGAACACAAACGGCTACATTTCCCGCACCATGGCCCCAAATCACGTCCGGAGAAATTTTAGTTAATCAGCAGGAACATGCTGTCGATCTAGCTGTCATAGCGCTTCTGAGGAGAATGCTTGGGAGAGCTGCTGCTCCGGCGGAAGCCCTAGACCCAAGGCGTTTGAACCGTGGAATGTCGTAAAAATATACGTTAGAATCTGAAAAATGCAGGTCAGAAGCGAAACGAATCAAATCCTTGCAAATGACGCTGAAACGTGATATAATTGTGGTACGAACAAACCGGTTTTGATACGACAACGGTATGTTCTGGTACTGTAACTGTTGTTACGAAACTGAGAAGAATTACTTGGAAAAGTGCAAAAATTCAGCGTAGCTGCGACGACACCTATCAGGTTCAGGTCGTGTCCTGGTACGACAACGAGAACTCCTACACCTCTCAGATGGTCCGTACCATTAAGTACTTCGCTGAGAACTGCTGATCGAAGTTCTTCCCGAGCTGAATAAAGCTTGACTGCGCCCTTTCTCTTGTGTGATGCGAGAGAAAGGGCGCTTTTTGCTGACCATTTTGGGTGCGATAAGGCGCTTTTGTGAAATGGCATGATCCATTCGCAGTGATCCGACAAAAGCAGTGCTGCATTCGACCTCCATCTATTGCAACCCTTCTCCCGATATGATAAAATGGTAAAAATAAATGGAGACAACGAAACAGTATGATTACGAAACGTGAAAAACTGCAGTATGGATACCTGTTTCTGATTGATCTGCTCTCTCTGGTTCTCAGCATTGGGCTGGCGTGGGGGCTGACCGCAGGTGTTCTGCACAAGATGGGAGACTTCCAGCTGGACGATCTGGTAGAGGCCTGTTTTTTATTGCTGCTGGCCTATATTCTGACTTTTTTTACATTTGATCAGAGCGAGAATATCGTGAACCGCACTCCGATCCGTGAAGTTGAAATTGCGGTGCGGTTCAATTTTTTGCTGACCCTCATTGATGCGGCCTGTCTGGCGCTGACCAAGGCTCCCATGCTGCATTCCCGCTATTTTCTGGTGTTTGTGCCCGTCATCGATGTCTTTGTGATGACGGGCGCTCATACTGTCCTCAAAAAGATGCTGGTGCGCTCCCGCTATACCAAGGGGATCCAGAGCCTTGTGGGGGTGGTGACCACGCAGGAGAACGCAAGCCCTATCCTGGAAGAGCTGAAAAAGGACTGGTCCAAGCGTGTGACCGGCCTTGCCATTCTGGAAGCTGCCCCGGAGCAGCTTCACACTGAGATCGATGGGGTGAAGATCGAGGCGAACTTCGATAATTTCATGGACTGGCTGCGGCAGGCAGCGCTGGATGAAGTGTATCTGGATATAGCGCAGGAGAGTGAAGAAAACATGCTGCCCTATCTCGAGGAGATGGAGAGCATGGGGCTGACGGTCCATTTCCGCCTGCCGGTGCTGGACCGGATCGAAAAAGCCTGCTGTGATGAGACCAGTGCGGTGCGCATCAGCCGGGAATTGAGCCGCTGTGCGGGCGGCAATGTTGTGACGATGGGCACGGTAGAACTCAAGCTGCGGGATCAGGTGCTGAAACGGACCATGGATATCGTGGGCGGCATCGTGGGGTGCATCATCAGCATCCCCATCATTGCGTTGGTGGCCATCCCGCTCAAGCTGGAAAGCCCCGGCCCGCTGATCTTCAAGCAGCGCCGGGTGGGCCGGAATGGACGGGTGTTCTACATCCACAAGCTGCGTAGCATGTATGTGGATGCGGAAGCACGCAAAAAGGAACTGATGGCCCAGAACGAAATGAACGGCCTGATGTTCAAGATGGAGGATGACCCCCGGATCACCCGGGTGGGCCGCTTTATCCGGCGCACCAGCATCGATGAGCTGCCGCAGTTTTTTGACGTTGTGCGGGGCTCCATGAGCCTGGTGGGTACCCGCCCGCCCACGCTGGATGAATACCGGCAGTACGAGAGCCATCACAAGCGCCGCCTTTCCATGAAGCCGGGAATTACCGGCCTGTGGCAGGTAAGCGGCCGCAGCGATATTGATGATTTTGAAGAAGTGGTCAAGCTGGATGTCCAATACATCGACAACTGGTCTATCTGGATGGATATCTACCTGTTGTTCAGGACGGTGGGCGTTGTGTTTGACCGGAAAGGGGCAAAATGAATTATATTCTTTTTGGTGGGTCCGGTTTTATCGGCACCCATCTCATTCATTTGCTGCTGAGGGAATGCGTCAGACCAGGCGACGTGATCTACGACCTGGATCTTGTGATGCCCGGGGAAGAGGGCGTGGTGCCGGGCATTGTGGAAAAGAACGATGGGGTGCAGTATATCCGGCTGGATGTGCGCAAGTCCATCGATTTTGAGTTCGTTCCGACTCCGGAGGATGTGATCTTTAATCTGGCAGCGGTCCACCGCACCCCCGGCCACCCGGAAGAAGCCTATTTTGAAACAAATATCCGGGGCGCGGAAAATGTGACCGCATTTGCGGAAAAATACGGCATCCGGAAGATCCTGTTCACCAGCTCCATTGCACCCTATGGCGCGTCTGAGGACCTTAAGACGGAGGAGACTCTGCCAACGCCCAACACGCCGTATGGGATCAGCAAGCTGGTGGCAGAAAAGATCCACCAGATCTGGCAGGCCCGTGATCCGGCCCGGGAGCTGACCATCGTGCGGCCTGGCATCGTTTATGGCAAAGGGGAGCACGGCAACATGACCCGCCTGTACAGGGGGCAGAAGAAGGGCTACTTTTTCTATGCCGGCCGGAAGGACACCATCAAGGCGTGCATCTACGTCAAGGAGCTGGTGCGCTTCTTCAAGTACCGGATGCTGGATCATTCCTTCCCCGGAGCAGAGATCTATAACTGTACCTACGAGCCGGCCTATACCATTGAAGAGATCTGCGATGCAATGCAGAAGGCGACCGGCCTGCACCGCCATGTGCCGTTGGTGCCCGCCGGACTGCTGCTGTTTGCGGCGGGCATTCTGGGACCCATCGGGGGCAAAAAGGTGGGCATCCATCCCGCCCGTGTCCGGAAGCTGATGGTATCCACCAATGTCTGCGGCAGGAAGCTGGCCGCCACCGATTACAAGTTCCACTATACGCTGGAGGAGAGCTTCCGGGACTGGTTCGAGGATTGTGACCGCAAGGAGCTGGTATGACCATGGAGCAGAACACACAGCCCATCCGTGTGGCCCAGATGATGACAGATATGAACTACGGCGGTGTGGAGATGGTGGTGATGAACTACTACCGCCACATGGACCGTTCCAGAGTTCAGTTTGATTTTTTCGCGCTGGAAGGCTCGACCCTGCCCCAGCGGGAAGAGATCGAACGGCTGGGCGGCCGGGTGTATGTGGTGCCAAAATATACCCACCTGCCGCAGTATGAACAGGAGATCGGGCGGCTGTTCCGGCAGAACGGGTACCAGATCGTTCACTCCCACATGAACACCCTGAGCGTGCTTTCCCTCTGGGGGGCAAAGCGTGCAGGGGTGCCCAACCGGATCGCGCATAACCATTCTACGGTGGGCAGGGGAGAAGGGGCAAAAAATGTGATGAAGTACCTGCTCCGTCCCTTTGCCACAGTGTATCCCACCCGGCTCTGTGCCTGCTCCAGAACGGCAGGCAGCTGGCTTTATGGTGAAAAGCCCTTCCGGGTGTTCAACAATGCCATTGAGCTCGACCGCTTTACTTATGATGCCTCCAAACGGAAAGCCGTCCGGCAGGAGCTTGGCCTGGGGGATGAACTGGTGCTGGGCCATGTCGGACGGTTCTGCTATGCCAAAAATCACGAATTTCTGCTGGATGTAATGGCAGAGGTCTGCAAGCAACGGCCGGATGCCGTTTTACTGCTGATCGGAGAAGGGGAAAGCGAAGCCGCTGCCCGCCGGAAAGCGGAGGCACTGGGGCTGCAGGAGAATGTCCGTTTTCTGGGCCGCCAGAGCGATCCTGCAAAGTTCTATCAGGCCATGGATGCCTTTGTTTTGCCCTCGCGGTATGAGGGGCTTGGGATCGTGCTGATCGAAGCACAAGCGGCGGCATTGCCGGTCATCTGTTCCACAGAGGTGCCGCAGGAGGCTCAGGTCCTGCCCGAGATGCAGTACCTGAGCTTGCAGGAAAGCCCGGCAGTCTGGGCGGATGCGGCGATCCGGGCTGCAGAAAATGCCCGGCGGCGGGATACCTCTGCTGAGATGCGGGCAGGCGGCTTTGATATCGTCACCGAGGCGAAGAAGCTGGAAGAGTTTTACTTCGACCTGCTGAAATGAGGAGATAAGATGGACCCTTTGGTAAGCATCATCGTTCCTGTTTATAATGTAAAGCCATATCTGAACCGCTGTGTGGACAGTCTATTGGGGCAGAGCTATCAGAACATGGAGCTGCTGCTGGTGGACGACGGCTCCACCGATGGCAGCGAGGCCCTCTGTGATGAATATGCTGCACAGGATGCCCGGGTGCGGGTGCTCCACAAAAAAAATGGTGGTCTGTCCGATGCCCGCAACGCCGGTGTGGACGCAGCAAAGGGGGAATATCTCTCTTTTGTGGATGGCGATGACTGGGTGTCACCTTATTACATCGAGAACCTGTACCGGGCTCTGGAGCAGGCGGGGGCGGATTTTTCAGCCAGCTGTTTTGAAGAGGTGTTCGAGGGTCAGCCGGTGCAGTCCGTGCCCACAGAGCGTCTGGAAGCATTCGAGATTCTGAGCCGGGAGGAATGCCTGCGCCGCATTCTGTATCAGGAGGGCATGGAGGTGACCACCCCCACCAAGCTCTACAAGCGTGCACTGTTTGAGGGGGTGCGCTACCCGATGGGCAAGCTCTATGAGGATATCCCGGTGGCCTACGAGGTGACAAAGCGTGCCCATAAGGCGGCACATATTGCGAACCGGGATTACTACTATTTCCAGCGGGGCAGCAGTATCCAGAATATGGCCTTTAACCCCAGAAAGCTGGACAGTGTGCGGCACTGCCACGCGCTGATGGAAAATGTGAAGCGTGATTTCCCCCAGTTGAGCCGTGCGGCAGAATGCCGCTATCTGAGCAATGTCTGCAATATCCTGTTCCAGATCCAGGACAGGCAGCATGAAAAAATAGAGAAGGCCCTCTGGCAGGAAGTGAAAAAATACCGCCGGAACGTTCTGCTGGATCCGCAGGCCCGCAAAAAGGCCCGGCTGGCGGCGGCGCTTTCCTACAGCGGCTATGCCATGACCCGACGGGTCTATGAAAAAACGCAGTGGCGTGGAAAAAAGTAAGGTGGAGGGATCCGGTTGGAGGAAAGAAAACCGCTTGTATCGGTCATTGTGCCGGTCTATAATGTTTATCCGTATCTGAGGGACTGTGTGCAGAGCGTGCAGGCGCAGAGTTACCAGAACTGGGAGCTGCTTTTGATAGATGACGGCTCCACCGATGGCAGCGGGGAACTTTGTGATGAACTGGCTGCGGAGGATGGCCGCATCCGGGTGTTCCATAAGCCCAATGGGGGGCAGTCTGATGCCCGGAATGTCGGGTTGAAACAGACGCAGGGAAAATATTTTTACCTGCTGGACAGCGATGATCTGATCCGCTCCACAGCGTTTGACCAATTTGTGGAGCGCTGTGAGGCAGATGGTGCTGATGCAGCCCTGACCCCGCTGAAGATGTTCTCGACAGAGCAGCCGGAGGGACGGACGGAAAATCCGCACCAGATCCCAGAGCTGCTGAACCGGGAAGAGACCATGCGCCGGATGCTGCTGCATCAGGGCATCGGGCATGGAGCAGGCGGCGTTTTCTTCCGGCGGGAGGTTTGGGGCGATCTGCAGTTCCCTGTGGGCATCCTGTACGAGGACTATGCGGTGATGTACCGGGCCATTGCCCGCTGTACAAAAGTGGAAGTGTTTCCGGAACCGATGTACGATTACCGCATCCATACCGGTTCGACCATGAAGAGCGGCATTGCCGAGAAGAATCTGGTCATTCTGGATGTGGGCGAAGACGTGACCCGCTTTATTGCAGAAACTGTCCCTGTGCTGAAAGCAGAAGCGGAATATCTGCAGCTGGTTACATACCTGAAGACACTGAAAGGCATTCTGGATGGCGATTTTGCCAGCTATCCGGAGGCTCAGGCACGGATCTGCCGCTTTGTACAGGAACACCGGGCGCTTGCCCGGCGGCCCTGGGCCAAAAAGGCAGACCGGATCAAGGTGGAAACACTTCTGATCAGCAAGCGGCTGTTCTATGCCGTTTATGGGCTGGGAGAATGGAAAAATAAACACACAGTCGAAAAATAAAATGGAGAAGTTATGCTGATTTATCTGGGGGCTTTTGCGGTTTCTGTGGGCATTGCCGCCTATGGCGAGCACCTGCGGACGAAGAAAAACAACGAGAAGGGCTTTTATCTCTGCCTGGCGCTGGCGGTGCTGGTGATGGCGGTATTGGCAGGCTTGCGGGACCCGTCCATTGGCACGGACAGCGTGGTGTATGAGGGATGGGTGGCGGATGCAAAGCTGCAGGATGGTTTGCTGGCCTGCATCCGGCAGCGGCACAAAACAGAGCCGCTGTTTATGACGCTGGTCTATCTGGCGGCCCATGTTTTTGGCGATGTCCACTGGCTCTACTTTATGGTGGACCTGCTGGCCTGCGGCCTGTTTATGATCGGGCTGGTGCAATATAAGGAGTATGTCTCCGTGCCCTATGGCTGGCTGGCTTACCTCTGCCTGTATTATGGCGATACTTATAATGCCGAGCGGCAGTCTGTGGCGCTGGGCGTGGCATTTCTGGCGTTCAGCTTTGCGTGGAAGAAAAAGTATCACTGGGCTGTCCTATTGCTGGCGGTCTCCTGCCTGTTCCACAATGCCACCTTTATCTCGTTTGGTGCGCTGCTGATCTATATCCTGCTTCAGCATTTCGACAACTGGTGGGTCAAGGGTGGCCTGGCGGTATTTTCGGTCTACCTTGCCTTCTTCAGCAAGGCTGTGGTCAGGCTGGCCCTGAATGTGGACTTCATTGATCGACTTTACGGATATTATTATGATGCCAATGCGGGCGGCTTCACGCTGAATCCTATCATTGTGCGTCTGCCCTTCCTGATCCTGCCCATTGTGCTGTATCGCTGGTATGCCAGAGAGGAAGGGGCGGGCCATCGCCGCTTTACCCGCTCGGATGCTGATTTCTGGATCGTGATGATCCTGATCGAGATGGCAACGGCCCAGCTGCGCAACATCAATGTGCCGCTCTACCGCATCTGCCTGTATTTTGCGTTCTTCCGTTATCTCGCCATTGGCCGTGTGGTCAAGTGCGTGGAGGATGAGCGTCTGCGCAGGCTGCTGAAGGCTGCCATGTGGGGAATGCTGGTCATCATCTGGATCTATCAGGCGTATATTCAGGGCAACAATGCCATTTGTCCGTACACCTCGGAGATCCTCCACATCGGCAGAGAAACATTCTTCTGAGGGAACAGAACATGGAGACAGAGCTGATCAGTGTCATTGTCCCGGTCTACAATGTGGAGCGATATCTTCGCCGCTGCGTGGACAGCATCCTGCACCAGACCTATCGGAATCTTGAGGTCCTGCTGGTGGACGACGGTTCCACCGATGCCAGCGGAGCCATCTGTGACGAATATGCCGCACAGGAAGAACATGTAACGGCAGTCCACCAGAAAAACGGGGGACTCTCTGCAGCACGCAACACAGGGATCGAACGGGCAAAGGGAACGTATCTCTGCTTTGTGGACAGTGATGATTTTCTGGACAGCCGGATGCTGGAAACGCTTTGCCGTGACCTGCAGGAACAGGATGCGGACGTGGCTGTGGTGGGCTTCCGGATGTTTGAACGGGAGGAAGAGCTTGCCCCGGCAGAACTCACCGTGCCGGGGCAGTGCATGACAGGCCGGGAGGCCATCCGCAACACCCTTGTCTCGGATGAGCTGGGGGATTTTGCCTGGAACAAGCTCTACAAGCGGGAGCTGTTCCGGGATATCCGCTATCCGCTGGGGCGGATGATGGAAGATCAGGGCACGACATACCGCATTTTTCAGCAGTGCAGCAAGGTCGCATACCGCCCGGTGCCGCTGTATTATTACTATCAGCGCCCGGACAGCATCCTTCACCGCAGGAACATGAAGTTCTATGAGGATAAGCTGGATATGGGCTATCAGAAATATCAGGCCATCCGGGAAGCATACCCGGGAATGTCAGAAAATGATGCCGCCATGCTGAGCGTGGTGGAGCACTGCTATCCGTATCTGATGCAGGACACGGAGCGCCGCGCAAAGATGGAGGCCTTTCTGCAGGAGTGTGACCCGGCGGCGGCAAAGCTGCTCTGCACCAGCAGCCAGCGGAAGTATCAGCTGCTCAGATGCAGCCGGAGGCTGTATGCAAAACTGTTCCTGCTGAAAAACGGCCCGGCGGCAGAATAAGGGAGGAAAATTTGTGCTGAACGATACCGTCAGTATCATTGTGCCGATCTATAACAAGGAAAAGTATCTGGAAAAATGTCTGGACAGCATCCTTGGTCAGACCTATCGGGATCTGGAGATCATTCTGGTGGATGATGGGTCAACAGACAACTCCCTTGCCATCTGCCAGCGCTACGCGGAAAAAGATTTGCGGATCAAGATATACCACAAGCCAAACGGTGGTGTTTCCTCTGCGCGAAACTTAGGATTGGAAAAAAGCACAGGAAAGTATATTTCATTTGTTGATCCAGATGATTTTATTCATTCGGAATTTATAGAACGGCTGGAAATGATGTTGGTGCAATCGGACGCGGAAATTGCATACTGTAAAATGCTGGATGTTTGGGAAGGCAGTGACGTAGAACATATTCCCAAAATTACAGATAAAGTTTGCATATTGGATGCAAGACGGTACGATTGGTTTACATCAGCAGCGCATAAAGTCGCCTGCGGCGCAGTATACCGAAAAAGCTGTGTGAAGGATATTCGATTTTCTGATGACCTGTATATTGGAGAAGATACTCTTTTCTTAGCAGAATGCGTCAAAAAAGCATCTAAGATTGTTCGTTCGGAAAGTGAATTATACTATTACTACCGCAATGATCAGTCGGTAACGCTGTGCGATTATTTTACTGGAAAATTAACAGAAATGCTGGCGTGGGAGCGAATTGTTGTATTGTATGCGAATGAATCACTTGTACAGAAGACTGCAAAAGCGGGATATTCACAGGTTTGTCGTGAGTTAGTGGTTAAATATGGAAAGAGTGCACACTTTATGGAAGAAGGTTATCCGAAAGCAAAAGCAGGGTTTTACAGATGGGCAAAGGAAATGATGCAACAGCAACTTCAGGAAAAGAGATATTTTTACTGGCTTAAAACCATGTATTCGTATTTCTTCTGGGACGCATGGGTAAAGAAAAAACAGGGTGAGTGAAAGTATCTAATTATGAAGAAATCGCTTACATTAAATGCAATAATGAGTGGAATCAAGACGATTCTACAAATCATCTTTCCACTGATTACATTCCCGTACATATCTAACATTCTACAAGTAAATAATTTGGGCAAAGTGAACTTTGCCAGCTCCGTCTGCGGGTATTTCCTGCTGTTTGCAGGCCTTGGTATCTCCTCCTATGCAGTGCGTGAGGGGTCCCGCTATGTGAACGACCGGGAAAAGCTGTCGGCTTTTGCATCGGAGATGTTCTCCATCAATATGATCTCCACGGCCCTGACCTATGCGGCATTGGCTGTGACGATGCTTTTCTGGACAAAGCTCCATGCCTATACCGACCTGATGCTGGTGCTGAGTTTACAAATCTTCTTTACGACCATCGGCACCGAATGGGTGTTCACGATCTTTGAGGAGTATACCTATATCACAGTTAGAGGTATTATTTTTCAAATAATATCAATTCTGATGATGTTCGCATTTGTTAAAACGCAGGACGATTACTGTATTTACGCAGGAATTACGGTGTTTGCCGCAGCAGGTGCGAATATATTGAACTTCTTTCGAGCTAGGAAATATTGCACGATTCGACTGACAGCAAAAATAGACTGGAAAAAGCATTTAAAACCAATACTTCTGATTTTTGCATCGAGCTTTGCAATTACGATTTATGTAAATTCAGATGTGACAATTCTCGGAGTTTTAACTTCAGACTATCATGTGGGAATTTACACCGTTGCAATGAAGATATATACGATGGTAAAATCGGTTTTGGCATCTATTCTTTTAGTATCTGTTCCGAGGTTGTCTCGTTATGCGGGAATGCAGGATAGGCTGAATTTTGAAAGGCTTTTTAATAAAGTATTTGGGGCAATGGTATTAACCGTTCTTCCGGCTGTAGTGGGATTGTTTGAACTAAGTCAAGAGGTCGTTCTTTTTATCTCAAGCGAAAGCTATCTGGAAGCAGCTGTGCCACTTCGCATTCTGAGTATAGCACTGGTAGCAAGTTTATTTGGGTGGCTCTATAATACTTGTGTTTTGGTGCCATGGAAAAGAGAAGGTCAATTTTTGGTAGCAACGCTTGTGAGTGCAATTTTAAACGTGGGGCTGAACATCCTGCTCATCCCGCGGTTCCGGGAGAATGCGGCGGCCTTTACCACCCTGCTGGCAGAGCTGTGCTCCATGATACTCTGTATCCGGTGCTCCAAGGGCCTGGTCGCGGTCTCTGCTGACCGGCGCACCGTTGGCTCGGTGCTCTGCGGCTGTGCGGGCATCGTTCTTGTCTGTACCGGGGTCAAGGCACTGGCTCTGCCCAATCTCGTCTCCATTCTGGCGGCGGTGCTGGGCTCAGTGGCTGCATACGCGGTCATCCTGCTGGGCATGAAAAATCCGCTGGTGCTGGAATATCTGGAAAAAGCGAAGCAGAAGTTCCGGAAAATATCCTGAATGGACAGAACCCGCTGCGGGGGCGAACACTCCCTGCAGCGGGTCCTTTTTGGAAAAAACGGCGCTTTTTGGTGCGTTCCGGCAAAATCACCACATTTCTTTGCTTCTGCAACAAATGTTTGTTAATAAATTATCCATCTCCCATCCTTGCAATACACACGCTTTTTGTTTATAATAAGGATGTACGGGGAAGTTCGCAGTGCGCGGCCCCCGATGAAGAGCAAAATTCGATTCCGAACGAAAAGAATTTGAGAGGAGTTTGTTACCATGGGTTTAGGTAAGAAAACGATCGACGATCAGAATTACTGCGGCAAGAAGGTCCTTGTCCGCTGCGATTTCAATGTCCCGATGAAGGACGGCGTGATCACCAACGAGAACCGCATCAATGCGGCTCTGCCCACCATCCAGAAGCTGCTCAACGATGGTGCTAAGGTCATCCTGTGCAGCCACCTGGGCAAACCCAAGAACGGCCCCGAGGCAAAGTTCAGCCTGGCACCCGTTGCTGTGGCTCTGAGCGCAAAGCTGGGCAAGACCGTTGTGTTCGCTGATGACGACAACGTTGTGGGCGAGAACGCAAAGGCTGCTGTTGCCGCAATGAACAACGGCGATGTCGTTCTGCTGCAGAACACCCGTTTCCGCAAGGAAGAGACCAAGAACATGCCTGAGTTCAGCCAGGAGCTGGCTTCTCTGGCAGATGCATACGTTGACGATGCATTCGGCAGCTGCCACCGTGCACACTGCTCCACCGCAGGCGTCACCGACTATATCAAGGACACCGCTGTCGGCTACCTGATGGAGAAGGAGATCAAGTACCTCGGCAATGCCGTGAACGATCCCGTCCGTCCCTTCACCGCCATTCTGGGCGGCGCAAAGGTCGCTGACAAGCTGAACGTCATCTCCAACCTGCTGGAGAAGGTCGATACCCTCATCATCGGCGGCGGCATGGCCTACACCTTCATCAAGGCTCAGGGCTATGAGGTCGGCAAGAGCCTGTGCGACGACTCCAAGCTGGACTACTGCAAGGAGATGATGGCAAAGGCTCAGGAGAAGGGCGTCAAGCTGCTCCTGCCCGTCGATACCGCCTGCGTCGAGAACTTCCCCGACCCCATCGACGCTCCTGTCGAGACCACCGTCGTCCCTGTCACCGCTATCCCGGCTGACATGGAAGGCTGCGACATCGGCCCCGAGACCATGAAGCTCTTCGCCGACGCTGTCAAGGCTTCCAAGACCGTTGTCTGGAACGGCCCCATGGGTGTCTTTGAGAACCCGACTCTGGCTGCCGGCACTCTGGCCGTGGCCAAGGCTATGGCTGAGAGCGATGCTACCACCGTCATCGGCGGCGGCGACAGCGCAGCAGCTGTCCAGCAGATGGGCCTGGGCGACAAGATGACCCACATCTCTACCGGCGGCGGCGCTTCTCTGGAGTATCTGGAGGGCAAGGAGCTGCCCGGCATCGCAGTCATCCAGAACGCATAATCACAGCATCATGAACGGTGCGGCGGCTGTTTCGCCGCCGCATCTTTTATTTTATAAAGGTAAATAAGGTAAGGAGAACGTATCATGGATAAGGCAAGCGCAAGGCCATTATTGCTGGCAACTGGAAGATGAACAAGACCGCCTCCGAGGCTGCTGTTCTGGTGGATGAGCTCATCCCCGCCGTCAAGGACGCATCCTGCGAGGTCGTCATCTGCACTCCCTATACCGACCTGGTCACTGCTGTGGCAAAGACCAAGGGTACCAACATCCATGTGGGTGCCGAGAACGTCCACTTCGAGAAGTCCGGCGCATTCACCGGCGAGATCAGCGCTGATATGCTGGTGGATCTGGGCGTCGAGTACGTCATCGTCGGCCACTCCGAGCGCCGTCAGTATTTCGCAGAGACCGACCAGACCGTCAACAAGCGCGCTCTGGCCGCTCTGAACGCCGGCCTGAAGGTCATCATCTGCGTGGGCGAGAGCCTGCAGCAGCGTGAGGAGGGCGTTACCGAGGAGCTGGTCCGGATGCAGACCAAGATCGCCCTGCGCGATGTCACCGCCGAGCAGATGGCAAACGTCGTCATCGCCTACGAGCCCATCTGGGCCATCGGCACCGGCAAGACCGCTACTGCCGACCAGGCTGAGGAAGTCTGTGCTCAGATCCGCAAGGTCATCGGCGAGGTCTACGGCGAAGCCGTGGCCGAGGCTACCACCGTCCAGTACGGCGGCAGCATGAACGCCAAGAACTGCGAGGAGCTGCTGAGCAAGAAGGACGTGGACGGCGGCCTGATCGGCGGTGCTTCCCTGAAGGCTCCTGACTTTGCAGTCATCGTCAACGCAGCCACCAAGGGCTAAGCCCTGAGCGGTAAAAATCGTTCTCTCTGCGCCCGGCTGCGCCGCATTTCCGGCAGGGAGCCGGGCGCTGTTTGTTGAATTTTCAAAGGAGATCCTATTTTATGTCCAAGAAACCTGTTCTGCTCTGCATCATGGACGGCTTTGGCTGGACCCCCAACGAGACCTACGGCAACGCCGTGGTTGCAGCCAAAAAGGCCTTTCCTTGACTCTCTGATGGCAAAAGTATCCTATGACCACCATCGAAGCTTCCGGCATGGCTGTAGGCCTGCCCGACGGCCAGATGGGCAACTCTGAGGTGGGCCACACCAACATGGGCGCGGGCCGTATCGTCTACCAGCAGCTGACCCTCATCACCAAGTCCATCCGGGACGGTGAGATGTTCAAGAACCCCGTCCTCGTCAAGAACATGAAGGCTGCCATCGACGCGGGCAAGGCCATCCACCTGATGGGTCTGGTGGGTACCGGCGGCGTCCACAGCCACGCTGACCACTGGTTCGGTGTGCTGGAAATGGCAAAGCAGATGGGGGGCCAAGGAAGTCTACCTCCACTGCATCACCGATGGCCGCGACACCGACCCCC
>ENA-OQDL01000835-OQDL01000835.1-human-gut-metagenome-genome-assembly--contig:-NODE-835-length-17726-cov-3.837945_pt1 | contig 17726 bp, 15 predicted proteins | sample MGYA00242782_ERZ504609 | MGnify/ENA primary metagenome ERZ504609 (study PRJEB26092, sample SAMD00036320) | human gut metagenome | host: Homo sapiens | study: EMG produced TPA metagenomics assembly of... | reverse complement strand
CCACTGTTTTTCAAAGATCCGTGACGGACGGGAAACACCGCGGCAATCCGCATCACGCATCGCGGACAACGCAGACATTTTCGGCCGCATGGAGGACACGTGCCTCCTGTTCGATAACGGCAGATGGAACAAAAGGCTCTGGTACAGTAGCTTTTGCTGAAGGTGATTATAATATGATGCGTGGTTCTGAAATGTATTTAATTATAGCTGAACTAGCCGCTGATAATAATCATGAAGATGAAGCCTTAGCTGCTTTGAATAAAGTGAGGGAAGCACGCGGTATAAATGCATATTCAGGCACAGGTGATGTTTTAAAAACAGAGATACAGAATGAACGTCGTCGTGAACTTTTTGCTGAAGGTCACCGTTTATTTGATCTTAAGCGCAGAGATTTACCAATGGATCGTTCAAATTTAACATTGGATTGGAGCAGAGTCGGATTGATTCCTGCCGGTTCAGACAAATTAGAAATGCCCATACCTCAAAATGAAATTGATGCGAACGGTGCGTTAACAATAGCAGACCAGAATCCTGCATATAAATAACTAATATACAGCAAATATTGTTATTCGGTACTAAGGAAAGAACTGATATTTTCATTTAAATTGAGAATATCAGTTCTTTTATAATATATAGTCAAAATATATTTAAAACAAAAATGAAGTAAACACTTTATTTCAGTAGAATAAAGGTAGAAAATTATTTCTTTTATACTTCTCAAACAATTTATATAGCAGAAAAGCAGGTAAAGCGAAGAAATACTTTTGTGCTGATTATCAAATATTTACATAAATAATTAGTTCCGCAAAGACTTTGGTAGTTTCCTTTATCGGAATGGCTACACAAGAAGTGCCAGTTAAAGCAAACTTGAATATTGTATTAAAGTCTGATACAGAACAGCTTGAAGAGGTAATGGTGGTGGCTTATGGTACAGCGAAAAAATCTGCATTTACAGGTTCGGCTGCTACTATAAAAAATGAAAAAATAGCGACGAGACAAACTTCAAATGTGACAAATGCTTTGGCGGGTCAAGTAGCCGGAGTACAAACTACGAGTAATAATGGTCAGCCGGGCAAAGATGCTGAAGTGCGTATTCGTGGTATTGGATCTATATCGGCTAGTAACAAGCCTTTGTATGTGGTAGATGGAGTTCCGTATGATGGTGAAATTTCTGCTATCAGTACTTCTGATATAGAATCAATGACAGTGTTGAAAGATGCTGCTTCTAATGCTCTGTATGGTGCACGTGGTGCTAATGGTGTAATCTTGATTACTACCAAGCGTGGTAAGAGTGGGGAAGCCCGTGTTACTTTTGACGCTAAATGGGGTGTGAATAAACGTGGAGTACCTAATTATGAAACAATTACGGATCCGGCTACATTCTATGAATTAAACTATTCTTCTATTTATAATGCCGATTTGAAAGGATATGCGGCAGCCGGAGATTTGGCTAAAGCTAATGCGTACGCTAATCAAGCAATGCTTTCTTCTACATATTTGGGATATCAGGTGTATTCCATTCCTCAAGGACAGCAACTGATCGGTATGGATGGCAAATTGAATCCTAATGCGACATTAGGTTATTCTGATGGTACATATTATTATACTCCGGATAATTGGTCGGATGAAATTTTTGAAAATAACCTGCGTCAAGAGTATAATTTAAGTATCAGCGGTGCGACTGAAAAAATGAATTATTATATGTCGGCCGGCTATTTGGATGATAAGGGAATTGTTCCTAACTCTGGTTTCCAACGTTATTCTGCACGTTTGAAAGCTGACTATCAAGTGAAGCCTTGGCTGAAGATGGGAGGAAATGTATCATTTACTCATTATGATAGCCGTGAACAGGATACTGAGGGTGGTACATCAAATGCAAACATCTTTTATGCATCAAATATTATGGGAGCCATTTATCCTATGTATGTTCGTGATGCACAGGGTAATATTATGGTAGATAATCGAGGTTTCCTTCGTTATGATTATGGAAAGCCAGGACAAGATTCAAATGGTAGCCGTAATACGATTCCTAATGCAAATCCGTTGGCAAGTTATATGCTGGATAAAATGAAATATTCGGGTGATGTGGTTAGTGGAAAATGGTCTGCTGATATTGATATTTGGAATGGAATCAAGGCAAAAGTGAATATAGGTGTTGATGTAAATAATGTGCGTGCTACAGAGATGGTTAACCCCTTCTACGGACAGTATTCTGAAACTAGCGGAGTCGGAGGTTTGATCAGTGTATCTAGTGAGCGTACATTTAGTGTAAATCAGCAGTATTTGTTGACATACAACAAAACATTTAATGATGTTCATAATGTGGATATTTTGGCCGGACATGAAAGTTATGACTATAAATATCAATATTTGTACGGACAACGTGAGAAATTGTATGATCCGAATGTTCCTGAATTAGGCAATGGTATTATGAACCAGAGCAATAATTCATATTCTCGTAATTATGCAACAGAAGGATGGCTGTTCCGTGCACAATATGACTATGATGGACGGTATTTTGTTTCAGCTTCTTTCCGTCGTGATGCTTCTTCTTGTTTTCACCCGGATAATCGTTGGGGTAACTTCTGGTCTGTAGGAGCTGGATGGTTATTAAGCAAAGAGAAATTCTTGGAAAACCAGTCTTGGATTGATATGTTGAAATTTAAAATCAGCTATGGTTTGCAAGGTAATGATAACTTGATGTTCCAAGGTGGTTTGTACCGTAACTACTATCCGTATCAAGACCAGTATACATTGGCAAACAGTAATGGCGATTTTTCAACTTCTCTATATTATAAAGGTAATAAGGAAATTACTTGGGAAACTTCACACAGCTTTAATACTGGATTTGATTTCGCTTTTTGGGGTGGTAAGTTAGGTGGTTCTGTTGAGTACTTCTCACGTAAAACAACCGATATGCTTTATTTCAAACCGGTAGCAGCTTCAATGGGTTATTCCCGTTTCCCCGAGAATGTGGGGTCAATGGTAAACCGTGGGGTTGAATTGGACTTGTATTCCAATATAATTGAAAACAAGAATTTTTCCTGGAATGTAAACTTTAATCTTACACATTTTAAGAATAAAGTCTTGGAATTATCTCCAGAACTGAATGGACAATTGATTGACGGTGCCCGGATTTATCGTGAAGACGAGTCTATGTACCAGCTTTATTTACCTAAATATGTAGGTGTGGATTCTGAAACAGGAGAGAGCCTGTGGGCGCTGGTGACTCCGGATGAGAATGGTAATACAGTTACGAAATCTTATTCTGTCGCTTCTGAAAACAGATTCGCATCAGGTGACATTTTACCTAAAGTTTATGGTGGTTTTGGAACAAGTGTTACAGCCTATGGCTTTGATCTCTCTGTTTCGTTTGCATATCAGCTTGGTGGACGTATTCTGGACTATACTTATCAAGGATTGATGGATGTGGCAGCCACGGGTAGTGCTTTGCATAAAGATATGTTAAAAGCATGGACTCCTGAAAATAAAAATACGGATGTTCCTCGTATGAATATTAATGACCAATATACGAACAGATTAACAGATCGTTTCTTGACTAGTTCGGATTATTTAAGCTTGCAGAATATTACATTGGGTTATACTTTGCCGAAGAGTCTGACACGTAAAATGCAGATTGACGGTGTCCGTGTATTCTTTGTTGCAGATAATGTGGCTTTGCTGACAGCTCGCAAAGGGTTGGACCCACGTCAAGGTTATGTGGCTGCTGACAATGTATATTCACCTATCCGCACAATTTCCGGAGGTATATCTTTAAATTTCTAATTTAGCAACCCATTTTTAAGAATATGAAATTGTCAAATAAATATATAGCATTTGCAGGTGTCGCTTTATTAATGGCATCTTGCGATTTGGATAAATTTCCTGAAGGAGATTACATATCTGAAGAACAGAAAGAAGATATAATCAATGGCAGACCCAATTTGATAACTGCTGAAGTGAACGCCATGGCAGCCAAATTAAATACTTTTGGTACGATTTCAGATGATGCCACTACTTATCATAATGACTATGGAATTCCTGCCGTGTTTATGATACTGGAATCAGGAGGACAGGACTTGGTTGCATTGGTTAATGGATATAACTGGTTTAGAACATCTCAAAATTATAGCGACAGGGTATACGATAGTTCAAGCGATGAATTGATTTGGAAAACGTTCTATAATCACTTGAAAGCTGCAAACAATGTGCTGAAATTGATAGCGGCAGATACGGAAGATTCTTCTTTGAAGGTTTATCGTGGCCAAGCTTTAGCTGCTCGTGCTTATGACTATCTGAACTTGGTTCAAATTTATCAGTTTACTTATGCAGGTCATGAAAATAGTCTGGCAGTACCTATTGTTACAGAAACAATGACTGATGAAGATATGCAGAATAATCCGCGTGCAACTGTACAGCAGGTGTATGACCAGATTATGAGTGACTTGAATACGGCTGCTGATTTATTGACCGGGTATGATAATGGCTCAAACAAAGATCAGATTGACGAGGCGGTAGTTTACGGATTGCGTGCTCGTGCCAATCTGTTAATGCAAAAATGGGCGGATGCAGCTAAAGATGCAGAACGTGCCATTGCTGGCGGTACACCTCAGACTTTAGCCCAGGTATCTACTCCTACCTTTAATTCAGCATCGGCAAGTTCATGGTTATGGGGAGTGATGATTACGCCTGATAATGATGTTGTCCAGACAGGTATTATCAACTGGCCTTCGCACTTGTGCTCTTTTACCGGGAACGGTTATACTTCAGGAGTGCCTGATGGATATAGAAAGGTGAATTCTGCATTATATGATTTAATACCCGAAACAGATATCCGTAAACAATGGTTCTTGTCTCCGGATAATAAATCTTCATTGATTGATAATGAGCAGATTGAGGGTACTTCCATCGTTGAATATTTTGGTTTGACTCCGTATGTAAATACAAAGTTCGGAGCTTATCAAAGTATATTTGGTAACACAACCAATGCGTCAGACTGGCCTTTGATGCGTGTTGAAGAAATGTATCTGATAAAGGCTGAGGCAGAAGCCATGGGTGGTAATCTGAGTGGCGGAAAGAGTACATTGGAAAATTTTGTACGGACATATCGGGATCCTTCTTTTACAAGTAAAGCTAATTCAGCACAGGATTTTCAGGATGAGGTTTGGTTGCAGCGTCGTATGGAACTTTGGGGAGAAGGTTTCTCACTGTTCGATATCCTACGCTTGAAAAAGCCGGTGGTTCGTAAGAATACGAATTATGACCCGTCTGTACAATATAATTCAGCAGCAGAAGCGCAGATCCTGATCTATCGGATTCCGCAATGTGAAATGGAAACCAATTCCGGAATCAGTGACACTGATAACAATCCGGCTGCTCCACAACCACAACTATAGGGAATAACTGTAATAAAAAAGAGGATGACGTTCAACGTTCATCCTCTTTTTTTGTTATATTTGTCGCGAACTTATTTAGATTGATAGATAAATGAAAGAATTTGTAATTTCTGAAGCACAGGTTGAAACTGCCATCTTAGTTGGTTTGATTACTCAGACACAAGATGAGCGTAAGACCAAGGAGTATTTGGATGAGTTGGAGTTCTTGGCCGAAACGGCCGGAGCAACAGTGGTGAAAAGGTTTACTCAGAAACTGCCTGCTGCCAATTCCGTGACTTATGTCGGTAAAGGAAAGCTGGAAGAAATCAAGGAATATATTCATCAGGAAGAGGAAAATGAGCGTGAAGTCGGAATGGTGATTTTTGATGATGAACTTTCTGCCAAGCAGATACGTAATATAGAAGCTGAACTGAAAGTGAAGATTTTGGACCGTACTTCGCTGATTCTGGATATTTTTGCCATGCGGGCTCAAACTGCAAATGCTAAAACACAAGTGGAGCTGGCCCAATATAAGTATATGCTGCCTCGTCTGCAACGTTTGTGGACTCACTTGGAGCGTCAGGGAGGTGGATCCGGTGCCGGTGGAGGTAAAGGCTCTGTGGGATTACGTGGGCCGGGTGAAACTCAGTTGGAAATGGACCGTCGTATCATTTTGAATCGTATGTCATTGTTGAAAGAACGGTTGGCTGAAATTGATAAACAGAAGTCCACTCAACGTAAAAACCGTGGGCGTATGATACGTGTAGCTTTGGTAGGGTATACCAATGTGGGAAAATCTACTTTAATGAATTTGCTTTCAAAAAGCGAGGTCTTTGCTGAAAATAAACTTTTTGCAACATTGGACACCACAGTACGCAAAGTGATTATTGAGAATCTGCCATTTCTGCTTACAGATACCGTAGGATTTATCCGTAAATTACCAACGGATTTGGTTGATTCCTTTAAATCAACCTTGGACGAAGTGCGTGAAGCTGATCTGCTGATTCATGTGGTGGATATTTCTCATCCGGATTTTGAGGAACAAATTTCTGTGGTTGATAAAACGATTGCTGATTTGGGGGCAGGTGGAAAGCCTACCATGATTGTTTTTAACAAGATAGATGCTTATACCTATATAGAGAAAGCAGAGGATGATTTGACTCCTAAAACCAGGGAGAATATTACATTGGAAGAACTGATGAAGACATGGATGGCAAAATTGAATGATAATTGTATCTTCATTTCTGCCAGAGAGAAAATAAATATGGATGAATTGAAGACTATTATATATAATAAGGTGCGCGAGCTACACGTACAGAAGTATCCTTATAACGATTTTCTTTATCAAACCTATGATGAAGAATAAATACATATAGAAGATGAAAACTTATCGTTCACTTACACAAAAAGAAATACAACAATTAAAAGAGAGATCATGCACTGCGGTTGATTGGGATGAAATTGAAGTAGTAGAGAACTTTAAGACGGACTATATTTATCATACCCGTTTTTCCGGAAAGGTCAGATTGGGGGTCTTTGAAGATGGGTTTACGTTGGCAGGTGGCATGCGTAAACATTCCGGATTGTATCATGCGACTTTGCATAATGTAACGGTGGGCGATAATTGTTGTATTGAGAATATAAAGAACTATATAGCCAACTATATCATTGGGGATTATGTATTTATAGAGAATGTAGATATCATTCTGGTAGATGGCCGGAGCAAGTTTGGGAATGGCGTTGAAGTAGCTGTATTGAATGAAACGGGTGGACGTGAAGTGCCTATTCATGATCGTCTGTCAGCGCATCAGGCCTATATTCTGGCATTGTACCGTCATCGTCCTGAATTGATTTGCCGGATGAAAGCCATTATTGACCGGTATGCTGAAGAGAATGCTTCGGATACAGGTACTATTGGCCACCATGTTACCATTGTTGATGCGGGATATATAAAGAATGTACGAATAGGTGATTATTGTAAGATAGAAGGGGCGGGACGATTGAAAAACGGTAGCTTGAACAGTAATGAGCAAGCGCCTATTCATATCGGCTATGGAGTGGTATGCGATGATTTTATTATATCAAGCGGCTCCAATGTGGAAGATGGAACTATGTTGACCCGTTGCTTTATCAGCCAGGCATGTCATTTGGGACATAACTATTCTGCATCCGATTCTTTGTTTTTCAGTAATTGTCAAGAAGAGAACGGTGAGGCATGTGCCATTTTTGCCGGACCCTTTACGGTGACTCATCATAAGTCTACTTTGCTGATTGCCGGAATGTTCTCTTTTATGAATGCGGGTTCCGGCTCTAATCAAAGCAACCATATGTATAAGTTAGGTCCGATTCATCAGGGAGCTATGGAGCGTGGGGCGAAGACTACTTCCGATTCTTATATTTTATGGCCCGCACGTGTAGGTGCATTTTCTTTGGTTATGGGGCGTCATGTGAATCATGCCGATACTTCTAATCTGCCTTTTTCTTATCTGATAGAGCAGCAAAATACCACTTATCTGGTGCCAGGGGTGAATTTGCGGAGTGTAGGTACGATTCGGGATGCTCAAAAGTGGCCTAAACGTGACAAACGTAAAGATCCGAACCGTTTGGATCAGATTAATTATAACCTGTTGAGTCCCTATACTATTCAGAAAATGATGAAAGGGCGTAGTATTCTGAAAGAATTACGTAAAGTATCCGGAGAAACTTCAGAAACTTACTCTTACCAAAGTGCGAAAATTAAGAATTCTTCTTTAAATAATGGCATTCGTTTTTATGAAACGGCTATTCATAAATTTTTGGGTAATTCATTAATCAAGCGTTTGGAGGAGGTTCGTTTTAGCAGTGATGAGGAAATCCGTGCCCGGTTGATTCCTGATACAGAGATAGGGACAGGAGAATGGGTGGATATTTCCGGATTGATCGCTCCTAAAAGTGAAATAGAGAAGTTGATGGCAGATATAGAATCTGGAATCCTGACTAATGTGGATCAGATTCATGACCGTTTTGTTGAGATGCATCGTAATTATTATACATACGAGTGGACATGGGCGTATGGGAAGATGCTTGAGTTTTATAATCTGCGTTCCGATGAAATAACGGCAAAGGATGTTATTGCTATCGTGAAGAAGTGGCAGGAGGCTGTTGTCGGATTGGATAAAATGGTCTATGCCGATGCGAAAAAGGAATTTTTCTTTGTCTGCTATGACGGGGTTCGGTGCAGATGGATCACGTGAAGAAATGGAGCAGGATTTTGAACAGGTGCGTGGGGTATTTGAAAGTAATCCGTTTGTGACAGCGGTATTGCAGCATATTGAAGCGAAAACAGCGTTGGGTAACGAGTTGATAGAACGGATTGCTTCTATATGATATTTTTGATGAGAGTATCCAGACTAAGATGAACCTTCGGAAAAGTTACAGATGGTAGTTACATATAAAAAGAGCCGTATGAATGCTGGAGTAGTCATACGGCTCTTGCTATTGGATGACATTTGAGCTTGTTGGGATACTTCCTTTTTATTTTTTACCACAGGTAGTATAACTCTGCTTGCAGCTCCTTGCTGATGATAAATTTTGATCTTTTGTTTCATCACAAAATCTTCTACCGTACAATGATAGGTATCAATAAACCTTTGTGGATTGCGGTCAATAATGGGGAACCAGGAACTTTGAATTTGAATCATCAGTCTGTGTCCCGGCAGGAATGTGTGTGCCACATCATACAGTGTGTAATTAACCGGAGTTATTTCTTCCGGTTTGAAAGGCAGGGGATTGTCGAATCCCTTACGGAAGCGTCCTCTGAATAATTCGCCACGAATCATCAGCTGGTACCCACTCATTGGGTAGTCACTCTTTAAATAACTGCGTGCAGTTTTTGGAATATTCAAATTTTTTCAGGATATACATCAATTACTTTCACCATTAAAATCAGCGTCAGTACTACTGATGGCAGTCATTAATTCCACTTCTATAGGACCGGCCAATGTTAATGTATCACATAGCGGCTCCGTCATGAAAGTAATGACATCGGGACGTGAAGTAGCAAAGCGTTGGTCATCTACCATGAATTCTTTTGTCCGGTAAGTGGTAGGGTTTGCCGTATAGGGTACCGGATGTGACATATCTGAAATATATTCTGAATAAGACTCTTGTTCTGCCGGTGCTTGTGTGGATACTGATCCGTTTTTATGTATATAATAAGGTGTACCGGCAGTCTTTTGTACAGGCCATTCGTTGTATGTTTTCCATTCGTTTTCACCTGTATGGAATATATTTACTTTATGCTTGGGCTTTTCTCCCTTTCCTTCCAGGAAATATCGGAAAAAATGGATATTCTATTTTGTCCATGTAATAAGCCGAAGTGCTTTTACCGAAATACAGATTACCGAAACCTTGGAACCCGCGTACTGTCCATGCTCCATGCCACCAAGGACCGAATGTCAGATATAAATCTGTGTCCGGTGATTGCTCTTTGATGGCTTTATAAAGATTCCAGGCTCCGTAACAGTCTTCGGAGTCATACAGTCCACCTACCACCAATATGGCTGGCTTCAAGTTATAACAGGAGGTGCGTGCATCGCGCTCTTTCCAGAAATCATCGAAATCAGGATGGTTTTTGATATCATTCCACAATGTCTGTGTGGTATCACGTACCAGGTCGTCTACATTCTTAAAGGTACCGAGTGCCAGAAAATCTGTGTAAACATCATTCTTTACAATTTGGTTCATCACTCCTTTTCCCATGTGGCGTCCTTCCAGTCTGGGAAGGAAATTAGTGGTTTGCAGCAGGGTGAAGGCTCCGTTGTGATGACGGTCATCTCCACGGAACCAGTCGGTGACGGGAGCTTGCGGAGAAACAGCTTTCAAAGCCGGATGATTGGAGGAGGCTGTCATAGTGGCATAGAAACCATCATAACTGATTCCCCATGTTCCTACATTTCCGTTATTATATGTGTTGTGAATCAACCATTCTATGGTATCGTATGTGTCCGTTGCTTCGTCTATATTCTTTTTATCTTTCTTACCCTTTTTGTTTTTGTTGAGAGGGCGTACTTGGATAAATATTCCTTCACTCTTATGCCGTCCACGTACATCTTGGAAGACGATAATATATCGGTGCTCTATATAGTTTTTCAGATTAGTTCTGAAATGACGGTCAAATCCTTCTCCGTATGGGGAACAAGAGTAAGGGCTGCGGTGCATCAGGATAGGATGCTGCCTGCTGTTGTCTTTCGGTTCGTAGACAGCGGTGTAAAGCTTGATTCCGTCACGCATGGGAATCATGACTTCCCGTTTCGTGTAGATTTCCTTCAGTTTGAGTTCGATACTGTCCGGTTGGTTTTTTGCTTGGGTTTGTGTCCATCCTCGAGGGATGAGAAAGCATAACAGTAATGAAGTAATAAATAAGAATTTGCCTAATCTTTTCATGTATAATGTGATGTTATTTTAATGAGTTGGCAAAGGTAAGGACATTCCTTGAAAGTTTTCACGCTAATTAAGGAAAAATTTCGATAATAGTTACTACCTTTGTCACACTAATAACTTTTAACTAAAATAAGTATCAATATGGCAACACCTCCGTTCCATTATCAGCACATGTTCCCGTTGGGACCTGATAAAACCGAGTATTATTTGCTGACTAAAGATTATGTGTCAGTAAGTGAGTTTGAAGGAAAACCTATCTTGAAGATTGAAAAAGAAGGTCTGACTGCTATGGCTAACGCTGCTTTCCGTGATGTTTCTTTCTTGCTTCGCCGTTCACACAATGAACAGGTTGCTAAGATTCTGAGTGATCCCGAAGCCAGTGATAACGATAAGTATGTAGCATTGACTTTCTTGCGTAATGCGGAAGTTTCAGCTAAAGGCAAATTACCTCTTTGTCAAGATACGGGTACTGCTATTATCCATGGTGAGAAAGGTCAGCAGGTATGGACCGGCTATTGTGATGAAGAAGCCCTTTCCTTGGGAGTTTATAAGACTTATACGGAAGAAAATCTTCGTTATTCTCAGAATGCTCCTTTGACTATGTACGATGAGGTGAACACCAAATGTAACCTGCCTGCACAAATTGATTTGGAAGCTACTGAAGGTATGGAATACAAGTTCCTTTGTGTGACTAAAGGTGGTGGTTCGGCGAACAAGACCTATTTATATCAGGAAACGAAAGCTGTATTGAATCCGGCTACATTGGTTCCTTTCCTTGTTGAAAAAATGAAGACTTTGGGTACGGCTGCTTGTCCTCCTTATCATATTGCATTTGTAATCGGTGGTACATCGGCAGAGAAGAACTTGCTGACTGTTAAGCTAGCTTCTACTCACTATTATGACGAGTTGCCTACTACCGGTAATGAATACGGGCGTGCTTTCCGCGATGTGGAACTGGAAAAACAAGTATTGGAAGAAGCTTATAAGATTGGCTTGGGTGCACAGTTTGGTGGTAAGTATATGGCTCACGATGTTCGCATCATCCGCTTGCCTCGTCACGGTGCTTCTTGTCCTATCGGTCTGGGCGTTTCCTGTTCTGCTGACCGTAATATAAAATGTAAGATCAATAAAGATGGTATCTGGATTGAAAAGATGGATGATAAACCGGGTGAGCTGATTCCGGCAGAACTCCGTGAAGCCGGTGAAGGCGATGTGGTTAAGATTGATTTGAACCAACCGATGGCGGATATCCTGAAAGAATTGACCAAGTATCCGGTAGCTACCCGTCTGTCATTGAACGGAACCATTATTGTAGGTCGCGATATCGCTCATGCTAAATTGAAAGAGCGTTTGGATCGTGGCGAAGATTTGCCGCAGTATATCAAAGATCATCCTATCTATTATGCCGGTCCGGCAAAGACTCCGGAAGGTATGGCTTGTGGTTCTATGGGCCCCACTACAGCAGGACGTATGGACCCGTATGTGGATTTGTTCCAGTCACATGGCGGTAGCATGATAATGTTGGCAAAAGGTAATCGTAGCCAGCAGGTAACGGATGCTTGTAAGAAGTATGGCGGTTTCTATCTGGGCTCTATTGGTGGTCCGGCTGCTATCCTTGCTCAGAATAATATCAAGAGCATTGAGTGTGTGGAATATCCGGAATTGGGTATGGAAGCTATCTGGAAAATTGAAGTGGAAGATTTCCCGGCATTCATCTTGGTGGACGATAAAGGTAATGACTTCTTCAAGCAGTTGAAGCCGCGTTGCCTTGGAAATTGTAAATAATTAAATTATTCCGTAATAATACTAATACAGCCTTCCTCCCTTTAAAGGCGAGGGGGCTGTTCTGTTTTTTTATTTAATTGGTGTTATCCGTTACCTTAATAATATGATGAAAAAACTACGATTGTTGTTTGTGCTGTTATGGATGACAAGCAACTTATTTTCTTCTCCTGTTACAGGATTATTAGAGCGCATCGACAAAGGAGCTTCCTCCAAATTTATTATTGAACGTCAGAAATCGGAAACCGATTTTTTTGAACTCGATCAGAAAGGTGATAAAGTAATTATCCGGGGTAATGACTATGTAAATATTGCTACCGGATTGAATTGGTATTTGAAATATTATGCAGGCATACATCTTTCTTGGAATGGAATGACTGCAAAACTGCCTGCTGTTTTGCCTCCTGTGACTAAAAAGGAACGGCATGAAACGGATCTGCCCTATCGTTATGATCTGAATTATTGTACTTTCTCTTATTCCATGGCTTTTTGGGACTGGGAGCGTTGGGAAAAGGAGATAGATTGGATGGCGCTTCACGGTATCAATCTTTCCCTGGCATTGACAGGGACTGAGTCGGTTTGGAGAAATGTACTTCTAAAACTGGGATATACTAAGGATGAAATTAATGAATTTGTAGCCGGACCGGGTTTTACAGCTTGGTGGTTGATGAATAATCTGGAAGGGTGGGGAGGACCTAATCCTGAAAGTTGGTATACCCGTCAGGAAAAACTTCAGAAGAAGATTGTAAAAAGAATGCGTGAATATGGCATCGAACCTGTGTTGCCGGGATATTGTGGCATGGTTCCTCATAATGCAAAGGAGAAATTAGGATTGAATGTTGCTGATCCCGGATTTTGGTGCAGCTATCATCGTCCTGCCTTTTTACAGCCGGAGGATGAGCGCTTTGAAGAAATCTCTGCTTTGTATTATAGAGAACTGACAAAACTGTATGGAAAAACAGGTTTTTACGCTATTGATCCGTTTCATGAAGGGGGAAGTACTCAAGGAGTAAATTTGGATGCAGCCGGTAAAGCCATCATGAAAGCCATGAAAAAAACAAATCCGGATGCTGTGTGGGTGGCTCAGGCATGGCAGGACAATCCTCGTACTCCGATGATAGAGCATCTGGAAGCAGGAGACCTGTTAGTCTTGGACTTGCATAGCAGCCGGAATGTATCAGAACATTCTGGTGATCGGAAGTGAAACCCTATCCGGAATTGTCAACTGGAAAGACAGAGGAAGCTGCATTCTTTTTGGTGACGGGGCAGGAGCAGCCGTGATCTGTGCAGAAGAAGGTGAAATCTTTCCGGCAGTTACCCATTCTGACGGAGCAAAAGGACAGGTACTTGCCTGCGAAAGCCGTCAGCAGAAAAACTGGCAGGACAAAGAAAATGAAAAACAGACTTATGTATCCATGGATGGACAGGCAGTTTTCAAATTTGCCGTAAAAAAAGTGCCGGAAGTCATTGGAGAACTTCTGCAAAAAGCAGATCTGACCGAGAAAGATATTGATCTTTTCGTTCTGCATCAGGCAAACTTACGGATCATCGAATCTGTGGCAAAACGGATGAAAACAGACCTTGCAAAATTCCCGGTCAACATTGAAGAATACGGTAATACATCATCCGCCAGCATCCCAATCCTCCTGGATGAACTGAACAAAACCGGTCGCTTCCACAAAGGACAGAGATTGTTCTCTGCGGCTTCGGTGCCGGACTCACCTGGGAGCCACACTCATAGAGTGGTAATATAAAATAATCAACATAGGAGACTAAGAACATGTTAGAAAAAGTAAAAGAAATCGTAGCAGAAGGACTTGACGTAACGCAGCAGACCTCACAGAGGAGACAACTTTTGAATCTCTTGGAGCAGATTCCCTTGATCTGATGGATATGGTTATGACATTTGAAGATGAATTTGGTGTGGAAATCGATACGGAAGCAATCGGTGATCTCAAGACAATCGGAAGTGTTGTAACATACATCGAAGGACTGAAAAAATAAGAATCGCAAAAACACAGACAGAAAGAGGTTGTAATATGAAAACAGAAGTAACCGAATTACTTGGAATCGAGTATCCGATCATCCAGGGCGGAATGGCCTGGGTTGCTGAGTATCATCTTGCGGCCGGCGTATCAAATGCCGGCGGGCTTGGGCTCATCGGGGCTGCAAGCGCCCCGGCTGAGTGGGTACGTGAACAGATCAGAGAAGCAAAAAAGCTGACTGATAAACCATTTGGAGTAAATATCATGCTGATGAGTCCTTATGCAGAGGACGTGGCAAAAGTAGTAGCGGAAGAAGGCGTAAAGGTTGTAACGACAGGCGCCGGAAGCCCGGAAAAATATATGAAAATGTGGAAAGAAGCAGGAATTAAAGTCATTCCGGTGGTTGCATCCGTTGCACTTGCAAGAAGAATGGAACGGTGCGGGGCAGATGCAGTTGTTGCGGAAGGATGTGAATCCGGAGGACACATCGGAGAAAATACGACTATGGTACTGGTTCCACAGATTGTAGACGCAGTGAAGATTCCGGTAATCGCAGCCGGAGGAATCGCAGATGGAAGAGGAATTGCGGCAGCATTTATGCTGGGAGCAAAAGCCGTACAGATGGGAACCCATTTTGTTGCGACCGAAGAATCTATCGTACATGAAAAATATAAAAATGCGATCATCAAAGCGAAGGACATTGATTCCAGAGTAACCGGAAGAAGCACAGGACATCCGGTAAGAGCACTTCGCAACCAAATGACGAAAAAATATCTGGACCTTGAGAAAAACGGTGCATCCTTTGAAGAACTTGAACACCTTACACTTGGAGGCTTAAGAAAGGCCGTTGTAGACGGAGATGTGACAAACGGAAGCGTAATGGCGGGACAGAGTGCAGCCATGGTAAAAGAGATCATGAGCTGTAAAGACCTGATCCAAAAGCTGGTAAGTGAGACGGATGCACTGATCGGAGGCAAAGGATTTTATGAATAAAACAGCATTCATTTTCCCGGGACAGGGCGCGCAGAAGTGCGGTATGGGAAAAGATTTTTATGAAAACAGTGAACTTGCAAAAGAGATTTTTGATACAGCAACAGCAGAGCTGGGACTTGATATGACAAAGCTTTGCTTTGAAGAAAACGAGCAGCTGGATCAGACAGAATATACTCAGGCAGCCATGGTAACAGCCTGTCTTGCAATGACAGCCGAGATTGAAAAGAGAGGTCTTACACCGGATGTGACAGCCGGGCTCAGCCTTGGAGAGTACTGTGCGATCAGCGCAGCGGGAGGCATGCAGCCGAAAGACGCCATTTCTCTTGTGAGAAAAAGAGGGATTCTGATGCAGAATACCGTTCCGGCAGGTGAAGGAGCCATGGCGGCAATCCTGGGACTGGATGGAGAAACGGTTGAAAAAGTGACGGAAGAAATTCCGGGTGCGTCTGTGGCAAATTATAACTGTCCGGGACAGATTGTAATTACAGGAAAGACCGCAGCGGTAGAAAAGGCAGCAGAGTCTTTAAAGCAGCCGGAGCAAAAAGGGCGGTTATGTTAAATGTAAGTGGTCCGTTCCACTCAAAGATGCTGGAAAGTGCAGGCGAAGAGCTTGCGAAGGAAATGGAGAAGAGAAATTTTGAACCACTTGCCATTCCTTATGTGACGAATGTTACGGCAAAATATGTGACGGATATCAAAGAGACAAAGGCACTTCTTGCAAAACAGATTTCTTCACCGGTACGATGGGAAGAAAGTGTGAGAACTATGATTGAAGATGGTGTAGACACTTTTGTGGAAATCGGACCGGGAAAAACACTCGCCGGATTTATGCGGCGTATCGACAAAGGTGTCAAAGTATATAATATCGAAACCTGGGAAGATATGGAAAAAGTAATTGCTGAACTGGTGTAAAAAAACAGGCAATGGAAAGGAAAAGCATATGACAGACAGAGCAAATTTGGAAGGACAGATCGCGGTGGTTACCGGCGCGTCCCGTGGAATCGGAAAGGCAATTGCGAAGGAGCTGGCTGCACAGGGAGCAACAGTTGTGATCAATTACAATGGTTCTGAAGCAAAAGCAGATGAAGTAAAACATGAAATTGTAGAAAAGGGTGGATGTGCCCAGTGTATGCAGTGCAATGTGGCAGATTACGAGGGATGTGAAGCATTTATAAAAGCAGTGATCGAGCAGTTTGGAAGAATCGATATTCTGGTAAATAATGCAGGGATCACAAAGGATGGTCTGCTGATGCGTATGAGTGAAGAAGATTTCTCCGATGTCATTGATGTCAATCTGAAAGGAACTTTCCATTGCATCCGTTTTGCATCCAGACAGATGATGAAGCAGAGAAGCGGAAAGATCATCAATCTTGCATCTGTAGTTGGAATCAGCGGAAATGCCGGTCAGGTAAACTATGCTGCATCTAAAGCGGGAATTATTGGAATGACCAAATCTGCGGCAAAAGAACTGGCATCCCGCGGAATCACGGTTAATGCGGTTGCACCGGGCTTCATTGAAACGGAGATGACAGAAGTTCTTTCCGATAAGCTCAAAGAAGAAATGAGAGGTCAGATTCCTCTTGCCAGAATGGGACAGCCAGAAGATGTCGCGAAGGCAGTGGCGTTTCTGGCGTCTGAGCATGCGAGTTACATTACGGGGCAGGTTCTGCAAGTCGATGGGGGGATGGTGATGTAAAAATGGTTGCAGAGAAGGTTGAGGGACAAATTGTACAAAAGATGTCCTTCAAATTCAGACTCGCAAACCATTCCGATGAGCCTCCTAAAACAAGGATCGTGTCAGCAAAGGCTTCCACAATCCTTTGAGTCTCATCTCCATTGCTCGAAAAATGAATTTGAATGACATCTTTTGTACAGTTTGTCATTCAAATTTGTCGAGAAAATCCATTTTACATCCGTGAAGTAGTTCAATATACCAAGAGAGAATTGCAGGAGGAAGAAAGTGGTTTTAATTAGCATTGGGGGATTTGATCGGATAAGATCATTAACCTACCCCCTAAAATACATATAAGATGATGAATTTTATCAAAAGTGAAACAGTCAACAACACACCAAAAATCGTTTCGTGGAAAACGCGTTTTAGCCAGTAGACTTGAGTCCGGCTCTGACACAAATATTCCTGTCGGCATTTCTATTTTGTGCAATGGAGAGG
>ENA-OQDL01000834-OQDL01000834.1-human-gut-metagenome-genome-assembly--contig:-NODE-834-length-17731-cov-5.629800_pt1 | contig 17731 bp, 18 predicted proteins | sample MGYA00242782_ERZ504609 | MGnify/ENA primary metagenome ERZ504609 (study PRJEB26092, sample SAMD00036320) | human gut metagenome | host: Homo sapiens | study: EMG produced TPA metagenomics assembly of... | reverse complement strand
TAATATTGACAAGAGAAGAATTATCATGTATAATACAGACATACAAAACAAAGCAACAAAATAAAAACAAAACACCGGAAGATACCGGTGGAAATATCTGATAACAGAAATAATAAAAATCGAAAAGGAGAATTGACTATGAAGAAATTTGAATGCGAACCATGTGGATATATTTACGACCCGGCAGTAGGAGATCCGGACGGAGGTATCGCTCCTGGAACTGCTTTTGAAGATATCCCGGATGACTGGGTATGTCCGATTTGTGGATTAGGAAAAGATGTTTTCATAGTTGTTGAAGGTTAAGCAGGGAAAAGCACTGAGACATTGAAACACACAAGAGAAAGATAAGCTAAACACAGCAAATAAAAGAAATGGAGGCCAGACTATGACTTACGATTTAAACATTACCTTTGATGACAATTTAGTAACCGGAAATAATACCATTGATACACAGCACAAAGAACTGATCGACCGTATCCGAAATTTCGTAGTAGCCTGTCAGAATGGTGACAGCAGGTGAAAGCCATTAAAATGTTAGATTATCTGGATGAGTACACTGACTTCCATTTCAAAGAAGAGGAAGGCTTCAGGGAAAAAGCCGGTTATCCGGAACGCGGACAGCATCATGAGAAGCATGAAGAGTTTAAGAAGTCCATTCAGGAGCTGTATGAATATCTTCAGGATTATGAAGGACCTACAGACAAGTTCAGTGAACTGGTACAGAAGAACGTAGTTGACTGGCTGTTTGGACATATTAAGACATTTGACCGTTCTGTAGCAGAATTTATCTTTATGAGAGAAAATCCAGACAGATGTTAAATTAGATCAGGGGACGCGTGAGTAATGCGTCCCCTGTTATGTTGCTATGGATCTGGCAAAGGCTGCCAGTGGCAGCTTCTATAAATTTTTATGAATGCAACTTCATCACTTCATCAAATAAATCTTTATTTTCCTCGATCAACTTTTCATTTCCTACAACGGCAGCCGGACTGTTCTGCAAGATCTTGTGGATCAGCTTGGCAGCCGTTCTTTGGTCTTTCAAAGAACTGTTCCTGATATCCATTATCATTTTATTGATATGATCCGTTGAAATACCAAATAATCTGCGGCGCAGGAAACGCATCCGGCCGTTTAACATGCCGGACGGTGGCAGTGCCTGGGCATAGGCGCTTAAAATATAGCCCCGCAGGTCTTCCTCACTGATCGCCAGGTTTTCAAGCTGTTCTCCTGCAGAGGCGAATGTTTCAAGAGTAGAGCGGATCCGTGAGTCGGAAGTGCTCCACAAGGTAAAATACCGGTTTGGCAGGAGAAAATCCACACCGCTGTCATAGGCACAGCCCTGATAGCGGATAGCAGGTTTAATATATTTGTCAGCCGCAGCCAGCAAAAATGGAAGATGACGGCCCATAAATTCAGAAACATTGCCAAAATCACCGGTCATACGCACTTCTTCCAAAGGACTGTCAATAGCAGCGGCACTTCTGCGTGGGCAGGTGAAAATGCTGTCCGGAAGAGGTGCATCTTCTGTGACCTCATGAAGAGCTGAAAGCCGTTTTGTACTATGTTCCAGAATAGATGCCAGGCTGTTTTCATCTGCACAGGCAAGGAATACAAGCCTGTGTTTATTTAAAATGCAGTCAGCCACCCGGCGCAGGATTTTTAGAAATCTGTTTTGCGGCTTCCAGGGCTTTGACGTCCAGAGTCGCAGTCTCAGTGGTGCCTGGGGTATGTGAGCTGCTGAGTTGCATATCAGTATAATCAGTAGAATTGACTGACTTTTCAACCTCCTGCGCCCGCTCCAGCACATCCCGTATCTCCTTCAAAAAGTCATACATACCTGCTGGTTCAGCAGATACCGGAAGCAACTGTCCCGCCTGATATACCGCTCTGTAAGGCTGTAAGCCAGAGATGGACCATTGTCAGACCTGGACATGTCATAATCCGGCAGATACTTGTCAATGACCCGTAAAATGGTCTCACAGTCCTCATAATCGCAGCCGCCCATAAGATCCAAAAGCAGTTCCAGACCTTCTTCAAAATCCTCTGTAAGTCCATACCAGAACACGCTCATCATAGGATGACTGTTCTTGCCAGCTTCCCTTTCCGGATACAGTTCATCAAAAGTACAGTCATAAAGCAGTTCCTGTTCCTTGTTTTTCTGCTGTTCTACTGTAAAATGACTGGTATCCAGTTCTGTTAAAAGCATCTGATAGAGGGTCAGGTAATTCCAGTCAGAAGGCTTCAAACCGCTGATATCAAAGAAAAGCTGATAGCAGCCGATCCCCTTTAAAGAAACCGCACTGGAAAGGCAGTGTATATCATGTAAAACGGTTTCAGAGATCACCGGCTCTGCTTCCGGGCCGGGCAGATCTTCCGGCTGTATGAGAAAGTCCAGATTGCACTGGTCATTCTGGTTCCAGATCTGGAAATCCTTTGTGTCCTCCATTAATTTTAAAATCTCTTTTTTGCTTAAAGAAGCCTTTTTTTCTTTCAAATACTGTTCCTTTTCTTCTTCCATGGCTTCCGCCAGACCCGGTTTGGGAACAGTGGTGACAACGGCACTTAAAGAAGGAGTTAAAGCATCTCCAGCAAGTCTGCGCAAAATATCCTGTTTCTCATCCTGAAAGAAGGTATCAAAACAGTTTTCATAAAGAGTAAAATATCCGGTCTTATCCGTTGTGCTCCAGTATTTACCGATCTCCTCAGAAATATGGAACCCAAGATGAGGCGCCTCTCTGGTAAGACAGTCAGAAAGACGGTTTTCTTTTAAAACTGCATGAAACAGATCTGAAGAAACGCCATTTTCGGAAACTTCTTTAAGACCTGTCTTTACAGCAGCTAAAAACTCCTCATCCTGTCCCGGTTTTGCATTGTGCAGGCGGAATTTTAAAGAAGGGAGAGCCGGTGCTGTATCCAGATAAACTTCGATCACATTGTTAAGACCCTTTTCACGGGCGGCACGATGAATGGCAGAGGTGTCCTGATCCAAAATATCTGTTACCATGTCCCAGAAAATCAGGTCCTGCTCACTGCAGCCGGAAAGGTCGATGCCATAATCAATGATCCCGTTATTATTTCCCGGATTTCCCTCATAAGCCGGACTTTCCGCCTGACGTTTGAAAAATCCCTGTTTTACCGGTTCATGGAAATAAGAAAGAAGATCATGATCCACTATGCCCGCTGCAACTGGAAAACGGGATAAATGTTCTTTGTCCAGAAAAGTCAGAACCCGGGCAATATCCATTTTTCCGTATAAAACGATCAGGCAGTTGGAATAACGGTAAAATTTTTCAAACCGCTCCCTGATCCGCCTAAAAGAAATATCCTTGTAATGAAAATGTGCACGGCCAAGTAAATGGGAAGCAGTCTGGCCTTCATAAAGAGTTTCCGCCATAAAGCTGTCTGCATTTTCCTGAATGTCCGTTAAATGCCCCCAGTCTTCATTAAAGACGGTTCCTTCTAAAGACAGTTCCTCATCTTCACTTTCCAGCTCATAGCGCAGTGCTTCCCGACGGAAGAAATAATCTTCTTTTAAGGCATCCGGTTCCTCCATACAGCATAAAAATACATCCATTATCTTTAATAACTGGTCCTCACTCTGGGAACACACCGGATAGCAGGTGTAGGTATTATCCGTAAGGCCGTTCATAAAGGTAGAATAGCTTTTGCTGTCCATATCAAAGAAAATATCCCGGCTGGGATAGCGGGAGCAGGAGCACAGCATCAGATGCTCTAAAATGTGGTTGCTGTCCGACTGGTCTAACTGGGGCGTGCGGTAGATCAGGTTAAAACCCAGTTCCCGGTCATCATTTTCTATATACAGGACTCTGGCACCGCTGCAGGCATGGGAGAGTTCCGTTATACGGGCTCCCAACATGGAAACAGTGGTCTGGTCCATCACTTTATATCCAAAAATCTCTTCGCCTTTTTCCGGCAGAGTTGTCATGTAAGATCCTCCTGATGTTTCAGTTTCAAAATTACTTTTTTCGTATTCGTTCCCAGTATCTCTATTCCCAACTATTTTAACACGGAGATCCTTTTTTTACAATTTTTACAATTCGCCGAATAAATGCAGTAAAAACTGATAAAAATACGTTAAAATATTACTACTATCCTTTGTTGACATTTTAACAAATTAGTGGGATAATCTGTAGTGCATGCGAAAAAATACAATCGCATCTATCCCTTATGATCAATTACGAAAGGAAAGAGGTTAGTAAGATGGCAGCAAAAATCGATTTAACAAAGTATGGCATTACCGGAACCACAGAGATTGTGTACAATCCTTCCTATGAAATGTTATTTGAGGAAGAAACCAAACCAGAACTGGAAGGTTATGAAAAAGGACAGGTCAGCGAACTGGGAGCAGTTAACGTTATGACTGGCATCTATACAGGACGTTCTCCTAAAGACAAATTCATCGTTGTAGACGAGAACTCCAAGGACACTGTATGGTGGACCTCTGATGAATACAAGAACGACAACCATCCAGCATCCCAGGAGGCTTGGAAGGCTGTTAAAGAGATCGCTCAGAAAGAGCTGTCCAACAAGAAACTTTACGTTGTAGATGCATTCTGCGGCGCAAACAAGGACACTCGTATGGCAATCCGTTTTATCGTTGAAGTAGCTTGGCAGGCACATTTCGTTACCAACATGTTCATCAAGCCAACTGCTGAAGAGCTGGAAAACTTCGAGCCAGATTTCGTTGTTTACAACGCATCCAAGGCTAAAGTAGAGAACTACAAGGAATTAGGTCTGAACTCTGAGACTGCAGTTGTATTCAACATCACAAGCCGTGAGCAGGTTATCATCAATACATGGTACGGCGGCGAGATGAAGAAGGGTATGTTCTCCATGATGAACTACTATCTGCCATTAAAGGGCATCGCTTCCATGCACTGCTCCGCAAATACAGATATGAACGGTGAGAACACCGCAATCTTCTTCGGTCTGTCCGGTACAGGTAAGACCACTCTGTCTACAGATCCTAAGCGTCTGCTGATCGGTGATGATGAGCACGGCTGGGATGACAATGGCGTATTCAACTTTGAAGGCGGATGCTACGCTAAGGTTATCAACCTGGATAAGGATTCTGAGCCAGATATCTACAATGCAATCAAGAGAAACGCTCTGCTTGAGAACGTTACTCTGGATAAAGAAGGAAAGATCGATTTCGCTGATAAGAGCGTAACCGAGAACACCCGTGTTTCCTACCCAATCGACCACATCGAGAAGATCGTTCGCCCAATCTCTGCAGGTCCTGCAGCAAAGAACGTTATCTTCCTGTCCGCAGATGCTTTCGGCGTACTGCCTCCAGTATCTATCCTGACACCAGAGCAGACCCAGTATTACTTCCTGTCTGGATTTACAGCTAAATTAGCTGGTACAGAGCGTGGAATCACTGAGCCTACACCTACCTTCTCTGCTTGCTTCGGTCAGGCATTCCTGGAACTGCATCCTACAAAGTATGCAGCTGAGTTGGTTAAGAAGATGGAAAAGAGCGGCGCTAAGGCATACTTAGTAAATACCGGATGGAACGGTACCGGCAAGCGTATCTCCATTAAGGATACCCGTGGTATCATCGACGCTATCTTAAGCGGCGATATCTTAAAGGCACCTACCAAGAAGATCCCTCACTTCGATTTCGAAGTACCTACCGAACTTCCAGGTGTAGATCCTGCAATCCTTGACCCACGCGACACCTACGCAGATGCAGCTGAGTGGGAGAAGAAGGCAGAGGATCTGGCAAGCAGATTCATCAAGAACTTCGCTAAGTACGAGAGCAACGAAGCTGGTAAAGCACTGGTAGCAGCTGGCCCACAGAAATAAAACGAAAAAAGACTGGATCTTACATCGGATGACCATCCGATGCATCTTGTGGGACCGACAGGTCACGCAAGATGAGAGCCGGCGTAACGTATAAGAAAAACGCAGTCCTGTAGCTGATGGGGCTGCGTTTTTTTGCGCTATAAATGAGAAAATTCCGCCTGCTTACGCAGGCGGCACAAGCACGCTAGTGCAGGGATTGTAAGTATGCTATAATGTTAAAAAATGCAAATGGGGGTTATTTACATGAAAATATTAAACTTCGGTTCACTGAATATCGATTATGTATACAGCGTAGACCATTTCGTACAAAAAGGCGAAACCATCTCTTCCAGCCAGATGAACATTTTCAGCGGCGGAAAAGGCTTAAACCAGTCTACTGCATTAGGATGCGCCGGGGCGCAGGTTTTCCATGCAGGAAGGATCGGAAAAGGGGGAGAATTTCTTGTAGAGCAGTTAAAAGAAGCTGGTGTGAACACAGATCTGGTAGTTTTAGATAGCCAGTGTTCCACAGGACATGCCATTATCCAAAATGATGCAGAAGGAGATAACTGTATCCTTCTCTATGGCGGTGCTAATCAGCGGATCACAAAAGAACAGATCGACGCTACATTAGACCAGTTTGATGCAGGAGATTATTTAGTCTTACAGAACGAGACCAGCAATCTGCCTTATCTGATGGAAAAAGCAGCTGAAAAACAGATGAAGATCGTGTTAAATCCGTCCCCAATGGATGAAAAAATAAAAGCGCTCCCATTGGACAAGGTAACGCTGTTCTTTGTGAATGAGATTGAAGCAGCCCAGATCTTAGGACAGAAGGAACTGGAAAGTACACAGGAAGCAGCGGCAGCTTTCCGCGCCATGTTCCCGCAGGCAGCAGTCGTCCTTACGTTAGGCTCTCAGGGTTCTGTTTATATTGACAAAGACCAGGTGATCCCACAAAAGTGCTATAAAGTAAAAGCAGTAGATACCACAGCTGCAGGCGATACTTTTACTGGTTTCTTCGTATCCGCCATCAGCAAGGGCAAAAGCCCAAAAGAGGCACTGGACTTGGCATCAAGAGCGTCTGCAATTGCAGTGTCAAGACCAGGGGCAGCACCATCTGTACCGACTTTAGATGAAGTTGAGAACTGGGAATTTGCGGAGTAAGCAGATCTCAGTTTCTCAATGTGCAAAACCAAATGTCAGTTTGTGGATAAAGCAATCATATTGAAGTATATCTGTTGAAAACTGCGGTTTTGACAGCAGGGAAATATTATTTACACGCATCCATAAATGCCTGAAACAGTCCCATAGCAGCCTCATCTCTGTCCCAGAGATATTCCGGATGCCACTGCACTCCCAGGAAGAAATTCGGGTAATCAGGCTTTTCAACAGCCTCGATAATACCGTCCGGAGCAACCGCAGAAACTACCAGTCCCGGTGCCGGAATATGCACACACTGGTGATGGCTGCTGTTTACAGCAATCTGGGTCTCACCGTGGCAGATGGAGTGAAGGAGAGTATTCTCTGTAATATTCACCCGGTGACATGGGATATTATAGTAAAACGGCTGCTGGTGTGCGATAGGAAATTCCCGTTCTGTCTGGGATGGGATATCCTGATACAGACTTCCACCAAGGCCTACATTTAATACCTGAACACCTCGGCAGATGCCAAAGATCGGCTTTCCGGCGTCCATAGCAGCCGAAAGAAGGCGAAATTCCAGGTGGTCTCTGGCAGCAGATATATTTCCACATTTTAAATGGGTATCTTCCCCAAAAAGAAATGGATTAATGTCCGGTCCTCCTGTAAAAAGAAAACCGTCACAAACGTCCATAAACTGTTTTATATCCTCATCGCTGCATTCCAACGGAAGCAGGATCGGCAGTCCGCCTGCTGCGGCGATGGCTTTTGGATAGGTAGGACGGAGGCTGGTATCATTATTTTCAGTGTTGTGTGATGGTGTGATGCCGATGATGGGCTTTTTTTGAGTCATGGTGTATTACGTCCTTTTTGACATTAATTATATGATAGAAAAAAAAACCACAAAGCAAATGCTCTGTGGTTTTCTTATGTAGCTTATAATTAGCCTTCGATAGCGCCGGTTGGACAGGCAGCAGCGCAGGTTCCGCACTCGATGCAGGAATCAGCGTCGATAACGTACTTGCCATCTCCCTCAGAGATTGCACCTACTGGACATTCGCCAGCACAGGTTCCGCAGCTTACACAACCATCAGTAATTACATATGCCATGATAAAATACCTCCTTATATATTTAGATGTTTTTGAAACTTCAAAAACAATCTCGTTTATTGTTTCTTTATTGTAAACGATTCTGGACAATTATTCAAGAGGAAAATACCCCCTAAAGCTGTATAAATTGTACAAATTTAGGAGCAAAATGGTTAGTCAAAACTATCTAAAACGCCAGTAAATACAAGGGTTTGCGGGTTTAAAGGTAAACCTACAAAAGAAATAGGCTTGCCAAAAAATCCAAAATGTATTATGCTGATAAAAGCGTATAGCATATTTACGTATAGTATATAGAATATAAGGAGGAAATACACATGAAGATCGAAAAGACAATGCTGATCGGTGAACTGATCCACATGGATGAGCTGATCCCTCAGATGCTGATGGGTGCAGGAATGCACTGCCTTGGATGCCCAGCTTCTCAGGCTGAATCTCTGGAAGAGGCATGCATGGTTCATGGAATCGACTGCGATGATCTGGTTTCCAAGATGAATGAGATCCTGGCTGACAGATAAGTTTATCCACAAGAGAACATGTACGGGTAAAGACCCGATGTAAAAAACCGTCTGCTGTAAAGTGCAAGTTGAAAAGCACTTTGCAGCAGGCGGTTTTTGCGTTTAATTTACAAAAGCACTCTTGACAATTGGGCCGATACTTAGTATATTGAGTAATATATTAGTATATTAACACAACACTGATTTGGGAAAATAAAAATAATTTAAAATTTTTAAACACTCAGGAGGTAAACATTATGGATATGACATTGCGTTGGTTTGGTGAAGGAGTTGACTCTGTTTCTTTAGAGCAGATCCGCCAGATCCCAGGAGTAAAGGGCGTTATCACTACTTTATATGATATCCCTGCAGGCGAAGAGTGGCCTATGGAGCGCATTCTTCAGATGAAGGAGAAGGTAGAAGCAAAAGGCCTTAAGGTAATGGGAATTGAAAGCGTAAATATCCATGACGCTATTAAGGTAGGAACACCGGACCGTGAAAAATACATTGCAAACTATATCACTACCCTGGAGCGCTTAGGACAGGCAGATATCCATGTAGTCTGCTACAATTTCATGCCTGTATTTGACTGGACCCGTTCTGATCTGGCAAAGGTACGCCCGGATGGTTCTACTGTTTTAGCATATGACCAGAAAGAGATCGACAAGATCAATCCGGAAAACATGTTCGAGTCCATGGGTGAGAAGTCCAATGGTTTTGAACTTCCTGGCTGGGAGCCGGAGCGTATGGCAAGAATTAAAGAGCTGTTTGAAATGTACAAGGATGTAGATGAAGAAAAATTATTTAACAACCTGGTATATTTCTTAAAAGCAATCCAGCCTGTATGTGAAAAGTACGATATCCGTATGGCGATCCATCCAGATGATCCTGCATGGCCTGTTTTCGGTCTTTCCCGTATCATTACCGATAAGGAGCACCTCTTAAAACTGATGAAGGCAGTAGATGCACCATTTAACGGCGTAACTCTCTGCACCGGATCTTTAGGAAGCAATCCGGAAAATGATATCCCGGACATCATCCGTTCTTTAAAGGGACGTATTCATTTTGCACATGTGCGCAACTTGCAGTATAATGGTTACAGAGATTTCCAGGAAGCAGCTCACTTATCAGCTGACGGAAGCATGGATATGTATGAGATCATGAAAGCGCTGTATGATATCGGCTTTGACGGCATTATCCGCCCAGACCACGGAAGAGCGATCTGGGGTGAGGTTTCCATGCCAGGATATGGCCTGTATGACCGTGCGTTGGGTGCATGCTACCTGAACGGACTGTGGGAAGCAATCGTAAAGCAGAATGGAAACGCACATCAGGAGTAGAAGCAGAAAACAGGAGAAATGAAACCATGAACGCACAGGGAAAAAGATCAGGAGAAACAGCCAGGGAATACGCATACCGTATGATACGGGAACAGGTTATTTCTCTGGAATTAAAGCCAGGTGAAGCCTTTAATGATATGGAATTTGCGGCAAAAATAGGCGTTAGCCGGACTCCTGTGCGGGAGGCGGTGATCCAGTTAAGCGAAGAGTCACGTATTATAGAAATATTCCCCCAACGCGGTATGCGCATTGCGCCAATCGATGTGGAACTGGTAGAAGAAGCCCGTTCCCTGCGTGTGCTTTTAGAAAAGCAGATCGCGGGAATGTGCTGTGAAATGGCAACCGAAGAAGATATAAAATGGCTGCAGGAAAATGTAGGACTGCAGGAATTTTATATGGAAAATTCCCGGCCGGAAATGGTAATGCAGTTAGATGATGAGATGCATCATAAGCTGTTTATGATCTGCCACAGAGAACTGACTTATGGTATGTGCCAGAAACTGGCTATCCACTATGACCGTATCCGCAGCCTTTCTGTAAATACAGTGAAAGATAATACCATTATCGAAGATCACAGGAAAATTATCCAGTTTATTGCCGAGCATAAAAAGAAAATGCCATGGCCCAGATGGAAAAGCATTTGAGCCGGTGGCAGTTAAATGAAGGAAAATTCCGTCAGGAATTCCCGGATTATTTCAAATAAACAAACGCGCCCCGGATATCCGGGGCGTTAATTTTTACAGAATTTTTCAGTTTCTGCAAAGCCTTTTCTCCGATCATTAATTCATAATGTTCTTTGTAATAGGCTTCTCCCGCATATTCATTTGGCAGTTTGGCCGCATATTCAGCCAGCACGTTGCAGACTCTGGAGAAATCCAGTTCATTGCAGTCCTTATTATTTAATACCAGATAATACTGACGGGTGGATGGATTTTTTATAAAGTGCGTTGTGAATGTCATCACAGCTGTCTTCGGCAGCTTTTGCAGCTTCACTGATCTGATCCAGACTGTCAAAACGGAAAGTGCGCAGTTGGATCTGTGGAGCTTTTGCATTCTCTGTTCCTGTGTTTTCGGCAGCTGTATTTACATTTGCCTTAAGTTCCTCTGTTCCGTTTTGTCCCAGAAGTTTAGCCAGGTCACCGGCGCCTTCCAGAAATTCATCTGCCAGCTGGGAAAGGAGATTTTCTGACTCTGCTTCTGCAAAAGGAGAAAACTTGGAGAAGCGGGTATCTAACTCTTCCGGATCTTCTACTTTTGTCACAATAAGCATAATGCTTTCGGAAGACAGAGGAATGGCTTCTACCATTAACGGAATATCTTCCGCTTCAAACCCAACTTCCTGTGCTGCCTGCTGGATCATTTCACGGAACAGGTTTCTGGCCTTTTCAGAGCCATAAGCCAGTTCCGCCAGATTGATCCCCCGTGAGCTTAGATCTAAGCTTGTCAGGGTGCAGCGTATCTGATTGTCACTAATTCGTTCTATTTTCATATAGGATCACTTCCTGTTCTCTTTGTGTTTTGTCGTGTGTTTTAGTGCCACGTGTTATGAAGATAAACTTCTACAATTAGAATATACTACATAATGGGTGGAAATATCAATTAAATATCAATAATATATATTTAAAATTTTTAGTGTGCATTTATCAACAGAAATGAGCTATATGAGCAGAAGATAAAAGAAAAAACACAGGAAATGGCGTTTTTCTTTGACTTCTAAGAAAGAATGTGAATGAAAAGATGTATACACCATGTCCCAGCTATATGTGTAGTCATTATATAGACCATAGACAAGTAACAGCTTATCAGATAAGATAGCCAAAGGAGATGATATTGTAACGAAAGAGAGGTGAAACGAAAGGGAGATCCTGTTTGGAAAATACCGGCTGATTCAAACAGTGGGAGCAGGACGCACGGGAACTGTATGGAAAGCAGTTCACCTGGGATTAAACGAGTACCGGGCCATTAAGTGCGTACCGAAAACGCATAAAGATTACGAAGAATTCAGAAGAGAAGCGTTGGTGCTTAAAGAACTTAAGTATCCGGGGATCCCACTGGTTTATGATCTGGAAGAGGACAGCCACTACTTTTATCTTATTGAGGAATATCTTGAAGGCAATTCTCTGTATGACCTAATCCAAGATCAGGGACCATTTCAGGAAGCAGAAGCCGTTCGCTATGGGCGGCAGATCTGTTCATTAGTTGAATATTTACATCATTCTTGTGATAAACCCATATTACATTTAGATCTACAACCGAAAAATCTGATGATCTGGAAAGGCACGGTACAGCTGATCGATTTTGACCATGCCGGAGACAGCGACAGCGCCAGTTTAAGAAAAGAACGGTATGGTACTGCAGGCTGCGCAGCACCTGAACTATATACAACTGACCAGCTTTTAGACCAAAGGACGGATATTTATGCCATTGGTGCCATCCTCCGGTTTATGCTATACGGAACCCTGAAAGCAGGGGCAGAAACAGACTGTGGGATCACAGTATCAGGGCCGCTTCAGAACATCATTAAAAAATGTATGGAACCAGACAGAACAAAGCGCTATCCATCAGCAAAAGAACTGGAACTGGCACTGGAGCGTTCTGTACGGGGCGGGCGCCTGATCAGCGCAGATAATAATGCGGTATCATCTCTGAATATTGTGATCGCAGGCAGTACACCGGGAGCCGGAGCTACCCATCTGGCTTTTGGCCTTTGCGTCTATCTTACCAAAAATGGGGGATAAAAGTCCTGTATGAAGAAAGAAATCAAACAGGAGCAGTAAGGCGCATGGCAGAAAGTACAGGCGGGGCGCGGATTGATGGCCGTGGTATCTATCATATTCAGGGATGTCTTATGAAACCCTGGTACGGTCCGGCTGTGAAGCTGGATACAAATACAGAGTTTGAAGTGGTTATAAAAGATTTTGGCACAAACTGGGAAGAGGCAGGACAGACATTAAAAGAGAAGGATCATTTTCTTACGGCAGTGATCAGTGAAAACCTGTGGGAGTACGGGAAGGCAAAAATGATGTTGGAGAAGATGACCGGATCGAAAGAAGAAAATATGGGCCCGATGGCTCTTGTCTGGCGGCATGCCCGGGGAAAGAAGAATAAAGATATGACTTTGGGGCATAAGCCCTTTCTTTTTCTGGAGCCGGAATACATAAGCCCTTTTGAACCTGGAGCAGAGGGAGTCAGCTTTTTAAGATCTCTCTGGGATTGTATACAGAAAGCGGAAAAAAAGCAGAGCATGAAAAAAAAGGAGATTTTCGTGGTTTCGACAGTAAAAGTAACCGGGATCATAGGAGCTGGAAGGGGAACCGGGGTAACTCATTTCAGTATCCGGGCGGCTAATTATTTTTGCAGCTGGAAACAGAGGAAAACAGCTGTGATCCAGTGGAATTCCCATAAGGATACAGAACGGATGAGAAATTTTCTGGAGGCTTCCGGAAAAGAAGGAGGCCGCTTTAAGAAAGAACCTTTCCGGGTCCTGGAGGTGGATTTTTATTGTCAGGGCGGACCGGAGGTACTGGCTGCGTGTATGGAAAAAAAAATATCAGGAGATCCTCATTGACTTTGGAGAAGTGAGAGATGAGGTCTTTCCGGAGTGGCTTCGGTGCTCTGAAAAGATCCTGATCGCAGACCTGTCAGAATGGAAACTGGAGTCATTTTTGGGGCTGTTTACAGAAAAGGAAAAAACGGGAAAAGACTGGATCTGCCTGACTGCTTTTGGCAGCGAGATCGTGAGAAAAGAAATAGAAAGACAGTTTCGCCTTTCTGTGAAACGGATCCCTCTTTCAGTAGATGCATTTTCAGTGGACATTCAGACCATGGAATGGTTTGCGGATATATTGGTATAAAAGAAAACTGGCCGTATCCTGGAAGATATATGTCACAGGGCCTCCGAAACAGGATGCGGTCTGGTGGGGGAAAGTTACAGTATGAAAAGCAAGAAAAGAAATGAAGATGCAAGACATCGAAAAGATTACCTGGATGGTTTAAAACGTTTTAAGAAACGGGGGATCCCTATTATCATTGACGGAAAAGAATGCAGGGAAGCAGACTGGACCAGGATCTTTGATGTGGGAGAAGACGGAGCCTTTTATATGGGAGACTATGTCTGTTCCGATAAAGGCGGTTTAAAAGAGATCCGTTTTGATAAGGTATATCTTTCAGAAGATCAAAAGAAAAAGAGAAAATAAAAGAAAAGATAAAAAGATAAAATATCCGGTGGACAGTAAATCGAGAAAATAACCATCTCGGCCTGCAAGCAAATATGGCTGTCCACCGGGTATTTTTTTTGTATACCGGGAAATGGTTTCAAAACGTTTAAAGTTTTCTGATATATAGTTGTTACGTTTAAAAATAAGTGATAAACTGCATAATAGTTGGAAATATAGCAGAACAGATAAAAAGTACGGCAGTAAGGGTTTTGAGAGTACATACAGAATGAAAAGGGAAAAGATATGCAGAACAGACCAACAGGACGAAGCAGAAAACGTACCAGAAGAAAAAAAGGCGGCTGCGGACCGGCGTTGCTTGCAGGTTTTATATTTCTTGCAGCAGGCTGTGGAGCCGGATTTTTATATGGAAAATATTTAAAACCGGGAACGGTGATGGCAGATAAGCGGGATGTTTTCCAGATCAAAGGGAATCAGGTGGCTCTGATCTTAGATAACGAGCTTCAGGAAGCAAAAGGTATTTACGAGGATGGACAGGTATATCTGCCGGTAGACTGGGTGGATGACTATGTAAACCAGCGTTTTTACTGGGATGACGGGGAGAAACTTTTAGTTTATGCCCTTCCGGAGGAGATCGTCTATGCGGATGAGTCCACAGAAGGGGAAGCAGGGCCTCTTTTAAAAGAAAAGGACGGGGAAACCTATCTTTCTTTAGGGCTTGTGAAAAATTATACGGATATCCGGGAAGAGGCTTTTGCTACCAGTGAGATCAAAAGAGTTTTCATTGATACGGACTGGGATACATATGAGACAGCCACACTCCGTCATAAAACAGCTCTTCGGATAAAAGGTGGTATCCGCAGTGAGATCATCAATACAGAAGAAAAGGGAACCTCTGTGCAGATCTTAGAGCAGATGGATAAATGGTCTAAAGTGCGCACAGAAGATGGTTATATGGGCTATGTGCCAAACAGCCGTTTAAGCAAAGTGGAGGAAGAAACACCGGTCAGCGAATTTAATGCGCCTGTGTATACAAACATTTCCATGGATGGAAAAGTACGTCTGGGCTTTCATCAGGTGACAACAAAGGATGCAAATGCTACCTTTGACAAGGTTGCAGATACGGCCCAGGGTATGAATGTAATCGTGCCTACCTGGTTTAATATAACAGACAACGAGGGCAATTATACGTCCCTTGCAAGCAAGGATTATGTAGATAAGGCACATGCTTTAGGAATTCAGGTATGGGCCATGTTTGACAATATCAGTACAGAAGAAAGCGTGAAAAATGTAGACTCCGGCAAATTGTTTTCTTCTACTGCGACCAGAAAAAAGCTGATCGAAAATCTGATGAAAGAGGCAGATACCTATGGCTTTGACGGTTTTAACCTGGATTTTGAAAGCCTGAAATCCTCAGCAGGTCCTCACTATGTACAGTTTATCCGTGAAATGTCCGTATCATGCAGACAGAAGGGACTGGTTCTGTCAGTAGATGATTATGTTCCTGCTGTTTACAGTGCATTCTACAACCGGAAAGAACAGGGAATCGTGGCTGATTATGTGATCGTCATGGGATATGATGAGCATTTTGCAGGAGGAGATGCAGGTTCCGTTGCTTCCATTTCCTATGTGGAAAATGGTATTACCGGCACACTTAAGGAAGTTCCAAAGGAAAAACTGATCAACAGTGTTCCCTTCTATACAAGAGTGTGGACGGAAAAAGACGGAAAGACTACATCAAAGGCCTATGGAATGACAGCTGCCAAAAAATGGGTAGATGAAAATAATGTAGAACTGACCTGGCAGGACAAGGTAGGCCAGTACTATGGTGAAATTGAAAATGAAAACGGGGTCCAGAAGATCTGGATGGAAGAGGCAAAGTCCCTGGGACTGAAAAAAGACCTGGTCAATCAGTATGACCTGGCGGGAATTGCCTGCTGGAAGCTGGGATTTGAGACAGCGGATATCTGGACGATTATGGATGAAGTAAAATAGTAGCAGTTCAGCCATGACTGAACTGCTACAGGAAATAGAGGGATGAAGGATGAAAAAGAAGAGACTTATAATGACGGCAGCGCTGCTGTCTGCTTTTTGCATGTCTGCGGCCGGATGCAGCCTGTATCCGGGAAATAAGGAAACACAGCCTGCAAATGCTTCCCAGGCAGAAACAGAGACAAAAGATGAAACAAAACAACAGCCCACCGGAGAGACAGAAGAAGAAACGGAGAAACCAACCGATGCCCATCCGGAAGATATAGAACCATTTCCACACGGGGAAAAAGAGACAAAAGCGGAACCGATGAAAAACGGAAAGCGCATTGTCCTGATGACGGATATTCATTATCTGGCAGATTCCCTTACAGATAAAGGGGAAGAATTTCAGTACATGGTAGAACATGGGGACGGAAAACTGACCAACTATGTGTGGGAGATCACAGACGCTGCTTTTGAACAGGTAGAAGCTCTTTCTCCGGACGTGATCATTTTAAGCGGGGATCTGACTTTAAACGGAGAAAAAGAAAGCCATAAGGAGCTGGCTAAGAAGCTGGAACAGGTGGAGAAAGACGGGATCCAGGTGGTGGTTATTCCGGGAAATCACGATATCAATAACAGGAATGCAGCTTCTTTTGATGGAAGGTCAAGACAGATGGCAGAGGCAGTTTCTGCCAATGAGTTTGCAGAGATCTACAATGATTTTGGATACGATGAGGCACTGAGCAGGGATCCGGCTTCCCTAAGTTATACTTATGATCTTGGACCGGATATGCGCCTTTTAATGCTGGACAGCTGTCAGTACAGTCCTACGAATAAAGTGTGGGGAATGATAAAAACAGAGACCTATGACTGGATCGACGACCAGTTAGATGAAGCCTGGGATGACGGTGTGATCCTTCTTCCTGTTGCCCATCACAACCTGTTAGACGAAAGTAAGATCTATGTGGAAGACTGCACCATTGAACACAGTGAAGAACTGGTAAACCGTCTGGAAGAGGAAAATGTACCGTTGTTTTTAAGCGGCCATCTCCATGTACAGCATTATATGAGGAATGAGGAAGACAGAGGTATTTATGAGATTGTTACCAGTTCCCTTTCTACACCTCCCTGCCAGTACGGAGTGCTGGAATACCGGGATGATGAAAGCTTTTCCTATCACACACAACAGGTAGATATGGAAAAATGGGCCAGAAAGCATAAAAGTACAGACGAGAACCTGTTGAATTTTAATACCTATGCGCCGGCTGCATTAAGGACCATTTTTTATAACCAGTCTTATGATGCAATGAAGGACTCTGAGGAAGAGGAAACAGGCGATCTTTTTGTAAAACTGACCCAGCGTCAGAAGGAGCAGATGTCCGAGGTATATGCACAGTTAAATGCAGCCTGCTATGGCGGAAAAGCCTATGAAGTGGTAAAAGAGGCTACGACAACACCTGCATATAAGATGTGGCAGGAATATTGTTATCCTATGGTGCTGTTTGAATATCTGGAATACATTGTAGATGATGCAGTAAAGGATTATAACTATCTGGAAGTCGGAATGGCAGAATCGCCATTTTGTGCCGCTTTTCATCCGTCGCAAAGCCGAAGAACAGGAGAAATCCTATTACTTCGTCGGCAGCGCGGTCGCATTGGACGATGTGCACGCGTCGGTGAACCCCGG
>ENA-OQDL01000830-OQDL01000830.1-human-gut-metagenome-genome-assembly--contig:-NODE-830-length-17784-cov-3.583621_pt1 | contig 17784 bp, 14 predicted proteins | sample MGYA00242782_ERZ504609 | MGnify/ENA primary metagenome ERZ504609 (study PRJEB26092, sample SAMD00036320) | human gut metagenome | host: Homo sapiens | study: EMG produced TPA metagenomics assembly of... | reverse complement strand
CTGACACGAGCCAATGCTTCGGCCTGGGTGAGATACATTTCTGCCAAACGCATAAATGCGACATCACCTACAGCATCGGCTGTAGAACGGGCAGTAAACTTACGGTTTTGATAAGCATTCTTTGCATAACTTGATGATGGAACAGATGCTTCCCCTGTCGGATCCCACCACGCACGCCGTAAGTCTGTTTCAGACATCGTTTCATAAGCATCCACATTTATGCACTTCACTCCCTGACGAATGGCACTGGAGTTAAAGTTCCATGACATATATGCGTAATAAGAATAAAAATAGACAGTCTTATCATCGGGAGTCATTGCAGCATACATCGCTTCTTTAGTGTCCGTCGTGATATTGGCAAACCCACAATTCAACTGACTGCCAGTCATCAACCGGTGACCACCAGCTTCAGCTAAAGAAATAGATTTCCCTGCATAAACCGCCGCATTATTATAATCTTGCATGGCCAATGCTACACGTGCCTTCAATCCCCATGCCACCATCTCGCTATAATGATTGACATCATTTACTTTTATTCCACTCAAAAGTATACAAGCCTCATCCAAATCATATTGATTTTAGCATAAACATCTTCTACGGAATTACGTGCCTGCTCTTCGGCCACAGCTTTTTCACGATAAGGAATTCCATCCTGTGTATTATCCTTGCCGGCTTCATAACGTTTTGCATAAAGCTGGACCAAATTAAAATGAGCCCAAGCACGAATACATAAAGCTTCTCCCTTTATCTGGTCAAACAATTCCTGGCTAGTTATTTCAACTTCCTCCAAACCCGCCAAAATTTTATTGGCATTCAGAATCCATTGATAATAAATCTGCCAGAACTTATAATTATAACCATTCGTTTCATTCATATTGCATTGCCATCCTAAATAGGCCGCCTTCATCCATGTATTTGTCTGCCAATTCATATCATCAGCCTCTGCATCACGTGACATCATAAAACCGGGTTCACCGCCCAGACACTGATATCCGCTTTCCTGAGAAACCATCTCTTTATGAATTCCGTTCAATGCTATATAAAGATTGTCCAACGAGGTGTTTATTGTCGTTTCTGAAACAGAGGTAGACGGAATGGTATCCAGATAATCACCGGCACAACCGGATAGAGACATTACTCCAACTGTCGCTAATCCTAATGTTATATTTTTAATTGATCTCATAATTCTTTTATTTTTAGAATGAAACATTAAGCCCTAACGTGATATTACGGGACGGCATATACTCATTATAAGTCACACCGGAATAGTTGGCCATCGGGTTCAATCCCTGACGGGCTTTCAACATGAACAAGTTTTCCGCAGTCAGATTCAAACGGGCACTCTTAAGCATCACTTTGCTCAACCAAGTTTTTGGGAGCTGATAGCCAATAGTGACAGATCTTAAATTAAGATAATCCGAGCTGGTAAGCCAACGAGTTGAATAAGACTGACCAATATTCGTGGTATGAGCCGCACTATTGTCTATACGGGGAACCTCAGTAATATCCCCTGCCTGTTTCCATGCTTTTAACAAATCCGGACTTTGTGCATAACCAAATTCAGTCATACTCATCATGGTAGCATAATTAGTATCCAGAATCTGACCGCCCAACTGGTAAGAGAATACAGCAGCCAAATCAAAGTTCTTATAACTAACTCTGACATTAAACCCACCATACACATCAGGAATAGAAGAACCGCTGAAGTCGTATTTAGCATAAGTATACGAATTGGTCAATTCCTTACCATCAATAGTCACTACTGTTTTTTTATACTCATCAAACTGGCTCTGCGTAATGTTTCCATCCCCTGTTCCGATATTCCCTTGATTATATTTACTTACATCAGCCACATATAAACCATCACCGGTCTGAGGGTCTACCCCATGCCATTGACGAAGCCAGAATTCATAAATGGACTTTCCTTCCAACCACTTTTTAGAGCCACTGATATATCCATTTTCTTTCATTGTAGCCGGCAGATTCTTGATCTTATTCTTCACAAAAGTAGCATTGGCCCCAACAGATACACTCCAATCTTTATTTTTAAATGCATTATAATCCAACTCTATTTCCACTCCTGAATTAGTAACCTTACCGATATTCTGTATAATGGATGTTACTCCGACAGAAGCAGGCTGGGAAACATCAAACAACAAATCCTTGGAATCTTTCTTAAAATATTCAATAGTACCCGTCAAACGGTCAAACAAACCAAATTCAAGAGCAATATCCGTAGATATCTGTGTTTCCCATTTCAATGAGGGATTGGCTATCACCGTGAAGTAGGCTCCAGCTTCTGAGCCATTCTTATATCCCAAACCATATAAGGTCTGATAAGGATAATAATCAGGATCACCATCACTATCCAATATATTATCATTACCTGTTTCACCGTAAGAAGCACGTAATTTCAAGTTATTCACCCATTTCACATCCTTCATAAATGCCTCTTCACTAATTCTCCAGCCTGCTCCGAACGACCAGAAATTCCCCCATCGGTTCTCTTTTGCAAAACGCGAGGAACCATCATGGCGATAAGAAAGTGAAGCGTAGTATTTATGCGCATAATCATAATTGATACGGCCAAAGTAACCTTCCTTTTTATAGGTGTTCGTATAGGAGCTAAGTGAACTGATATTTACGAAATTACCAAATTCATACATGCCCGAAACTGTTTCCTGGGTCTTCATGCCATATAAATACTCATACTTATAAGAATAGTTTTCATGTCCCAAAAGAACGTCAAAGTTATGATTTCCGATAGACTTGCTATAAGTTATCAATTGATTGAAGGTCTGAGTCAGCGTTCGGGTAGACATTTGGTTCAAACGACCCGGTCCGGCAGTGCCATCGCCCACATAAGGATTTTCATAGACTTTACGACGATAATCAATATTATTGATAGAGTAATTGGCTGTAAGGTTCAACCCTTCAACCGGAGTCAAAGTGAGATAAGTATGTCCAGTCTGATTAACACGCACCAGTTCACGTTGATTGAACTCTGTTTCAGCTATCGCATCACGTCCATTATTCGACAAGCGAGTTCCTTCATAATCATAAATATATTCACCCGGATCAGTAGTTGCCTTACCATTAGCATCCAAATAAGCACCGGTTTCCAAATCATGTTTATGAACGGGATATATAGGAGCCATGGTACGAATAAAACGGGTAAGGTTACTATATGAACTCGAATTTCCCGAATCTGAAGTTGAATAATTGGATACCGTACGCGTTACTCCCAAATTCAAACCAGTCTTGAACCATTTAGTAGGATACACATTATAATTCAAACGACCAGAATAACGTTCAAAGTCAGTCTTGATCATATAACCATCATCATTTAAATAGCCAACAGAAGCATAAGTATCACTTTTTTCTGTTTTTGTATTATAACTCAAATTATATTCCTGACGATAGCCGGTCTTGAAAGCTGCATCTTCCCAATCCAAATCATCCCCCCACTTCAATGCATCAGCAGAAGAATTCAGTTTTCCATCAGTTCCGACAATGGCATCGTCTGCGACACCAACAAAAGGATTATACTTCAATGTACTTCCAATTTTAGATGTTGCCAATGAGGCCGCCGTTGCAGCATCCTTACCAGATGTAATATAAGAGTTCTTCAACATCTCCCATTGTAAAGGATAGTAATCATAAATCCCCACCTTTTTATAATCTTTATAAGCCCTGTTTGACCATCCTTGGTTAATGGTTAAGTTTACTCCTGTTCCACCTGACTCTTTACCTTTTTTAGTAGTAATCAAGATCACACCATTACCCGCACTTGAACCATACAAAGAAGTAGATGCCGCATCTTTCAATATAGTCATAGACTCAATATCCGCAGGATTAATATCACCTATGCTGCCATTGTATATAGTTCCGTCCACTACATATAAAGGAGCATTGGATGCATTGACTGAGCCAAACCCACGAATACGGATAGAAGAAGATTCACCAGGTTGTCCGGTGGCAGCAGTCACCTGAACTCCGGAAGCATTTCCTTCCAATGCAGCTGTAACATTAGTGATAGCACGTTTCTCTATGGATTTGGCCCCTACTGTGGAAGCAGCTCCTGTAAAAGATGATTTTTTCTGTGTACCATAAGCCACTACAACGACCTCATCAATCAATTCCGTATCACTTTGCATCACTACTCTTTGCTCACCACCCTTTATAGCCAATTCTTGTGTTTTCATACCGACAAACGATATTACCAAAGATTTTGCATTGACCGGAACATTGTTTATACTATACCGGCCATTCATATCGGTAATAGTTCCAAGGGTAGTACCTTTCACAAGAACCGAAGCTCCGACAATCGGCTCATTGTCTTCTGCCGAAACTACAACTCCAGTAATTCGGGATACTTGAGCCATTGCCATACCTGTCCATAGGAATAGACAAGCCAACGTAAACAAAACTCTCTTTTTCATAAAAAAACTTTTTAATTTAACGTTCATAAATGCTAAGTTTCTCTTAGAACTTAAATAAAAACGCTCAAAAAGAGTTGTTTTGCTGGATTTTGGCAAGCAAGAAGTAAGGCTTAATAGAATAAAATTATTTATTATCCAACATTTTATCTGCAATTTCTTTGGTTTTTAATATATTTTCATATCTTTGCAGCAATATTTAATATAAAGTTCTAAGAGAACTTAGGTCATGTTAATAATTGAATTATAGGGAATTAATAAGACTCAAAACATATTGTAACACTTTTACATACCTCACATATTCTCAGACAAAATGAAGTTCCTTGGGGAGAGTTACAATTTACCTTTGTCTACAATCAGCAAGGGCCACGCCGAAATTCGACGAAGCCCATTCCTAAAATACTCCATTTACCCATCCTTACTCCCCAAAGACAAGTACAATATTTATTCTTCTATCAACTCACACTTTCCTTCCGGGAACCAGCGTTCCAATATATTATCCACTTCTGATTCAATCTCAGGAGTCACATAGCGGCACACCTTTTTATAAGCATAAACCAAAGATACCGCTTCATCAATCCAGCCGATAATTGGTAACCGCTTAGCCGAAATCAAATCAATCGGCAATACCAGATACGAAAGTGCCGCCACAATCAACATCTTATCCGAAGAGGGAGTTTCGGGGCTTCGCAAGACATAATATAATAGAAGTACAGGACGAGCAGTCGTTCTACCGGTGGCCTTTGCGTAATCCGTAATTTTCTCCCACAGGAGCTCATAATCAATCAAGTTTTTTTCATTTTCATATATGATTTTGTTGAGGGTAATATATCTATTATTCCGGTAAATTTATGAACTTAACTTCGTAAGCCAAGCAACTTATGTTCGTGAGTCAAGTTACTTAACTTACTTGCCCCATGAACTTAAGCTCATTCAAATGATTATCTTGTTTATTTTCCGGTACTCATCACTCCGGAATCGTTATCACTATTATTCACCCTCCGTTGACCTGTCTTAAACTTACGGCCAAACGAGAAATTATAAGAAACACTTGCCAAAAACATTTGCGAGCTCTCCTTCACATAATTCGTTTTTTTGTAAGAAGCATATTTATTCCAGTTCTCAGTCTGTTGCTTATAATTATCCGTAAACGGATTGAAAGCGCCCAACCCCACACGCAAATTCTTATGCGTGTAATACATCACCAATACCTGAATATTCTCTCCCCCCGACAAGGTTTCCCCCCAGAAATTATTCCAGTTAGTATTCATCTGCCAGTAAAGAGAGAACTGCTTGTAATTAAAGGATGCTTCAGCATTACAATACCAGTTTGTATAAGTATGAGAATATGTATTACCATGACTCATATAATGGTTTACCCCACCGGTAAACGAGAACTGTAGCATATCCTTAATAGGACCGACACGCAAAGTCAGACGCCCCGATAATTTCTGCCAATCCTTTTGATTGTCCCATGTCTGTACAATCTTGTCACCGTCCTGATACTTCTCGTCCATAATGGCATTCGGCTGATAATCATATGCTCCCCAAAGATTAGAATAAAATATACCTTTCTGCCATTCGTATGTCAACTCTGTGTGATAACGCAAATAGGCTTTCAAGTTCGGATTGCCTCGTCTGATTTGCAACGAATCCACAATCTGTTCTACTGCACTTAAATTCCCCAATGACGGCGAAGCATTACTGATATCGGATTTCCAACGAACAAATGAATTTCCCGGTAATGTATAATGCAGTACCAAACGGGGATTAAAACTATAATTCTCATACGAATCATCACCACTTTGTTTATAATAAGAACGAGTAACGCCTACCCCCAATCTGTAGTCCAATTTTTTCACCTTTCCTCTATATTCACCATAAACATATGTATCCCCTTGATTCATATCCGTTTCATAATAATGACCGTTACGGTATGCATTATTGGCGAAAGACTGAGTATGGCGCAAACCGAAACTCAAGGAATTTCCTTTAGAAAATTGCTTCTCATAAACAGCCTCCCCAATCAGAGAATATTTATCTCCCAATACATTATTATTAATATCAGTCAACAACTCATCCTGCAAACTTTCTTGATACAAACGGCGTGATTTTTCCTTATTATAAGTACCGACCACATTGAATACCAAAAGTTGCTTATTTTTCAATCCCTGTTGATAATAAAGATCCAACGAAGGACGAGACCAACTTTCTTTAGTACGGTCTATCATATCCACCTTATCATCAGAATCGGCAACATTAGTCAATACTCCCTGATAATCCCAATGCGGCTGGCTATTACTTCTCAAACGAAAAGTAGCACTGAACAATGAATTTTCGGTCTGCTGCAAATTATAATTCATACTTAAATTATTCATAAACATAGATCCGTGCCCCGGTTCACCTTCTTCTATACGATGTAATGTCGTTCCGTCCGCCAAATGGAATTCCTCTTCATTATCCCGGTACATACCATAGAAATCGCGAGGTCCCATGTAATACGAAACGCCAAACTCCGACTTCTTATGGTTCACTTTTCCAAAAACATTATATTCTCCCCACATGGCATTCATCCCCTGAGACAAATCCACTCCAAAGTTTCCCCCCGTTTCCGGACGGCGGACAATATAATCAAGCACTACCTCAGCATTACCATAACGCAAACCTGGATTGTCATGATACTCTATTCGAATAATGTCTGATGGCTGTAATGCCTTAATCTCTTCAACTTCTGCTTTCGCTCCATTAATACGAAGCTGAAGTTCTCCTCCCCCTAACACTCCTATCTCATTATTCATGGGGTTTATCTGAATACGGGGAAGCATCATCTGTTGCAACAGATTGACTCCATTTGTCGAAACCTTCATTTGCCGTTCAGAAGGAAAAATCAACTTACGATCCGAATGACTGATCTGTCCGGAAGCACTAACTGTTACACCTTCCATAGCCACAGCATCATCTTCCAACAAAATTTCCCCTAAATTTATATTCTGTTTAATTCCGTCTAATACAATGAATTGCGTACGATACCCCACACAGGATAGTGCCAATAAATAATTGCCTGCATAAACCTTATTCAGCAAGAAATCGCCTTTGCCATTCGTAGTAGTCCCTCCAACAAAAACCGAATCTGCTGTTTGTAAAACTACATTAACATATTCTGCTGCCTTTTTGCTTGTCGCGTCTTTCACAGTGCCCTTTATAATTATTTGTTGGGCAAAACTCCTTGTACCATACTGACTACCAGTATGGCTATCATTACTATTTTTCTCATTTTAAATATTATGATTTTATTCTTTTACAAGATGGCCTGTCCTGATTAAAAGTTATTGTTTTACAGTTTAGACGCTAGAAGCTGAAAAAAATGTTGCACTTTCCCTAAACTTTTTTCGCTTAAAAAAAATTGGTTTATAATGGAGCTCGTGAGAAAACCTGTTTCAATAATGAAAAAAATTCTTCTAACATTAGCACTTGCCTTTTGTTGTGCTGCAGGGCAAGGACAAACTACAGCCAAACCGGCAGATGTCAATATTCAAGAGTTAAATACAAAGTGGGCAAAATTCACTCAGTATGCCGAACAAAAGCAAATAAATAAAGCGGTAGAAGAGGGAATACGGATAAGTACGCTCTTTACTCAAAACAGGCAATATAAAGAAGCCTTTGCCACTTGCCGACAAATGGATGCATTGATTTATTATAATGAGCAAGAAAAAAAATCACCCGAATACAAATTACGTTTCATGGTGGGTAAAGAACGCCTGCGTATGTATACGAATCTGAAAAAAATACAGAACAATGCAAGATACTATTGAAACAACTTCATTCCTATACAGACCAATTAAAATCAGACTCTTTACAAGAAGAGCTTCTAATGACGGAAGCCAATTATTATCAAACTTTCGGTATGACAGACAAAAGCTTGGAATGTTACAACATCTTATTCCAAAAGCGCTCTGCCGGTAAAAGACGAAAAAGGAATAGACCAATGCTATAAAGACATGTTGGGATATGCCGAACAGAATAATAATGCCCCATTGGCTATTGCAATGAGAAAACTTTATACTTCATGGCAAGATTCCATAAAAGCAGTAAAAACAGCCAATGAACTAAACACACTGCAACAAAAATATGAAACCAGTCAAAAGACTTTGCAGGAAAAAGAAGACAAGATTACCACAAATCTAATTATTATCATTGCACTATGTGTGTTATCCGCCATATTGGCTGCCGGAATTATTATTCTTAGCTACCCTGTTATTTAAACATATCCGCCAAAGTAAAGAAATTGAAACATAGCCTACAGATAGCGAATGAAAACAATGAGCAGAAAGTCTAAATTTATCGGTAATATCAGCGCCAAATTGAACCAAGTCTGAATACAATAGATGAAGCAACAAAGGAAACAATATCCACCCCAATATTACATGAAAACATCAAGGCACTGAAAGAATTAATGACAGCTATCCAAACGTATATTTCATTGGAAGAAACACGTGAAGAACATTATCCGCTAAAGGAACTGAACATAAATACATTGTGTGAAAGTATTATGGAAAAAGCGAAAATAAACTTCAAATCCGGAGTAGAAGCAGTGGTAAATGTTCCACGTGTAAATATTAAGACAAATGCAGAAGAATTGGAACGTATATTAAACCATTTATTGAACAATGCGGCAGAATATACGAAAAGTGGTAAGATTTCACTGGAATTCAAAAAACGAAGCGCCCATACACATCAATTCATACTAACCGATACGGGAACGGGAATTCCGGTTGAAGCACGTGAAAAACTGTTCAAGCCATTTGCAGAAATACGCGATTTAACGCAAGGAAACGGACTAGGGTTGCCTACTTGCAGCCTTATCGCTTATAAATTAAATGGTACACTGACTTTGGACACTGATTATAAAAAAGGAACTCGGTTTATACTGGAACTTCATGTATAATAGTGTACATTCTCACATATTAACACGGATTATTCATTTTGACAATCAATAAATTTGATGTAATCCATGTTAATATGTGATGATTCCTGTACCTCTCCGCTAGTGAGATTATAAATAATTAATGAGAAGAAAGAGACAACACATCCAATCCTGAAGGAATTTGGAATACCCTTAATCCAAATTCGGGAAGAACAGCCAACAAATGGTCAAAAACCTCTGCTTGCAAACGTTCGTATGGAATCCAGTCTTTATTGGCTGAGAAGAAATAAAGTTCTATGGGTAATCCTTGCGGCGTAGGTTGTAATTGACGCACCATCAAAATCAATTCTGTATTCACCCGAGGATTATGACGCAAATAATATTCCAGATAGTGACGAAATACATAAAGATTCACCTCCTCCTTTCCTGTCTTTTCAAAGCCTGACATCCAGACTTGTTTTTCAAATTTTTTCATTTGTTCCGGTGTACAGAAACGGACCGTATTCATATCTATATTAATAGAACGTTTCACTCTGCGTCCACCACTTTCCCTCATGCCACGCCAATTCTGAAACGAATCACTGACCAATGCATAAGGTGGGACTGTAGTTATAGTATTATCCCAATTGCGTACCTTTACAGTGGTAAGAGTCACTTCTATTACTGTACCGTCCGCTCCGTATTTCGGCATGGTAATCCAATCTCCCGGACGGAGCATATCATTGGCAGAAAGCTGGACTCCGGCTACCAGCCCCATAATCGTATCTTTGAAAACCAACATCAAGATAGCTGCAGAAGCACCCAATCCGGTAAGAATATTCACAGGATCTTTATCAATCAAGGTACTGACTATAATGATCACCCCTACACAAATCACAATCAGTTTTATCATCTGATATACCCCTTTCAGAGGATGATTCTTTAGTTTCTCATGTTCGCTTGAAATGGTATAGAGGGAAGTCAGAAAAGAACAAATCAACTTCATGGCTACAGACCGTGATATACAACCCAGCATAGCTTCAGAATGAATGTCAAAGTCACAGGTTCATGCGGAAAAGCAAAAGGAAGCAATACATACAATATAATAGGTGGAATAAGATGACACATATTATCTAATACAGCATCATTGAATAAATAATCATCCCAAGTAGCCTGAGTCCTTGCCGTCAGTTTCTTTATAGTAGGAACTACTATTTTTCTACAAAAATAATCTGCCACAAAAGCAATGATCAGAATCCCTGCTATAATGACAATACGCTGGGTTATACCCAGGCTTTCCTTATGCACACCCATCTGTTGCAATAAGTTAGTAAGATCGTTGTTTATTGTATCCATATTTCCATGTGTTTGTCGCAAAGATACACAAATTCACCACAGATAACGCAAATCCATACAGTTTTTAAATCGAGTTGTCCGTATAAATCTGACCAATCTGTGGTGAAACCAAACAATTATTTTTTCTTAGTCAGCCATTTTTCCTGAATATGCTGCATCACTTCATACCAGTTAGGAATATAAATGGTAGCAAAAATTGTATTCACAGCCATACCGAACACCACTGCCGCACCCAGTGCCACACGGCTGCCTGCACCGGCTCCTGTGGCAAACAACAACGGCATCACACCCAGCACGAAGGTAAATGAAGTCATCAGGATAGGACGCAAGCGCACATGCCCTGCCTCGTATGCCGCCTCACGGATAGGATTGCCGGCCTTACGGTAATCACGGGCGAACTCCACAATCAAGATACCATTCTTCGCAGACAAGGCTATCAGCAGAATAATACCGATCTGGGTATAGATACTCACCGGAACCCCCATCACCCAGCAGCCCAACATCGCTCCCAAAATAGCAACCGGAAGCCCCATCACGGCAGCCACTGGACTTGTCCAGCTTTCATACTGTGCCGCCAGTACCAAATAGGCTACCAACAAGGCCATGATTAAAATAATTGTAGTAGTATTACCTGCCTGAGTTTCCTGATAGGCAACAGAGGTCCATTCATATCCAAACTCACCACCTAGCTGATTTTTAATCAAACTCCCCATAGCCTCTATCGCCTGTCCGGAACTACTGCCCGCAGCCGGCGTACAAGTGATGGAAGCAGCCGAATACATATTATACCGGTTTATCTGGTCCATCCCCAGTTTTTGTTCTATCTGCGTAAAACTGCTGAAAGGCACCATCTCTCCCTTCGAATTGACCACACTCAGTTTTAACACATCATCAATCACTTTTTGGGCTTGTTCGCCAGCCTCCAATTTCACTTGGTAGATACGGCCGAATTCCACAAAATCATTTACATAAGCCTGCCCCATGTAATACCCTAATGTAGAAAAGACCTGATTCAACTGCAAACCCATCAACTGAACTTTATCCCGGTCTATATTCAAAAAATATTGAGGTACATCCGCTTGATACATACTGCTCATGGAAGCGACAGCCGGCTCATTATGATAATTAGCCAATAAAGCCTCAACCGCCTTTTGCAGTTCTTCCGGACCCAAAGACTTACGATCCTCCAGTTCGAGTTGTAAACCACCTGTATTGCCCATACCTGGAATAGCAGGAGGAATAATACCAAAGACTTGGGCTTCCTGTATCATGGCATATGCCTGTCCGTTAAAACGATTGACCACCGCTTGAGCGGTATGCTCTTTACCCGCACGCTCTTTCCAATTCTTCAGCACCACAAAATAGGTAGCCGCATTAGGCAACTGACCACCTCCCATGATACTGAATCCGTTTACGCCCAAATAAGTCTTCACTTCGGGATACTCTGACAAAATAGCATCAATCTGCTTACCCACCATCTGTGTACGCTCTAAAGAAGAAGCTGCCGGAAGCTGAATGGCAATCATAAAATATCCGTCATCTTCTTCAGGAATAAAGGTGCTGGGCCATTTTACAAACATCAGAATAGCAATGACTGAGATTACGATATAAGAACCGATAGCAATGACCGGCCGTGCCAACAACCATTTTACCGAAGCGTCATAAACCCGCTGCATCCAGTCATTCATCTTGTCAAACCAGAGGAACAAACGCGCTTTATGCGTCGGGGTGGGACGGAGCAACAGAGCGCAGACTGCCGGAGTCAAGGTCAATGAGTTGAAACCACTTATCACTGTAGAAGCCGCGATGGTCAAAGCAAACTGTTTATAAAGCTGCCCGGAAATACCGCTAATCAGCGTAGTAGGAATAAATACGGCAAGCAGTACCAGCACCACTCCGACAATAGGTCCGGTAATCTCCCCCATAGCCTGCTCGGTAGCGGCACGGGCGTCCAGCTTCCCTTCATCCAGAATACGGGTGGCATTTTCAGTCACCACTATGGCATCATCCACTACAATGGCTATAGCCAATATCAAGCCGAACAGTGTCAATGTATTGATGGAAAAGCCTAAAGCAGCCATTACCGCCAATGTTCCGATAAGGGACACAGGGATAGTAAGACAGGGGATAAGAACCGCCCGCCAGCTTTGCAGGCAAAAAAAAGATAACCAGCACCACCAGAATAATCGCTTCCACAAAGGTCTTCATCACTTCATCAATGGAGTCGTGTACCACATCGGTAGTATCCAACGTCACATTGTATTTCACCCCGGCCGGAAATGTTTCAGCCAGTTCCGCCATACGGGCACGGACGTGTTTAGAAACATCCAGCGAATTACTTCCCGGCAACTGGTAAACAGCAATAGCAGCCGTAGGTTGCCCTTTCAAGCGGGAAACAACTCCATACCCGGCACTGCCCAACTCAATTTTTGCAACATCTTTCAGACGGAGCACTTTTCCCTGGTCTTCCACTCTCAATATGATGTCGCCGAACTCTTCGGGAGTAGAAAGACGTCCTTTTACATTCAGCGTATATTGAAAATCATTATCAGCCGAACTGCCGATGGGTTGTCCCACATAACCGGCAGACACTTCCATATTCTGACTTTGAATGGCAGCATAAACCTGCTGCGGGGTAATATTGCGGATACGCATGGTTTCAGGATTCAGCCATACGCGCATGGAATAATCACCGGCTCCCATGACATCCACCGCTCCTACCCCTGGTACACGTGTCAACTGGTCTACCAGATTCAAATTGGCATAATTGGTCAGATAAAGGCCATCATAAATACTGTCACCACTCAGTGTAAGCATCATCACAATATTGGATGACTGCTTCTGCACCGTCACTCCCTGTACCTTCACAGCTTCGGGTAAAGAATTCAATGCTACACTGACACGGTTTTGTACCATCACAGTTGCCATATCGATATCCGTTCCCACTTCGAAAGTCACTGTCAGCGAATAAGCGCCCGATGCAGAGGAATTGGAACTCATATACAACATTCCGTCCACACCGTTTACCTGCTGTTCAATGGGGATACCGACAGTTTGAGCTACAGTTTCAGCATTGGCACCCGGATATACCGCACTGACTTGCACGGTAGGAGGCGTAATATCGGGATATTGCGCCACGGGCAATATATTCAGGGTTACAAGTCCGGCCACCACGAATAACAAAGCCAGCACCGTGGCAAATATAGGCCGTTCTATGAAAAATTTTGAAAACATAAGGCTATTGAAGTTTATTGGTTTGTTCTATCGGTTTAATTTTCATGCCTTGACGCACTTTCAACAATGCCTTGGTGACATAACGTTCGGAAGGTGACAAGCCACTTTTTACAACACGCATATTATGATCCGCCAACTGCCCGACTTCAATATGCCGATAATTCACTATATCACTGTCATTCACTACATACAAATATTTACCCAACTGGTCTGTTCCGATAGAAGCATCATTAACCAACACTGCATTCCGCGCTTCACCGTATGGTAAGGTGACACTGACAAATAATCCGGGACGAAGCATCCCGTCAGGGTTATCCAATTCCGCACGCAAACGAAGAGTACCTGTAGTTAATGTCACATTGGGAGAAAGATAATCCAGTTTCGCTTTCCATGACTGTGCCCCGTCAGTTCCCAAACGCAAGGTTACAAAATGAGTTTCCGCAGGAATCTTGCTGGCAGCCTCCTGGGCCAGCTCGTATGTCAGATATTGGTTATCTGCAATATTAAAATAGGAATACATACGGTTATCCTTATAAACAGTAGCCAATTTAACCGGTTGCAAAGCACCACCAATATACGCCCCGACAGAATAAGCCGAAACATCAACCACTCCGTCACAAGGAGCCTTGACATAGCAATAACTCAAGTTGGTACGCGCAGTTTTCAAAGCTGCTTCAGCATTACTTACGGCAGCCTCACAAGCCGCCACATGACTTTCCGCCTGTAAATATTGTATACGGCTCACCGCATCACTTTTTATCGCTTCTTTCATACGTTGATAACTACTGACAGTATATTCAAGATTGGCTTTAGCCGTTTTTAATTCAGCTTCCGCTTGTTTCACTGAATTTTCATAAAGTGTCGGTTCTATAACGAACAATACCTGTCCCTGACGTACCCGGGAACCAGGTGCAAAATTCTTGGATTGTAAAGTTCCATTTACTCGTCCCACCAAATCTACAGTAGATTCCGCTTCCAGATAACCGGGATAATCTTTGGTCAGCGTCACATTTTCCACCAAAGGTTTCGCAACATCTACAGGCAATGCCTGCATTTCTGTCTGAGAAGGTTTATTTTTATCGCAGGCGGTCAACACACATACCGTCCATGCGAAAGCTATCATTATTTTTTTCATATCTTGGGTTAGGTTTTTATTATTTCTATAGTTCAACAGCTTTTCCGTCGCAGCCTACCAGCCTCCTCCCAATGCCTGATACATCTGGATCAGACAAAGCAATGAATATCCCTGTGCCTGCACCAATGAATTCTCGTATGACAGTAACGAACGCTGTGCATCCAATACATTTTGGAAAGGGCTCAGCCCCTGTTTGTATAAGTCCAATGAAGTTTAAATGCCTCTTTCCCCTGATTCAACATCTCACGACATGCTACAATCTGTTTGATGGAATTCTTATAACTACTCATGGCATTATCCACCTCCTGCACCGCTGTAAGAACCGTAGTATTGAACTGATTGATTGTTTCATCCAGTTGTGCACGCTGCAAGCGTACATTATTCGCACGCTGGCCACCATTAAAAATCGTCCAGCTCATAGAGGGAGCGATACTCCATGTCATACTGCTACGTCTAGTAAAATCTTTCATATCATGTGAAAGCATAGCCGAAGGAACCGTTCAGAAAAAATTGAGGGAAGCCAATCGGTCTTGGAAAGCTCCCAACAAGGCTGCTTGTGCATTGACTTGACGTTCGGCAACCCGTACATCGGGACGTCGTAAAAGTAATTGTCCGGGAAGACCGACCCCTACCGGCTCTATATAATCGGGTAACGGTTTTCCCGTTTCCAGTGCAGCCGTCACATCCTGAGGATAAAGCCCGAGCAATACAGCCAACGCATTCATATATTGAATAATACCGGATTCTGTAGCAGGAATAGAAGCCAATGTACTATAATAAACCGATTTAGCCTGAGCCACATCCAGTTTGGAAGCCAGTCCGGTATTATAACGCACTTCAGTTATATCCACCACCGCCTTTTGAGATAAAGCATTGCGCTGTAACACACTAAGTTCCTGTTGGGCCTCACGCAAATTAAAATAGGCTGACGCCACTTCTGCACAAAGACTTACCATCGTCGCATTGTACTCTTCACGACTTGCCGCAAAATTTTCTTTCTGCGCTTTCACCCGTTGGCGGATGGAACCGAACACATCCACCTGCCAGCTCATATTAACCGTTGCATCATAATACCCCACTCTGGATTGAGGCTGTCCCGTACCGGTATTGCCACTAGTCTGTTGGCGGTTCCACCCGGCATCCAATGACAAAGCCGGATAATAGCCTCCTCTGGCTATCCTCAGATTCGCTTTCGCCATATCTATACGATTCAAGGCTGTAAGGACAGACGGATTCTGCCTGACAGCCACATGAATCAATGAATCCAGTGTGGCATCCTGAAATACAGTCCACCAATGGTCATCCACCGGAAGCAGTTGTTGAAACATCGCATCCTCTTCTTGCCAATGTTCCGGCAAGGGTACATTCAATAATTTTTCGGCCCGCTGCTGGGCATTCAGTGCCAAAGGAATGATTAAAAGGAGCCATACTCCCCATCTACGTATTTTCCTCATAAGTTTATCACATTAAAAAACATTAGGAAAACACATGAAACAACGTTTTGTTTAACCCTTTGACTTTCAAAAACAAGACAGCCTCTCCTTCTGAGAAGAAAAGGCTGCACCATACAATATGAAAAGAGAAGTTATTTCCCAAACATATTATTTATTAATGACATAGAGCCGGTCAGCATACTTCCCAAGACATCCTGGTTGAATGCAATGGAATAGTTTCCGGGAGATAACTGTATATCCATTTGTACGATACCGTTTTTGCCGATTTTCTTCAATTCTTTAGCCTTTATATTATAATAGGCAAAACGGCGGAAACTTTGATACACATCACTCATCTCCACATCTACATGCTGCAATACAGAAGCGCCGCCTGCTACCGTAGGCAGCTCTAATGCCTTTCCATTATCCAACGTCAGGACACACTTACTGTCATTAGGAATTTCCACCTCATGCCCCGACCCGATAGTAACAGCCAGCGAATAACGTATGGTACTTTTATACTGAAATCCAGCGAGTGCCACATATACGTCCATATTATTGGAAACACCCAGATTCATACCCTCGCATACCACTGTACGCACTCCGGTCTGGTTGGTTTCATCATAAATTACCTTTTGTGCCATAGCTCCTATACCCAGAAGCAAAAAGGCGAATAAAAACAATACTTTCTTCATAATTCTTCAGTTATTATTTCATCATACAACAAAAATCAAACTCATAATGATGACAATATTAACAAAAACTTTTCATACAACATATATCACAACGCATCATTTATACGTTTTTATCCGAACAAGCATAGAACTATAACCTTTCGCATCTCTTATTTCAATCTACTCTACCGATTCGATTCCAACGAATTGAATTTTGCTCTTCATCTTTTGAAAACCAAATCCATTGTACTACACCCACAATGAAATCATCAGGCACCAATCCCCAATGTCGTGAATCCAATGAATGGTGTATATTGTCTCCCAGCATAAAATAATAATCATGCTTAAACTGATAATTTGTGAAACGATGATTTCCTATAAAATATGCGCTATCTTTATAATCTATTTTCTGTTTAGTCTCCCATTCCATAACACTTCCATATTGGGTAGCAGTCAAACTATTTATCGGGATTTGATCACCTTTGCAAGGTATATAAAGAGGACCGAATTTTTCAGCAGTCCATCCTAACAGGTCATAGTAATTATGATCAAAAGAAAACGTAAGGCTATCCTCGACTAAGGCAGATAATGTAGGCAGGATAATTGCCAC
>ENA-OQDL01000829-OQDL01000829.1-human-gut-metagenome-genome-assembly--contig:-NODE-829-length-17788-cov-4.668705_pt1 | contig 17788 bp, 19 predicted proteins | sample MGYA00242782_ERZ504609 | MGnify/ENA primary metagenome ERZ504609 (study PRJEB26092, sample SAMD00036320) | human gut metagenome | host: Homo sapiens | study: EMG produced TPA metagenomics assembly of... | reverse complement strand
TGAACGATTTATTTGCGTGTTTGGGATTAGCCCAGACCCGCAAGTTATTGACAAACTTTTCAAAGAACTCATTTTATTTACTGCCAGAGCCGCTTAGGCTTGGCGAATTTTTAACGAACTATTGTTAAAGATAGCCGGACTTTTTATTTCGGTGGAATATAGAGGTTGTTAGTATAAAAATAAAAACTTAAATTTAGGTTGTATGGTTAAACGTTATGGTTGTGCAGGCATTTTATTGTTTGCAATGGGATTATTTCCTTTATTGGCACAGGACAATGCTGTGGCTAAAGAGATGGCTATAAAGATAGCCGATCGTATTGTTGCTTCTACGGTTTATGAATTCAAGGATGTAAAAACAGGTAAAGTATACACTTCTTTGGATAATGTTTCTTTAAACCCGGATATGCGTGTCAATAGTAAATATTTGAATTGGCATTACACAAACGGAGTAACAAATATGGCTTTGATGGAGTTGGGTGATAAAATACAGAACCGGAAATATGAGGATTATGTGCTGAAGAATATGAAGTTCATTTTTGATAAGACTAACCAGTCCTATTTTCATCGTTTGTATGATAAGACTTTCCGTGAAGGAGGATGGAGAGCGGTTCCCCGTCTTACTTGGCATATGATTTATAGAAACAAGCGTTTGGATGACAACGGTCCTATGGGGGCTAGTTTGATAACTTTGAACCAGCGTCATCCGGATGATGCTTTTCAAAAATATATTGAAACAACCAATCATCATATTATGGTTTCAGAACCTCGTTTGGCCGATGGAACCATAGCCCGTTTATGGCCTCATGAAAATACAATTTGGGCAGATGATGCGTTTATGGCGGTGTCTTTTATTTCCCGTATGGGAGAGGTTACTGGTGAAAAGAAGTATTTTGATGATGCTGCCAATCAGATATTGAATTATACACGATATTTGTGGTGTCCTGAAAAACAGATTTATTATCATTGCTATCATACGGATAATAAGGAACATGGAGTGGCGCATTGGTCCCGGGCCAATGGATGGATTTTTATGGCGACAGCCGATCTGTTGGCAAGAATGCCGGAAAATCATCCTATGCGTGAGGATGTGATAAAGAATTTCCAGATGCAGGCTAGTGGGGTAGCGCGGTATCAAGGGAAAAACGGTTTGTGGCATCAGTTGTTGGATAAAGAAGATTCTTATGAAGAAATTACCGGTAGTTCTATGTTTGTATTTGGCATAGCTAAAGGTGTGAAGGAAGGATGGTTGCATCCGGATTTCATTTATGTAGCATGGCAGGGATTCAAAGGAATATTGTCAAAAATTTCAGAGAATGGTGATGTGACGGCTATTTGTGTCGGTACAGGTATTATGCCTTCCACCGTATTTTATTATAATCGTCCCACTCAGGAAAATGATCCGATGGGTGAAGGGCCTGTGTTACGCGCTTTGGTGGAAATGATTGATGCGCCTAAATACACGGAGATTAGTGCGAACGATCAGTATGATAGGATAAAATAAAAAAAGAGATTAATTTACCCGTTGGCAAGCTGAGCTTAAGTTGTCAACGGGTATATGTTAGAATGTTAAATCAAAACGCCCTTCTGTCACTCTTCCTCCTTCAAAAGTTCCGCTGATTATTTTGTTTTTCAAATCAAAGCGGGTAATATTGACAATGCCGTCTTCCAGTCTTTCTCTTGTTTATTACCATCTTTGAATACGGCGTCGGTATAGATGGTCTGATCATTATCCATCTTTTCAATATCACTGTAAACGGTGATATTTTTTTCTTTCGGGTCAATGATATTGAAAGAAATAGACGTATTGGTATCTACCCAAACGTATACATGGACTGTTGCTTTTTCATCTTCATTATAAGCAGGATAGTAGGATGCTTTATGGTCCGGCCCATAGCGTTGTCCTGTATATACCCAGCCGTCTATCAGACAGCCAAAGGTATTGGCGCCTGTCTGAGTGGCAGGCGGCATGAGAGTAGGATCTGCTGAAAAGTCTTCTCCATCGCAGGCACAGCATAACGCGACAGTTAATATTATTGTAATAAGATATTTAATCATAGTCTGAATCTTTTAAAAGTGATAGTTAATACCTGCCGAGAAAGATAATTGAGAAATGTCATCCGAACCGTTCATCGGATAATGTGGTTGTACCATCCATTCTTTATGATGATAGCGGACGGAATATTCACCGGAATACGCCAGGATATAGCTTATCCTTGCACTGATCCCCCAATGGGTGAAAAGGTGGTATTCTCCGCCTACTCCAAAGTTTGCCGCCCATTTGTTCATGGATACTTTTCGTGGTTTATCATATACCATACTGTCGTCTTTATATAACTGGTATCCGGTTCCGGTAGTAAAATACCAATCGAATTGTTGTTTCAGCCAATGCAGGGAGAACTGTGGAGCAAAATAATGTGTTTGAATCTTGTCTGTGGTATTTGTCGTGTTGCCTGTATACCGGCTGCCTTGATAAAGTATTCCGAATCCGGCTCTAATGGCAGGCTTGTTTCCTACCAGGTAAGTATAACTTCCTGACCAACCTATGCCGTTGCGCAAATTCGAGGAATATCCTGCTATTCCTATCAGCTTTCCGGTGTAGAGGGTAGGACCTGTCTGAAAGGATAGAACGGATCGTTTGTCAGTGCCGGATTGTGCATATAGCGATGTTGGACACAGCAGCGTGGCTACTATAATAAAATATAGTTTGTTTTTCATGGTCATTGTGTTTATCTAGGTGGGTACAAAATAATAAATCATTGGAAATAACAGCATTAATAGTTTTCTTATTTTAAGTAATCCGTGAAAAATGTGATAGATTAACACTTTCCTGCCATCTTTATTCCATTCATTCTGTTTTCTTATGAAGATTATTCACTTTAAAACCTTATAGTTTATGAAACCAGTAGAATCAGACCGGTTGGATGCCGAAGAGCGTAGAGAACTGAGCAGTTCTGATTTCGGAATTCCTGAAGAGCGTGCTTTCCCGATGCCCGATGCGGCACATGTGCGGGCGGCGGAAGCCTATTTCCGTTATGCTAGTGATGATCAGAAGCCTGAGTTGGCGAGGAATATACTGGAAAAAGCGACTGAATACGGAGTGCGTGTAGAGAGTCCTGTGGTGCTGTCTTGGGCCGGGAAATAGTTGTTGTATAATGATTTGACCTTTTGTGTTGCTGAATATTGTGTAAATGTAGGTGCCGAATCGTGAAGGAAAGTTATTATTTAAATATTTTCCTAAGGAAATTTGTTATATAGGAAAGTATGGAATATATTTGGAAAAAGTTTCCTGAGGAAATAATTAAAGGAGATAACATAACAGAGTCCGGTTTTAATTATGAAGAAGAGTATGAAAAAAGAGTTTATAAAAAGGTATGGATGGACATTGCTTGGTATTGTGGCAGGAATGGTAGGAGGATATTTGTATTGGCGGTATGTAGGTTGCACCACTGGGACTTGCCCTATCACTTCTTCTCCTGTCAACAGTTCCATTTGGGGGGCGGCAATGGGGGGATTGTTGCTCAGTTCATTTATGCCGGAGCATAGAAAGATAAAGAAGGAGGAATAAGTATGAATAAAACGATTTTATTTTTTTTTAGCCCTTGTGCTGGCTGCCACAACAGCTTGCGGCAGAGGAAGCAGTAATAATAACCCTGTAAAAGAAGAAACTATGGCAACAGAAGGAAATGGAAAAGTCATACATTTGACTAAAGCTGAATTTTTGGCGAAAGTATATAATTTCGAGAAAAACCCGGAAGAGTGGAAATATGAAGGTGACAAACCGGCTATTGTGGATTTCTATGCTGACTGGTGTGGTCCTTGCAAAATGGTAGCTCCTATTTTGGACGAATTGGCAAAAGAATACGATGGCCAGATTGTGATTTATAAAGTGGACACGGAGAAAGAACAGGAACTGGCAGGCGCGTTTGGTATACGGAGTATTCCGTCCATTCTGTTCATCCCCATGGAAGGAAAGCCGGAGATGGCACAGGGGGCTATGCCCAAAGCGTCATTTAAAAAGGCTATTGATGAGTTTTTATTGAAAAAATAAGTACTTTTGTGCAATAGCATCAAGAAGAAAGAGCAATATGGAAACTTTATGTAAAATAAGAGATCTCTATCGCGCTATTGCAGAATTTGAAACACGGTTTGAAAAGGCGCACCACCTTTGTCTGAACGAAGGAATGTTGCTGTGCTGTCTCTCCAGAAAGAAACGCCTGTCCTCGGGAGAGATAGCAGAGCAATTGGGGCTTTCTAATTCGAATACTTCTAAGGTTATCAGATCTGTAGAGGATAAAGGCTATATAGAGCGTAATTTGGGAGATTGTGACAAACGCCAGATGTATTTCTCGCTTACGGAGGAAGGAAAGAAAATACTGAAGGAGATGGAATGCTGTAATATTGAGATTCCTGAGTTACTGAGGTCTGTATTATAATAGTAAGAAAGATACCGCTGTAGATGAAGTCTGTTTTTATTTTTATATCATTGCTGATAATGCTCTGTCCCGCTTTTCCGCAAAGCAGGATGGAGCATTATCTTGATTCTTTGGGATTGGTGAATGTAGGCCGGATGGACCCGACATTGAAAATAGATTTGATGTATACCCGTGCCGACAATTTTACCGGGAAAGTCCTTTATGAGGATTTGCAGGAGGCCTATCTTCATCCCGAGGCTGCCAAAGCCTTGTTGCAAGCGCAAAAGCGGTTGAAAGAGTTGTATCCCGGTTATTCTCTGATTATTTATGATGCCGCCCGTCCCATGTCCGTGCAGCAGAAAATGTGGAATGTGGTAAAAGGTACTTCCCAAAATATATATGTATCCAATCCGGCCCGGGGAGGAGGGTTGCATAATTATGGTTTGGCGGTGGATGTGAGTATTGCAGATGAAAAAGGAAATCCTTTGCCTATGGGGACCAAGGTGGATCATTTGGGCAAGGAAGCACACATAGATACCGAGGCGGCAATGGTACAGCAGGGAATCATTACAGCGCAGGAACGGAAAAACCGTTTGCTGCTGCGCCGGGTCATGACGGATGCGGGTTATAAACCTTTGCGCAGTGAGTGGTGGCATTTCAACTTCCGCAGTCGTGAAGAGGCAAAACGGAACTATAAAGTAATTAGATAAAGGATGGAAATATCAACAAAAACACTCCATTTCATCGAAGAACACAGAGAGGACGATACGCGTACACTTGCTTTGCAAAGTAAGAAATATCCCGATGTAGACATGGCGGCAGCTGTCACACAAATTGCCGGACGGCAGGTGGCGGCCCGCAAGATACCTTCATGGTATCCGGTTTCTGCATTATGGTATCCCCCTCATTTGTCTATGGAGCAATGTTCTTCCGAAGCAACTGCTTTGTATAAGGCCTCTTTGTTGGAAGGCGATACTTTTGCCGATTTAACCGGAGGTTTCGGTATTGATTGCAGCTTTATCTCCCGGAATTTCAAGCAGGCTGATTATGTGGAAAGGCAGTCAGGACTTTGTGAGCTGGCTTTGCATAATTTCCCTTTGTTGGGGTTGGGGCACATTCGGATACACAACCGGGACGGGGTATCCTATTTGCAGGAAATGCTTCCGGTAGATTGCTTGTTTTTAGACCCTGCCAGAAGAGACGGACACGGTGGAAAGACGGTTGCCATCTCTGATTGCGAGCCGGATGTTACTGTTTTGGAGCCTTTGCTGGTTGATAAGGCAAAGAAAGTGATGGTGAAATTATCGCCTATGCTGGATCTGTCATTGGCATTGAACGAGTTGAAAACAGTTCGTGCGGTACACATTGTCGCTGTGAATAACGAGTGCAAGGAGTTATTGCTGATACTGCAAAAAGAGTCCGTTTCATCGGAGGTAAGCATCCATTGCGAACATATTGCAGGCAACGGGGAGAGCCGGCATTACACCTTTACCTTGAAGCAGGAAAAAACATCGCCCTGTCTTTTGGCCGATGAAGTCGGAACTTATTTGTATGAACCGAATGCCGCTATACTGAAAGCCGGTGCTTTTCGTTCTCTCACACAAACCTATCCTGTGGCGAAACTTCACCTCAACAGCCATTTATATACCTCTGTTTCTTTGGTTCCGGATTTTCCGGGACGTCGTTTCCGGGTTGAGGCCGTATCGGGTTTTGGAAAAAAGGAATTGAAAGCGTTCTTGATGGATATGGACAAGGCGAATATTACGATCCGCAACTTTCCATTATCGGTTGCGGAACTTCGCAAACGTTTGAAACTGAAAGAGGGAGGAGATGATTATATCTTTGCCACTACCTTGTCCGGCGGGCAGAAAGTCTTGATTAGAGGGAAGAAGTGTTAGTTTATAATCAGTTTGTAACCTATTCCCCTTACATTCACAATCCGTATGCTTTGGTCTTTGGACAGTTTATGGCGTAATTTCGTAATAAATACATGCAGGCTGCGTGAATTGAAGAAGCTGTCATCTCCCCATAGTTCCAACAAGATGCTTTGGCTGTTCACCACTTCATTCCGGTTCTCACACAGGCGTTTTAGGATTTCCGATTCCCGGTGGGAGAGTTCTTGTATGTTCCCTGCAAAATCCAGTTGTTGGGTGACGGAGTTGAACTGATATCCTCCGATGGTGTAGGTATTGGTTATTTCTTTTTCCACAAAAGCTTTGTGCATCAAGGCTTTGAGGCGTACAATAAGCTCCTGCATACCGAATGGTTTTTTCAGATAGTCATTAGCTCCCAGTTCAAATCCTTTTACTACATCATTGATGGCAGACCGGGCGGTGAGGAATAATACCGGGGTTGCTTTATCCGATTGGCGGATGCGGCGTACCATTTCAAAGCCATCCATACGGGGCATCATGACATCGGCTACCAATACGTCCGGTTTCTGTTCGAAAAACTTTCTTAAGCCTTCTTCACCATCTCCGGCGGTAGTAATGATAAAATCCTGTTCTTCCAGTGTGTCCTTGATAATCATGGCAAGAGTCTGTTCATCTTCTACTAATAAAACGTGTATCTTTTCCATTTGCTTATTCGGGAATTTTAAGTGTAAAGGTACTGCCTTTTCCTGTGCTGCTTTCCACGGAAACAGTTCCTTTATGCTGTTCTATCATTGTTTTTACATAATAAAGTCCTAATCCATATCCTTTTACATTATGCAGATTACCGGTCGGAACCCGATAAAACTTATCAAACAGATGTTTTTGTCTGTCGGCAGGAATACCTATTCCTTTGTCTTGTATCTTTAGCATCACATAAGCGTTACGGTCACCGTTGCATGAATTGTTGCAGCGTATTGCAGAAATGTAAATATATGCCTTTTCATCGGAATATTTTATAGCATTATCTATCAGATTGCTGATCACGTTATACAGGTGCAAGCGGTCTGCACGTAGGGTTATGTTTTCTTCCATAATGAGTTTGAACTCAGTCGGCTTATCAGCTTTCAATCTATGTTGGCTGATCAGATTTTCCAACATAGGCCTCAGTTCGACAGGTTCATAGTTCAGACGGAAGTTCTTCCGTTGCTCCATACTCATGGAAAGGATCTGTTCCACCAGTCCGCTGAGCTGTTTCAGCTGGGTTTGGATAATCTGAAGATAGTTCTGTCGTTTCGTCAGGTTTTCTGCTCCGTTGAAGTTCAGTAATGCATCGTTGGCAGCGTAGGCTACGGCTATCGGAGTTTTCAGTTCGTGAGTAATGTTATGCGTGAAGTCCTCTTTCATTTCTTCTACACTTTTCTGCCTTAAGATGATACGGATAAGAAACCAGAATGATACCCCAATATAATAATGATAAAGAAGAGGTATAAAGTATCCCCTTCATTTGTTGCAAGACGATGGTATTTGTCGGTTCCACCCATAACCGGTATGCCATTTTGTTGTACAAGTCATAATTGTAATAGTAGCTCACTGCTTCTTTGCCCGGCCTGTATTTTTGAGGTGAGCTGAGTCCTTGTACGACCGTGCTGTCTTGACGTAAATTCACTATTTCGATGCGGTGAGGCAGGTAGATGATTCCGCGCATGGCAAGTGTCCTTGTAAAAAGGCTGTCGAAAGTGTGCAGGTTGATTTCCGTGAAAAGGTCCAGCTGGCTGTGGATACCCCGTTGGAAGTATTTGGTGAGCAGTTCCAGTGTACCGTTTTTGTCGATGGTAGTAGATACCGGTTCATTGATTTCCAGACCAAATCTTTTTTGCTGTTTGAAAGGCTCGGTTTCTATAACTTTGGTAATCAAAGCACTGCTGTCCAGATTGATACTGGATTCGATATAGCCATTTATGGTTTCGTTGCTTCGTTTCACGGAGTCGCACCGTTCCATCATTTCATTGTAGTCACTCACCTGTAATGTTTCTATCAGGCAATTGTCCATATCCTTCTTCATCGAGGTGTATAATCCTGTCAACCAATATGCCTGATAGGCAAAGACGCCTATCAGCGAAAGGATAATCAATGCGGCTATGGCTTTAAACGGTATCTTCATGGTTTGGCAAAAATAGGTACAAAATAAGTATTCTCTTTCTTTTGATAACACTAAATAAGACTTCATAAGCCGGCGGTAACACATACGGCACATTTTTCACCTTTACTTTGCATGGACATTAAAAATAAAACGATGATGAGGACAGTGATTATCTTTTGTTTATGCTTGTCGGCATTTGCGGCACAAGCGCAGAATGATGTGAATTATACCTATATGGACAGCCTTTTCCAACAATTGCCGGAGGTGTTGGTCAAAGGGGAGCGTCCGGTGGTAAAGGCCGAGCGGGGAAAGCTGGTCTATGACTTACCCCGTATGGTAGAGCGGCTTCCGGTGAATAACGCCTACGAGGCGGTAAAGGAACTGCCCGGCATCGTGGAACAAGATGGCAATCTCACTTTGGGGGGGGCGCAGTATTACTTTGGTAGTAAATGGAAAAGTAAGTACACTGGACAAGGACGATTTGAAGTCCGTGCTTCAGAATACTCCTGTCAGTCGTCTGGAGAAAGCGGAAATCATGTATGCTGCTCCGGCACGTTACCGCATTCGTGGAGCCATGGTGAATGTTATTCTAAAATCGAATATCGGGCAGAAGCCTTCTTGGTCCGGTGAAGTGGCGGCTATGTATGAACAGTCCCGCAGGGAAGACATTGCAGGCCGTGGAAATTTGCTCTACACTTCCCGGCGCTTTTCGGCGGATGTGATGTATTCATACGGGTTCAAACATACCACTTTCGGATTGGACAAACAGTCATGGCACACTATGGCGGGGGACGTACACGAGTTGGATTTGAAAACAGAGGCTAAAGGGTATGGCGGCCGGCATAACCTCCGCTTGGGGGCGGATTATGATTTCGGGAAGAAGAACTTGTTGAGTGTGGTTTACAATACACAATACCGCTATGGGCAGGACTGTACAAAAATGCGTGGAACAGCCCACAGTGATAAAACGGATGACGGTGACCGCCAGTTACATAATGTGGCGGCCGATTATCAATCTTCTTTCGGCCTTTCGGCAGGAATGGATTTCCTTTTTTTCTCCAATCCGTCACAGACCTTTCTGGAGAAAGATATGCAGGATGTCAGCCGGACATTGAATTATGACAGCAACCAACGTATCAACCGCTGGTTATTCTATGCCAACCAGCTTCATTCCTTGCAAGGTGGAACCGAGATAAATTATGGTGTAAAGTACACTGCCACACACGATAACAGCTACCAGTTCTATCGGGATGGTGAAACAGGAGCCTTGATTCCCGATAATTCCGAGAAACTGCTTCGAAAAGAATATACTCTGAATATGTACACCGGCGCTTCACATAGTTTTGGGAAGAAGTTCTCTGCCGAAATTTCCTTGGCCGCAGAGCTTTATCATGCCGGGGAACGCCATAGCTGGATGCTGTATCCCACTGTAAACACAACTTATACTCCGGCAGATGGCCATACCTTGCAAATGTCTTTCACCAGTAATCGTAAATATCCAGCTTACTGGCAGTTGCAACCTATTATACAGTATGTGGACAGCTATACCGAGGCTCATGGAAATCCCGACCTGAAGCCAAGTTCCAATTATTCGCTCGACTTGAATTATCTGTATAAGAATAGATATATGATAGGGGTGAATTACAATTACACACCCGATTACTTTGTGCAGCTCCCTTATCAATTGCCCGACCGTCTGGCGGAGGTGAATCAGTTTGTGAATTATGATTTTCAGAAAAGATGGACCATACAGACTATGGCTTCTTATAAAGTGAGTACATGGTGGAACGGGCGCATTTTTGCTTTCGGCCTGTTCTCTCATGACAAGAACAGCCATTTCCATGATATTGCATTCAACCGGCATAAATTCAGCGTCATTCTGAATACCACAAACACATTCATCTTATCGAAGAAACCGAATATCATAGGTACGTTGGCTGGTTTTTACCAATCACGTGCCATACAAGGGGTGTATAACTTAAGTCCTATTTGTAATGTTTCGACTTCACTTCAGTGGGCTTCTCCGGATGGAAAGACGAAAGTGATATTGAAAGGAAATGATATTCTTAATACATCGAATATGACCACCCGGCTGGCGTGGGGGCAGCAACGGAACCGGACAGAAATGAATTGGGACAATCGTAGCTTTACATTTTCATTCCTCTATAAATTCGGCGGATACAAAGAGAAGAAACGTACCGATGTCGATACCAAGCGGCTGGGACGATGATTTTTTAGTGGTTAGTAATCACTAACCACTAATCACTAGTTCGCCATTTTTGCCTTGAAAGCCAGCGCATACATACGCATCTGTTTTACCATTGCCAGCAAGCCATTGCTGCGGGTGGGCGACAGATGTTCCTTCAAACCTATCTTCTCTATAAAGTATAAATCACTGCTTAATATTTCATCCGGAGTATGTCCGCTGACTACTTTGATAAGCAGGGCAATGATACCTTTTACAATCAAGGCGTCACTTTCCGCCTGGAACACCACTTTGCCGTCTTCCATATCGGCTTGCAGCCATACGCGGCTCTGGCAACCGTCTATCAGGTTTTGTTCTGTTTTATATTCGGGGGCGAGTGGTTCCTGCTCGTTACCCAAATCTATGAGCAATTGATACTTGTCCATCCAGTCATCAAAATCACTGAACTCTTCTATCACTTCGTTCTGAAGTTCGTTTATTGTTTTCATTATTTTATCATTTATTTCTCATTATAAATCACATCCATCACTGTTTGTCCTACCGCTTTCAGCGTGTTACGGTCAATGTTTTCCATCGTATCGTTTACCGTATGCCAGAAAGAGCCGAAAGAACTTTGCGGATTGTCGGCATCATAGTTAATGATGTCCACACACGGGATACGCGCCAACTTGTTGACATAGATATGGTCGTCCACCGTTTCACCGCCGTCTTCTTTTACAAAATATTTGCCATATCCCAGCTCATGTGCCTTTTTCCAGATTTTCTTCATTTCGGAACGGGCGGTGCGGGCCGAGTAACCTTCATAATAGAACGTGGCATCTTTTCCTCCTACCATATCCAGCAAGATTCCATAGCGTGCATTATAGTTCTGAACATGTGGGGTACGTGCCCAGTATTGTGATCCAAGACACCAAGTGTCCTGTTTGTACTTGCCGTCATAAAATTCGGGAATTCCATAATCCTCCGAATCGAAAAATACGATATCTATACCTAGGGCAGGTTGTTCCTTCTGTATCTGACGGGCGATTTCCAGCAGCACCCCCACACCGCTGGCACCATCATTCACTCCCAGTATAGGAGTATGGTGATTCTTCGGGTCGGGATCATTGTCGGCATACGGGCGGCTGTCCCAATGGGCGCAAAGCAGGATACGTTTTTTACTTTCGGGCTTGTAAGCACCGATAATGTTGCGTGATTTCAGTATCGTACCGTCGTATGCTATCAGATCGGCATATTGATTGTATACCTTGGCGCCGAATTTTTCCAATTGTCCTGCCAGATATTCCCCACATTCTTTGTGCGCCTGTGTGTTGGGAACACGGGGACCGAAGTCTGCTTGTACCTGAATGTACTGGTAGGCGCTGTCTGCATTGAATTCGGGAGCCTTGATCACTTCTTTGTCTACGGTTTCTGTCCGGTCGTTTCTGCTTTTACTGTTTCCGCACGAAACGGCTGTCAATACAAGCAGCAAGAATGGGATTACTAAAACATTTCTTATCTTCATACTTATTCTTCTGTTATTTATTTGTGCATTATCCTTTATATGGAAGGGGGCTGCGCCGCAAAGTTACGTTATTTTCTTTGTACTTCTTCCATAACGCGCAGGAAGTTTCCACCCCAAATGAGGCGGATATTTTCTTCACTGTATCTTTCCAACAGCAGCCGGCGTGTAAAGTTTATCAATTCTGATGCCGAAGCGCAGCCTGTGATGCCGCCGTCACCGTCAAAATCGGTTCCTATCCCTACATGTTCTATGCCCATGACATTTACCATGTGGTTCAGATGCTCGATGGCATCCTTGATGGTAGCTTCTCCGTTCTTGCGCAGGAATCCGCCATACATACATACCTGTGCCACCCCCCCCTTGGCTGCCAATGCTTTCAATTGGTCATCCGTCAGATTGCGCGGATGGTCGCAAAGGGCACGGGCCGAAGAATGAGAGGCTACGATCGGTTTGCCGCTGATTGCCAGTGCATCATAGAAACTTTTCTCTCCGGCATGAGAAACATCTACCATCATTCCCACACGGTTCATTTCTTTTATCACCTGTTCACCGAATGTGCTTACGCCCAGTCCTTCCTCATTATAACGGGCAGAGCCGCAGATATCATTATTTCCGTTGTGGCAAAGTGTCATGTACACCACGCCACGATGGCGGAAACGTTCTACATTCGTGATATCCTTGCCAATGGCATATCCGTTTCAATGCCCAGCATGACAGCCTTTTTCCCCGCTTTTTTCAAACGGCACAGATCAGCGGGAGTATATGCTATATCTACGGCTGTACAGTTCTTGGCAACCATCTCCTCTATTTCGTTCAGGATGCGGTCTGCTTTGGCAGTAGCGGCCGATAAGGCTTCATCGGTACGTTCCAATTGCTTCAGGTAAGCCACCATGATGGTCGCGTCCAGATGTCCTTCTGTCATCTTATGCAGGTCTACCAGGATTTTCTTGTCACGGGTGGCGAAGTTTATTCCTTGATCGAAGAACATGGGAGTGTCGCAATGTGAATCCAGCGTTATCATGCGGCTGTGAAGTTTTTTTGGCTTCTCTGAAAGAAGTGGATTCCTGTATAAGCCAGTGGAATACCGGCATCATACAGGTATTGTTTTCCAGAATGAAACATTCCGGATGCCATTGCACTCCCATCATGGACTTGCATTCGGTAGATTCCATCGCTTCAATGACTCCGTCGGATGAGCGGGCAGTTACCCTGAAACCCGGCGCAACCTCCTTTACCGCCTGATGGTGAAACGAATTGACCGGCAATATTTCTGTTTCAAACAATTTATAGAGTAAGGAATCTTTCTCTATCCGGACCGTATGCGAGGCATATCCCCGTCCCAAATCCTGATCGTGTTTGATCCGTTCCCCTTCCATCTGTACGTGGATATCCTGATACAGGCTGCCTCCAAAAGCGGCGTTCATCACCTGTATGCCGCGGCATATTCCCAGAATCGGTATCTGCCGGTCGGCGGCCAGTTTGGCAAGCAATAACTCCTGACGATCCCTCCGGGGATTTATGCTGTGTAATTCCTTTATCGGTTCTTCTCCAAGGAACAAGGGATTGATATCCGCACCGCCGGTCAGTAGCAAGCCATCCAATGCATTCAGTGAGTTTATCAAACTGTTAGTTTCGTCAACAGGAGGAATAATGAAAGGAATACCTCCTGCTTTCAGAATGGAAGTGAAATATCCTTCCAGCAAAGTACATGCGCCTTCCTGGAAGTTTCCGGTAAGCCCTATGACTGGAGCATCTTTGTGGCAGGGAAAGGTGCGGTGTATGGCATCGTACTCGGCTGAAATGTCAAATGTTTGAAACGTTTTCATAAGTTAAATTATTCATAGAAACTAAGCAAAGATAGGGATAAATTCAGATTTATTTTTCATATTTGCTAAAAATCTAATGACCATGGAACCTATACAAGACTTCGCCGGCCTGATATGCCGTTTGCGTTCGTTGAAGGAGCGGAAACGTGTGGTGGTTGTTTGCCCCAATGACCCTCATACCGAATACGTTATAACCCGCAGTTTGCACGAAGGCTTTGCCGATTTCTTATTGGTGGCGGATACGCCCCATTTGCTGAACTCGGAATATATCCGCCTTCAATATCCGGATCATGTGAAAGTATACGAGGCGACAAGTCCCGATAAAGCAGCCCAGGAAGCTGTTTCGCTGATACGTGAGGGACATGCGGACGTGTTGATGAAAGGGATTATCAATACGGATAATTTATTGCGGGCCGTGCTTAATAAGGAACATGGTATCCTGCCGAAAGGGAATGTGCTGAGCCATATCACGGTGGCACAGATCCCGATGTACAAGAAATTGCTGTTCTTCTCGGATGCGGCGGTCATTCCCCGTCCTACCTTGGAACAATTCGAGGCGATGCTGCGGTATGATCTGGAGGTATGCCGCCGCATGGGAATAGAAGCTCCCCGTGTGGCCTTGATTCATTGTACGGAAAAAGTAAACGAGAAATTCCCTCATACACTGGATTATGTGACTTTAAAGGAACGTGCCGCCGCCGGTGCTTACGGAAACATGTACTTGGACGGGCCCATGGATGTGAAGACGGCATGTGATGCGCATAGCGGTGAGGTGAAAGGAATCAGCTCGCCGGTGGTGGGACATGCGGATTTGTTGATCTTTCCCAATATCGAGTCGGGAAATACATTCTATAAAACGGTGTCATTGTTTGGTGACGCCAACATGGCAGGTATGTTGCGAGGTACGGCCTCTCCCGTAGTGGTTCCGTCGCGTGCCGATTCCGGTAATTCGAAATATTACAGTCTGGCATTGGCCTGTGTGGCCGGATAAATAATGTGGCAATGTGCCAATTTGCCGGTGTGTCAATTGGCTGTGCTGTGTTGCCGCATGGTTTTGGCTCATTCGCAAATTGATAAATTATTGAAACTATGAAAATATTTGTGATTAATCCGGGCTCTACTTCTACCAAAATAGCCCTTTTCATCGATGAAAAGCCGGTGTGGGCGGCAGGGGCCCATCATACTGCGGATGACTTGTCGGAGTTTCACCACGTCAACGAACAGTATGCGTACCGTAAGGACTTTGTATTGCGATTGCTTGCCGAGGCGGATATTCCGTTGGATTTTGATGCCGTCATTGCCCGTGGCGGTCTGCTGAAGCCTACGCCCGGCGGGGTGTATGCCATTAACGAACAGATGAAACACGATTTGCTCAACGCCCGGATGGAGCACGCCTGTAATTTGGGCGCGCTGATTGCCGATGAAATAGCCCGGGAATGCCATTGTCCCGCCTACATTGCCGATCCCGAAGTGGTAGACGAGCTGCAACCGGCCGCCCGCCTGACGGGAATACCGGAGATAGAGCGCATTTCCATCTTCCATGCCTTGAACAGTAAGGCGGTATCGCGTAAATATGCCGCTTCCATCGGGAAACATTATGAAGAGTTGAATCTGATTGTGGTGCATCTGGGGGGTGGCATATCGGTGGGTGCCCATTGCAAAGGACGGGTGATTGATGTTAACAATGCCTTGAACGGTGAGGGGCCGTTTTCTCCCGAACGTGCGGGAACCATTCCTGCCGACCAGTTGGCGGAATTGTGCTTCAGCGGTAAGTATACGTTAAAGCAGATCAAGAAGATGCTGAATGGCAAAGGGGGGCTGACTGCCCATCTGGGTATGAATGATGTGGTGACTATTGCCCGGAAAGCTTCCGAAGGCGAGGAGCCTTATAAAGGGGTATTGGATGCGATGCTCTATACGGTGGCGAAACAGGCAGGGGCCATGTATGTCACGCTCCGTGGGCAGGTGGATGCCATTATTCTGACGGGAGGCATTGCCCATAGTGATTACTGTGTAGGGATTCTCAAGGAACAGATTGATTATCTGGCGCCGGTTGTGCTGATGCCCGGTGAAGACGAGATGGGCTCGCTGGCTTATAATGCGTTGGGAGCCTTGAAAGGTGAGCTGCCTTTGCAGGTTTACCGGCCGGAATAAGAAGATGGTGGTACATCGGAATTAAAATAAGCGATAAAATTGTTCAAATCCTTCATGGAAGGGTAATGTGTTGATATACAGAAGGCTATTATGAAGGAATCATTATAAATTCCTTCATAATAGCTTCAGGGATGTTTTTACCCGGCCAGTGCTACCAGTTTATACATATTTCCTGTTGTGGTATGCATGCGTTCCGCTCCCAGGGAATTCATGATTCTTCCCATTTTGTTTATCGTGATGCCGCGCATGGCTGCCGGATATCGTTTCAGCAGGATATTGAACAAGCATACTGCCGAGTAAAGTTTGAAGTCTTCCCCTTTCTCCGGCAGTCTGAAACAATGGAGAATCATTTCCGCTTCGGTAGGCAAGGCATAATAGGCCTGGTTGCGCAGTTTCAGCTCGGATTCCTCCGCCGCCGAGAACCAGTAACGCTTTCCCTCGTCCAGTTCTGCTTTCAGCTGGGCGAAAAGCTGTTTGTGCTCCAGTGGCGAGCAGTCTATCTTCTCCTTTACCTCGGCAAAGAAATAACGGCGGCTTCCGCTGGGGTCGGTGAGCAGCGCTTTCCGGTTACTGGTGCCGATGAACGAGGCCATCCGGGGCAGATGGCTGTAGGACGAGCGGTGCGACTTGCGGAAATCCAGTTTTTTCATCTGCATCAGATTTTTCAGCAATGGCAGTTTCTGTGGTGAAAGACGGTCGTACTCATCCAGATTAATCAGTCCGAAGAAAGCCAGCTTCTGCTCGCATCCTGCCTGTCCGGTCAGTTCGAAGCTGTCCGTATAGTAGTCTTTCAACGAATCGGGCATCAGTAATTCGCAGAAAGTGGATTTGCATCTCCCTTGCTCGCTGCTCACCAGCATGGGGGCCACAGCGTTGGCGCACCGGTCCATGCGTCCGCTCCACTGGGCAGTTACGCCCAGCATCCAGCGGTGGAAACTGTTCACCCAGAAATCTTTCGTAGATATGCGTTGTGCCAGCGGAGTCACGCGGTCCTTGCCGTCCCATTCGGGAAGGGTGTTCATATAGGAAAGTAACGGATGATAGTCCGGCATCTGCTCCGAGTTCACGAACCGGCTTACATCCTTGTCCCAGCAGTTGATGTGACGTGCACGTGCTTCCAGGCACAGGCTGTTCAGGGTGCGCTGGCTTATTACCTTATATATAGGTGTGTCAGCGTCTTTTTTGCAACATTCCGTTTGTTCCGTCAGTAGGTTGAAGCGGAAGTGGTAGCGGCTCAGCAAATATTGTTCCAATTTTTGCTGTACTTGCTCCGTTTCCGGTTTCTTCTGCATTGATAATGAGGTAGATGAACTCTTCACTGTCGGACTTATCACTACATTCGAGGAAGCAAGCTTCTTCATTACTTTGTTCAATAACTTTTTATTCATTATTTGTTGTTTTAGGTTTCCGTTGGAACAAAGATACTGTGTAAAATAGCGTTTTGCAAGTGTTTTTCGTGGGGTTTTAGAGAAAAGTGACTAAGCGTAACATCCTGAATAACAAGCTGTTTCGTCCGGTTGATTACACGATATCTTCCTTTGATTCAGTTGTTTCACTTAAGTGATGAAGTTTGAGCACTCTAGTGATGAAAGTTCATCACTAAGGTGTTATAATATTCATCACTTTAAGTGAAAACAATTTTACTTGAAGGGAAGTATACAACGACTTCGTA
>ENA-OQDL01000828-OQDL01000828.1-human-gut-metagenome-genome-assembly--contig:-NODE-828-length-17814-cov-3.694069_pt1 | contig 17814 bp, 19 predicted proteins | sample MGYA00242782_ERZ504609 | MGnify/ENA primary metagenome ERZ504609 (study PRJEB26092, sample SAMD00036320) | human gut metagenome | host: Homo sapiens | study: EMG produced TPA metagenomics assembly of... | reverse complement strand
CAGGATGGACAAAAGAAAGATCTGGGAAAGGTTCAGGTTATGTTGAAAGCACCTATGGTGACAGTCATCCGGGAAGCGGACATCTGAATATCCTTGTAGAAGAAGTCCGCAAAGGAATCGCAGAAGAAGGCGGTTTTCGGAGCACGTTATAACTGTACCGATATCTGCGACGGTGAAAGCCAGGGAACAGATGGAATCAACTACAGTCTGGCCAGCCGTGAGATGATCGCCAATATGATCGAGATTCATGCAAATGCGACTCCTTTTGATGCAGGTGTATACCTTTCAAGCTGTGACAAAGGTGTTCCGGGAAATCTGATGGGACTTGCCAGAGTAAATATCCCTTCCGTATTTGTTCCAGGTGGAACCATGAATGCCGGACCGGAAATGCTGACACTGGAGCAGCTTGGAATGTACAGCGCAAAATTTGAGCGTGGTGAAATTGATGAAGAGAAGCTTGACTGGGCAAAATGCAATGCATGCCCAAGCTGTGGAGCATGTTCCTTTATCGGAACTGCATCTACTATGCAGATCATGGCAGAGGCACTTGGACTTGCACTTCCAGGCACAGCACTGATGCCGGCAACAAGCCCTGACCTTCTTGATTTCGCAAGAGAAGCAGGAAGACAGGCAGTAAGAATTGCTCAGATGGAAAACATGCGTCCTTCTGACATTGTAACTATGAACAGCTTTGAGAATGCAATCCTTGTACATGCTGCAATTTCAGGAAGCACCAACTGCCTGCTTCATATTCCGGCAATCGCTCATGAATTTGGCATTGAGATCACTGGTGATACATTTGACAAGCTGCACAGAAATGCAAGATATCTTCTGGATGTTCGTCCTGCAGGACGCTGGCCTGCAGAATGCTTCTATTATGCAGGTGGTGTACCGGCAATCATGGAAGAAATCAAAGAGCATCTCCATCTGGATGTTATGACAGTTACAGGCAAGACTCTGGGTGAAAACCTTGAAGAACTGAAGAACAACGGATTTTATGAGAAATGTGAGAAGTGGCTTCAGGAATTTAACAAACGATACAATGTAAATCTTACAAAAGAAGATATTATCCGTCCATATGATAAAGCAATCGGAACAGATGGAAGTATTGCAATCCTTCGTGGAAATCTGGCACCGGAAGGCGCAGTAATCAAACATACTGCATGCCCGAAAGAAATGTTTAAATCCGTTCTTCGCGCAAGACCTTTTGACAGCGAGGAAGAATGCCTGGATGCAGTACTGAAACATAAGGTTCAGAAAGGTGATGCTGTATTTATCCGTTACGAGGGACCGAAAGGAAGCGGAATGCCGGAAATGTTCTATACTTCCGAAGCAATCAGCAGTGATAAAGAACTTGGAAAGAGCATTGCCCTGATCACTGACGGCCGTTTTTCCGGTGCATCTACAGGTCCGGTTATCGGACATTGCAGCCCGGAGGCTGTTGACGGAGGCCCTATCGCACTGGTAGAAGAAGGCGACCTGATCGAAATCGATGTTATGGAAAGAAAATTAAATATCATCGGAATCGCAGGAGAACGCAAGTCCATGGAAGAAATCGATGAGATTCTTGCCAAGAGACGTAAAAACTGGAAACCAAGAGAAGCAAAATACAAAAAAGGTGTGCTGCGTCTTTTCAGCCAGCATGCAGCCAGCCCTATGAAGGGAGCTTATCTGGAGTATTGATTATGAAGCATAAATTTATTACCATCGGCGAGATCATGCTGCGTCTGACACCGCCGGATTATGAAAAAATCAGAACAGCTACAACCTTTGAAGCAAGATATGGGGGAAGTGAGGCCAATGTGGCCCTTTCCCTTGCAAATCTTGGAATTGATGCCTCATTTTTCACAGTTGTGCCGGATAACAGTCTGGGCAAAAGTGCTGTTCGTATGATGCGAAGCAATGATGTAAACTGTGACAGCATTGTTTATTCTACAGAAGAAGAGACTCCTACTCATCGTCTGGGAACTTATTATCTGGAAACCGGATATGGAATCCGCCCAAGCAAGGTGGTTTATGACAGAAAGCACAGTGCGTTTTCTGAGTATGATTTCAGTAAGACAGATGTGAAAAAACTGCTGGAAGGTTATACATGGCTTCATTTAAGCGGTATCACTCCTGCTCTTGGAAAAAGCTGCAGGGAACTGATTCTGACCTGCCTGAAAACTGCAAAGGAAATGGGTATGAGAGTAAGCTTTGACGGAAACTTCAGAAGCACCTTATGGAGCTGGGAAGAAGCCAGAGATTTCTGTACACTCTGTCTGCCATATGTGGATGTTCTTTTTGGAATAGAACCTTATCATATCTGGAAAAATGAAGAGGATCATGGAGCCGGAGATGTGAAGGACGGTGTTCCTTTCCAACCCAACTGTGAAGAACAGAAAAAAGTATTTGAAGCCTTTGTGGAGAGATATCCAAATATCAAATGCATTGCGAGACATGTGAGATTTGCGCACAGCTGCAGTGAAAACAGTCTTTCTGCTTATCTGTGGAAAGATGGAGAAATCTATGAAAGCAGACGTCTGACTTTCCACATTCTGGACAGAGTGGGAGGGGGAGATGCATTTGTAAGCGGAATCATCTACGCACTGATGAATGATTACACACCTGAGGATACAGTAAACTTCGGTGTTGCTGCAAGCGCAGTAAAGCATACGATCCATGGAGACGGAAATATTACAGATGACGTTTCCCTGATCAGACATGTAATGGAAATGAATTTTGATATTAAGAGATAAAACATCAGGATTTATGGATGATATTCGATAAAACATTATGAAAGGTGAGAAAATTCGAATGAAAGATTTAGCAGAAAGATTTCATGAAGTGGGAGTTGTCCCTGTAGTAGTTCTGGAAGATGCAAAGGATGCAGTGCCGCTTGCTCAGGCACTTGTAGAAGGAGGACTTCCATGTGCGGAAGTTACTTTCCGTACAGCGGCAGCAGAAGAGTCCATCCGTCTGATGGCAGAAAAGTTCCCGGAAATGCTGGTTGGAGCAGGAACTGTACTTACCACAGAGCAGGTAGATGCAGCTGTGAAAGCAGGTGCAAAGTTTATTGTAAGCCCTGGCTTTGATCCGGAGATTGTAGACTATTGCCTGAAAAAAGAGATTCCTGTTTTACCGGGATGCATTTCTCCTTCTGAAGTAGCACAGGCAGTGAAACGCGGCCTGAAAACTGTAAAATTCTTCCCTGCAGAACAGGCAGGAGGAGTTGCCATGATCAAAGCCATGGCAGCACCTTACACAGGAATTAAATTTATGCCTACGGGTGGAATTAATGCAAAGAATCTGGAGGATTATCTCTCCTTTGACAAGATCATATGCTGTGGCGGAAGCTGGATGGTAAAAGGAGATCTTGTAAAAGCAGGTGCATTTGACAAAATTAAAGAGCTGACAGCAGAAGCCAGAAATCTGGTTGAATCTATCCGAAAATAATCGGTGCTGTTACACATATTCACAGAAGGGACAGGAGTTATTTATAATCTCCTGTCCCTTCGTTATATTTTCAAACACACTCTGGCAGAAGTGCTTTAATATCTTCCATATCATCAGCAAAATAAATTCCCTGCTGACGATTTTCTGAGGACAGCCCCATCTTGATCATATGGTCAAGAAGCTGTTTCAGGCTGTCATAATATCCATTCAGATTATACAGAATACAGGGGGCATCCAGGTGTTTGAGGGAAACCATGGACATAACTTCTGCGATTTCCTCCAGAGTACCGGTGCCTCCCGGAAATGCAATAAATGCATCACCTAGTTCAATCATTTTTGCTTTTCTTTCAGCCATATCTTTTGTGACAATCAGTTCTGTGATCTCATCATACTGCAGTTCAGAATCTATAAAAAACCTGTGGTTCCACGCCTGTTACTTTTCCTCTGGCATTCAGCACACTTTCTGCTATCTGTCCCATAAGACCGGACTTTGAACCTCCATATACCAGAGAATTTCCGCTTTCTCCAATCCATGTACCAAGTTCCCGGACAGCATCTCCAAGTGCCGGATCATTCCCCTCCAAAGCTCCAAGATAAACAGTAATATTCATTGTAATTTCCTTTCTTTTTTCATGTGCAGGTAATTGTTTTATATAACTGCCTCAAATAACATTACCATCAGCGGCATTGTAATAATTGAGAACAGTGTAGTCATGACATTGATGGCACTGGCATAGCGTGAATCATTTCCGTATACCTGGCACATCTGGGTTATTGTGGAAGCAGACGGTGTGATGATCGCCAGAAAGACAATAAGCATGATTTTATTTCCGTCTGCAGAGAACATAGCCAGATGGCTGATCTTAATCATTACAAGTGCAAGCAAAGGCACTGCAATCAGACGAAGAAATGATACAAAATATACTCTTTTGTCAGCAAAAATCTGTTTCAGATTCATTCCTGCAAACAGCATACCGGTTACGATCATACTGGCCGGTCCTATCATGCTGCTCACTGAGCCAAGAGTATTATTGATGATCTCCGGCAAATGGATTTTTGCGAAAAAAAGTACAACACCGATAAAAATAGAAATCATGTTAATATTTAACACAATCTTTTTCCAGTCGTAGGAAGATTCCCGGCTGATAATCTTTTTGCAGTGTGTCCACAGAAAGATAAGCTGTACACTCATAAAAACACATCCATATAAAACCCAGTCCTGTCCAAGAATAAAGGTCACAATGGGTACGATCAAATTTCCTGAATTAGAATAATAAACAGAAGCAATTTCCACTTCATTCAGATGCAAAAGCTTTCCGGCTATGGAGATAATGATCAGGAGAAGAACCTGGGTCATGACAGATGCAGCCAGAGCAAGCAACAATCCCTTTACAGTATCCATCGTGTAATCTACCTGAAAAGCATTGATGATTACACAGGGAATGATCAGATAGAGAATGATTTTGGATAAAACCTTGCTGTCTTCATCTTTTACAAGCCCAACTTTCACGATCAAATATCCCATGAAGATCATAAGAAACAATTGAATGATCTGTTCCATGAGCAGTATGCTGATATTCATAAATATCCACCTCGTATTCTTAAAAATGTCCGTCATCGGGAATATTGTATTTCCCCGATTTCTGATGTCGGAACTCATTATAGAACTTTCCAGATTACGGTTCAATAGTAATTTTGTGGATTGACAAATTTCAGAATCTGCATATAATTATCAATGGTAATTAACAAAGATAATTATATAGGAGCGTACAATATGACAACTGAAAAAATCAAGCGAATGCTGGATGCATGCTATCAGGCGAAGCGGATACGGGAATTGCTTCCGCCGCTGCCACAGGGAGTTACCCCGTCTTACATTCAGTATCTGGATAACATTCATGCATTGGAAAAACAGGGAATCCAGGTAAAGATATCGGATATCAGTGATGTAATGAATCTTCCACGTCCCGGTGTTACCAGAACTGTAAAGGAAATGGAAACAAAGGGATATCTCCGGAAAATTTCTTCCCCGGATGACGGACGTGTCACTTATATATCCATTACAGAAGAAGGAAGAAAACTGTCACAGAAATATAATGAGTATTATTTTGGGGGAACTGGTTCCCTATCTCAGTGAGATATCCGAAGAGGAAGCTGACTGCATGATCCGGACAATTGAAAAATTTTACCAGATCATGTGTGAGAGGAGGAATCACTATGACAAATGACAGATCTGATTTCACACAGGGAAATATTCTGAAAAAGCTGGTTTCTTTTATGATGCCCATTCTCGGGGCACTGATCCTGCAGGCAGCATATGGTGCAGTTGACCTTCTTGTTGTGGGAAGGTTTGGCTCTACTGCCGGACTTTCTGCAGTTTCTACAGGCAGCCAGGTCTTAAACCTGGTTACTTTTGTGGTTGTACAGTTTGCAATGGGTATTACAGTTCTGATTGCCCGCTATCTGGGAGAAAGAAGACCGGAAAAGATAGGAGCTGTTATCGGCGGCGGTGCAATTGTGTTTACAATGATTTCGGCTGTGCTGTTTGTTATAATGGTAGCTTTTGCACATCCGATTTCTGTGCTGATGCAGGCGCCGGAATCAGCCGTCAGTCTTACATCCAGTTATGTACGTATCTGTGGCGGCGGTATTTTCTTTATTGTAGCTTACAACCTGTTGTCTGCAATTTTTCGTGGACTGGGTGACAGTAAATCACCGCTTCTGTTTGTGCTGGTGGCATGTATTGTAAATGTGATCGGAGATCTGGTGCTGGTAGCGGGACTTCATATGGATGCAGCCGGAGCTGCCATTGCGACAGTTGCAGCTCAGGCACTTAGCGTGGTATTCGCACTTATCCTGCTTGTTAAAATGAAACTTCCGTTTACGATCACAAAAAAAGACTTCAGGCTGAATGTGCAGTGCAAAAGATTTCTTCAAATCGGACTTCCTCTTGCATTGCAGGAATGTCTGACACAGATTTCCTTCCTTGCGCTCTGTGCATTCGTAAATCGTCTGGGACTGGAGGCTTCGTCCGGCTACGGGGTTGCCTGCAAAATCGTTAACTTCGCCATGCTGGTACCAAGTTCTCTGATGCAGTCTATGGCATCCTTTGTATCCCAGAACATAGGAGCGGGCAAGAAAAAAAAGAGCAAAACAGTCCATGTTTACAGGAATCGGAGTAGGGCTTGCTGTGGGATGTGTGGTATTTATACTGGTTATGTTCAAAGGTGATATGCTGGCTGGTATTTTCTCCACAGATGCAGAAGTTATCAGTAAGGCATTTGACTATCTGAAAGGCTTTGCACCGGAAACCATAGTGACGGCAATCCTGTTCAGTATGATTGGCTATTTCAATGGAAATAACAAGACAGTCTGGGTAATGATCCAGGGACTGATCCAGACCCTTCTGGTACGTCTGCCACTGGCATATTTTATGAGTATCCAGCCAGATGCAAGCCTTACCAAGATCGGACTGGCTGCCCCGGTGGCAACAGTAACGGGAATTATCCTGAATGTGGGATTTTATATATACATGAACCGCACAGAAAATGACGGTACACTGGGCTGATTCTTTCTGGACATTCTGATAGTGTTATGTCATACTTAAATTATGTAGAATTACAAATGAACAGGAGACATCAGCACAATGTTAGATGAGAGAATATATCAGAATTACATAGGCATTCTGAAAGAAGAAATGATTCCCGCAATGGGATGTACAGAGCCGATCGCACTGGCATATGGAGCTGCCAGGGCACGAGAAGTTCTGGGAAAAGAACCGGAACATATCACAGCAAAATGCAGTGGAAACATTATAAAAAATGTCCGTTGTGTTATCATTCCAAACTCCGGCGGATTGACTGGAATTGAAGCAGGTGTAGTCCTTGGTGCAGTAGCCGGAGACCCATCCCTGAACATGGAAGTTCTTTCGAAGGTAAATGAATCTGGAAGAAAGAGATGTTGTGAACTTCTGGATAAAAAGATATGCAAAGTAGAACTTCTGGACTCCCCTGTAGTCCTGCACTTTATCATAGAAATGCAGGCAGGGGATGACACAGTAAGTCTGGAGATCAAATACGATCATATAAATGTAACAAAGATCGTAAAGAACCAGGAAGTCCTGCTGGATTCAGATCATAAATCCGGTGAAACTCCGGCTGCAGCAGACAGAACTCTGCTCAATCTGGAAGACATTAAAACATTTGCAGATGCGGTGGAGCTTGATGATGTCAAGGAAATTATAGAAAATCAGATCCGCAGCAATATGGCAATCGCCCATGAAGGAATGACTGGTAAATACGGTCTTGGAATCGGCCGGATAATACGCGAAACCTATTCCAATGATATGCTTACCAAAATGCGCAGCCTCACAGCCGCAGCTTCCGAAGCCAGAATGGGCGGATGCGATATGCCGGTAGTCATCAACTCAGGCAGCGGAAACCAGGGGATTGCCTGTTCCGTACCACTGATCGTGTATGCCAGAGAAATGGAACTTCCGGACTATGTACTTTACCGCGCACTGGTATTTTCTAACCTCTTAACTGTGTACCAGAAACAGTACATCGGTAAACTTTCCGCATTTTGTGGTGCGGTATCTGCATCCTGTGCAGCCGGGGCCGGAATTACTTACATGGGCGGTGGCGAACTTTCTGTGATCAAGAAGACCATAGAGAATACGCTTGCCAATATTCCGGGAATCATCTGTGATGGAGCGAAAATATCCTGTGCAGCGAAAATTGCCGCCAGTCTTGATGCTGCATTCCTGGCACATCATCTTGCTATGAACGGTCAGTCCTATGCGCCATACACCGGAATCCTCAAGGAAGAAGCCGGCGAAACCATCAGCTGTGTAGGACAGATCGGCAAAGAAGGAATGAAAGAAACAGACAAAGAAATTCTGCGGATTATGTTAGAGCGTGTTTGATTTTATGACAAAGTAAAAAAGACCGGTATATTCTCCTGCTGAAAAAAAGACATAATTGCACTGGTTTTGTGATAAGACAAGAAAAAATAATGACTATAAATTTCAATTCGTCTATTATGTTCATCTGAAAATAGGAATATAAATGACCTGAAACGAAAAAAGTATAATTACGGTCATCTTAAGAAACCGATGAAAATGACCTGAAACGAAAAAAGTACAATTACAGTCATGTATAGAAGAGAATATGAATGACTTAAAACAAGAAAAGCAGAATTACGGTCATCTTAAAATGAAATTATGAATGACTTGGAATAAAGAAAGTGAAGAATAGAGTCAATATAAAGAGATTTTTTGTTTGACTGAATTTGCTGAAAATAAAATTTAAGTCAAGGAACTTGAGAAAGTAAAAAATTTTTACGAGGTAAGCAGATAGATATGACTATATATGAGTATGGAAATCCAGATGCGGATACTGTTTTGATTCAGTTGACTGGTGATCATGAATTATCTGTTCTTAAGAATGAGGTTGAAGAAATCCGGAAACGGACTTCAACAGATTTCAGACTCATTGCTGCAAAAGTTGATGACTGGAATTATGAGTTGTCTCCATGGAAAGCACCGGCAGTGTTCGGAAATGAAGACTTTGGTGATGGTGCTGTCAGGACACTGGAGCAGATTCTGACATTATGCACAGACAAAAGCAGGACATATTATATCGGGGGATATTCTCTTGCGGGGCTGTTCTCGTTATGGGCAGCATATCAGACAGATGTATTTTCCGGCATTGCAGCTGCTTCACCGTCTGTCTGGTTTCCGGGATTTATTGAGTATATGAAGGAACATGAAATTAAAAGTGAGACAGTTTATCTAAGTCTTGGTGACAGAGAAGAAAAAACGAGAAATTCGGTGATGTCACAGGTTGGAAACTGTATCCGGATGGGATATGGGTGGCTCATAGAGCATGGGATCAATTGTAACCTGGAATGGAATCAGGGCAATCATTTTAGAGAACCGGATATAAGAATTGCGAAAGCATTTGCCTGGGTAATGGAGGGGAAATAATATGTGGATATTATTTGCATTTGGTTCTGCTCTGTTTGCAGGCTTGACAGCCATATTGGCAAAATGCGGAATCAGAAACACAGATTCTAATGTTGCGACAGCATTAAGAACAGGTGTAGTGTTAGTTTTTTCATGGCTTATGGTATTTGTGGTCGGGGCACAAAGCGGAATCAGAGATATTTCAGCAAAAGTCCTGATCTTTCTGATTTTGTCAGGACTGTCAACGGGAATATCCTGGCTATGTTATTACAGAGCACTTCAGACAGGTCCGGCCAGTGTGGTAGTTCCGATTGATAAACTGAGTATCCTTGTGACCATTGCATTCTCATATATTGTATTCCATGAAAAACTGTCATTGAAATCAGGGACAGGACTGCTTCTTATTGTTGTTGGAACGTTAGCTTTGCTGATATAACTATTATAAAAAAGAAAAACTATCTGGAAAAGTATAATTGCGAAAACTGGCTTTTTCAGGTAGCAGAGGGATATTTTATGGATTTAAAACAATTGCAGTATTTCGTGGCATGTGCGCAGACAGGATCGTTCAGTGATGCTGCGAAAGTTCTGTATTCTACACAGCCGAGTGTGAGCAAGGTGATAAAATCTCTGGAGGATACTCTGGGAATGCAGCTTTTTGAGAGGCTTCCCAGAGGAATCCGTCTGACTGTTCAGGGACAGAAGGTTTATCATTATGCATGCAGGATCACGAATGAAATAGATGTACTTGAGAACATGGCATCCAGGGGGATGACGAAGTGGGTCAGAATTTCTATGAATCCCAGTTCCTGGTTTGCGAATCAGTTTGTAGATTTCTATAATGAAACATTTGAGAAGAATTACCATTTCCAGCTGACAACAGCCGGTGTCAGAAGTGTGATGGAGAGAGTGCGGGATTACATGGACGACATAGGATTTGTGTATATCCTGAGCCAGCAGCAGGAGAATTTCCTGCATGAACTGGCGAAGAATAAGATGGAATTCGTACCGATGTATGAGACGGATGTGATTTTTTATCCGGGGCGTCAGACTGAATTTTATGATTCCGGAAAAGAGAAAGTCCGGCTGGAAGAACTGGAGGGGATTCGGTTTATCCAGAATTATCAGGACGAATTCTTTGATCTTGGTTCTGTGCAGGAGAATGCGTTCCAGTGGAGAGATTTAGATATTTCCGTACTGACCAACAGTGATTATATTATGGAGAAGATGCTCAAGAACAGTAAGGTTTCCAATGTGAGCGGAAGCTATCTTTCAGAAAACAAAAAAGGAACTACACCGGGGATACCGTTGGAATTGGGGAATAATAAGGTTATTTTTGGTTACATGTTCCACAAAGGTGAAAAAATGGACGACAGTGTAGAAGAATTTCTGACGTTCCTGAAGGGCAGGCTTCCGAAGAGTTAAATAAGACTTATTCCAAAATGCGGATAAAGTATTCAAATTAAGAATGGCACATAACCCTCCCGAGGGGTTGTGTGCTTTTTTGTCATTTGTTAGACTTATCGGTGGATTTACAGAAATTTTGTGATTATTCAGCAGAATAGTGTTTATAGCAGTCTTCGTAATGCTATAGTGAAAGTACTGAAATGTTATGAAATCCTGTAAAATCCGCAGGATGTGATGTTGCAGGAAGAGTATACAGCGTCACATGGAAAAAGGAGAACTTATGATAAAATATATTGTAAAAAGGCTTCTTCTGCTGATTCCGGTTCTGATCGGAATCACTTTTTTATCATTTGCCATGATGCATCTGGCAGGAGGAGATGCTGTTACCTATATGTATGAAAATGCAGGAGCGGCAGTTTCGCAGGAAGTAATTGATGAGACAAAGAAAGAATATGGGCTGGATCAGCCGTTTCTTGTCCAGTATGCGAAATGGTTCACAGGAATGGCAACCGGAGATATGGGAATGAGCTATGTATCAAAAAGAGATGTTTATGATACATTCATAGAAAAACTTCCAGCTACGATTCTTCTGACGATTTCTTCTGTATTACTGACAATGCTAATTTCTATTCCACTGGGGATTCTTTCAGCAGTAAAACATAACTGTCTGATCGATTATCTGATACGATTTTTCAGCTTTATCGGAAATTCTATGCCGAACTTCTTTGCAGCACTGGTATTGATGTATTTTCTGTCAATACGGCTGGGGTGGTTTCCGGTCATCACTACAGATAATAAGGCATTGAGCCTTGTGCTTCCAACTTTAACCCTGGCAATTTCAATGGCTTCCAAATATACCAGGCAGGTGCGTGCTACGATACTTGAGGAGTTAAATAAGGATTACGTAAAAGGTGCAAGGGCAAGAGGAGTAAGAGGAAGTGTGATCATATGGAAAAATGTCATGAAATCTTCCATGCTTACGATCATTACGCTGCTTGCACTTTCTATAGGAAGTCTTCTGGGTGGAACCACAATTGTAGAAACCATTTTTATGTGGGATGGTGTGGGGAAGATGGCAGTAGATGCTATTACTATGAGAGATTATCCGATCATTCAGGCATATGTCGCATGGATGGCGATTATTTACGTTGTTGTGAATCTTATTACGGATATCATTTATCATTACCTGGATCCCCGCGTCAGATTAGGGGGTGATCAGGCATGAGCGGAAAAAAAGTTACTGTCCGTAAACAGAAAATAAAGAAAAACCATATCAGGGAAAAACTGATTTTCTTCACAATACTGACACTGATCTTACTTATTGTTGCCGCCGTTGCCAGAAAACTCTGTCCGTATGATCCCTATGCGCAGGATCTTCTTCTGGCACAGAAACCGCCGGGTCCGGAACATATTCTGGGAACAGACCGTTATGGAAGAGATATGTTTTCAAGAGTTCTGGTGGGAAGTACAACAAGTATTTATGCGACGCTCCTGCTTGTTTCGATCGTTACGGTTACAGGAACTGTGATCGGACTGATCTGCGGATGGTGCGGTGGGATTGCAGATACTGTACTGATGCGTATCTCAGATCTGTTTCTTGCATTTCCAAGCCTTGTCTTTGCACTGGCAGTTGCCGGGGTTCTTGGCGGCGGAATACAGAATGCGATCATTGCACTGGCAGTAATCGGCTGGCCGAAATTTGCAAGACTTGCAAGGGGGCTGACACTGGCACAGAAAGATTCGCCCTATCTGATGGCAGTAAAAATGTCAGGCAGCAGTGTACCGAAAATCCTTTTTAAACATATTCTGCCCAATATTGCAGGTCAGATTCTGGTAACTGCAGTCCTGGATATAGGAACCATGATGATGGAACTTGCGGGACTTTCCTTTCTGGGACTTGGCGTACAGCCTCCGGCAGCGGAATGGGGAAGCATGATTAATGATGGACGGAGTATGCTACAGATTTCACCCTGGATGGTACTGGCTCCGGGTGTGGCAATTTTTATAACAGTTATGATATTTAATCTTCTTGGTGATACACTGAGAGATTATATGGATCCAAAGCAAAGAGCAAAGAATAAGAGAGAGGAAAAAAACAAATGAAAAGAAAAATTTTTGCAGTATTACTGACAGGCGCTATGTTGACAGCAGGTTTATCAACTACAGTATTTGCAGATGGAGAGAAAACATTTGTATATGGAACCACCGGTTACAGTGAAGAGATGGGAGATGCAGGACTGAATCCACATGATAACTATTCAGGATGGAGCGCACTCCGCTATGGTGTGGGAGAGACTCCTTTTTTAAATACAACGATAATATGGAAGTGGAGCCATGGCTTGCAACAGATTATGAGTTTGTGGATGATACTACGGTAAAGATCACACTTCGCGACGGAGTGAAAATTTTCCAGTGGACGTGCCATGGATGCAGAAGCTGTAAAGGAATGTCTGGAAGATCTGATCGCAGTTCATGACCGTGCACCATATGACTTGAAAATCGATCACATAGAAGCAGATGGACTTACACTTACTATTTATACTACAGAGCCATGCCCGGCGATTATTAATTATCTGGGAGATCCATACGGCGCGATCATAGATATGGATTATGGTATTCAGGGAGAAGGCGGCTCTGCCAATGTAGCAGGAACCGGTCCTTATATTGCAGAAAAGGTTACACCAACTCAGATCGATCTTGTAAAAAATGAGGATTACTGGGGCGGTGAGGTAAATGTAGATAAAATCACAGTCAAATCCTTTGCGGATGGAAGTGCATTGACTGCTGCCTTACAGACAGGTGATATTCAGGGAACCTATGGACTTCAGTATGATAACTATTCTCTGTTTGACGGAAATCCGGATTATACGATCAATTCCTGCGCTACAAGCCGCTGTTTCTTCGGACAGTTTAATATGGATTCCGAAATTGTTCAGGATCAGAATGTGCGTAAGGCAATTGAAATGGGAATTGATAAAGAGGGATTTTGCTCTGTGATCATGGAAGGAAGAGGAATCCCGGCAAAGGGAGCATTCCCGGGCAGTTTTTCTTATGGAAATGATGCAGTAGAAACAGTATCTTATGACCCGGAAGAAGCAAAGAAACTTCTGGAGGAGTCAGGATGGACAGATACAGACGGTGATGGCTATGTGGATAAAGACGGACAGAAGCTGACTATTAACTGGCTTACTTATCCGACACGTCTGGAGCAGCCGAAGCTTGCAGAATATGCACAGGCAACTCTGAAAGAGATTGGAATTGATGTGTCTGTAAATAATACCTCTGATCACAGAACTTATGCAGAAAACGGAGAGTTTGATGTTTATGTAAGCTCTTTAACAACAGCGCCTACCGGTGATCCGGAATATTTTTTCAGCAGTACAGTGACTGGTTCTAAGAATTATGGAAATTATCAGAATGACGAAGTAACGAAACTGACAGAGCAGCTTCATCAGACTTTTGATACAGATGAGAGAGGAAAACTGGCTGTAGAACTTCAGCAGAAGATTCTGGACGATGATGCGTATTTCTTTGTTTCACATCTGAACATGGGAATCGTGACGAAAGCCAATGTAACAGGAATGGCAGCACATCCTTGTGATTATTATGAAATTACTGCGGATCTGGATGTACAGTAAGAGTTATATGCTATGACGAAACCCCTTATTTTAGAGGATTGCTATAGTGGGGAGTGTCAGTAAAAATCGGGAGAACACAAATGATTTCTTTAAAGGAGAAGAGTATGGCAGATCCTTTGCTGAAAGTAGATCATGTTACGATCAGCTATAATGGAGAACCGACAGTTCAGGATGTCAGTTTTGAACTGAAACAGGGAGAAATCCTTGGAATTGTAGGAGAATCCGGAAGCGGAAAAAGTACGATTATTAAAGCGATTATGGGACTTCTGGGAGAGGAAGGTCTGGTGACAAAGGGTGATATCAGGTATCTGGGGGAAAGTCTCACAGATATGAGTGAGAAGAAACTACGCAGGTATCTGGGAACAGAAATCGGGATGGTATTTCAGGACTGTAAGGCGGCGCTTTGCCCGGTGCGCAAAATCGGTGTGCAGATACATGAAGCTGTATCTGCACATGAAAAAATATCGAAAAAAGAAACCCGGATACGTGCCGGGGAGATTATGAAGAAAATCGGTATGGATGATTATGAACGTGTGCTGGACAGTTATCCTTTTGAAGTTTCGGGGGGCATGAATCAGCGTGTGGGTATCTGTGCGGCTATGATCATGCATCCGAATCTTCTCCTTGCAGATGAACCAACCAGTGCATTGGATGTTACAGTGCAGAAACAGGTAGTAGAGGAGCTTCTGATGATGCGAAAAGAATATCAGACAGCGATGATTCTGGTAACGCATAATATTGGTGTGGTGAGGGCGATGGCCGACAGGATACTGGTACTTCAGAACGGAACTGTCAGGGATTATGGAGAAACGAAAAATGTTCTGGATCATTCGCAGGATCCGTATACGCAGAAGTTGATGAATTCGGTGCTTCATTTGAAGAGAGAACATATATAAGTTTGGAGTTCAGGAGGAGCAGACAGGTGGCAGATACGATTTTAAAAGCAGAACATCTTACGAAGACATTTATATCCGGGAAAAAGACATTAACAGCAGTAGATGATGTCAGTTTTGAATTAAAACAGGGAGAGTGTCTGGGAATTGTAGGTGAATCCGGTTCCGGTAAAAGCACGATTGCAAAGATGCTTACACATCTGGAAAGTATTACAGATGGAAAAGTGATTCTGAAAGGAAAAGATATTACCAATATAAAAGGAAAAGAACTTCGGGAAATTTACAGGGATATTCAGATGGTATTTCAGATGCCAATGGAATCCTTTGACCCACGTTGTACGCTCGGGGACGGAATCGGAGAAAGCCTGAGAAATATGGGGATAAGCCGTACCGAAACCCGTAGAAAAGTAGAAGAACTTCTGGAAAGATGCGGGCTGGAAAAAGAATACGCAGACCGCTATCCCCATCAGGTAAGCGGTGGTCAGTGCCAGAGAGCTGCAATCGCCAGAGCACTGGCAGTCAATCCGTCCATTCTGATCTGTGATGAAGCAACCAGTGCACTGGATGTGACGGTTCAGAAGCAGATTCTGGAGTTACTGATCGAACTGAAAAAGAAAGAAAATCTCTCATTTATTTTGATCTGTCATGATCTGGCACTGGTTCAGGCATTCTGCGACAGAGTTCTTGTCCTTTATCATGGAAAGACTGTGGAGAGCGGAACACCGGATGAGACCATTGATCATCCACAGATGGATTACACAAGAAAACTGATTGATTCTGTATTGTAGGCAATTGTATATTTATCCTGTGTCTGAAGTATATCAGACAGGGCAGCAGATAGAGCAGAAATGTCTGAAGCGATTTTATTCGTGAAAGACATTTCTGCTTTTTGATTTCTTACTCAAAATGCCGTAAAATTTTGTGTTTTTAAAAATAAAGAAAGTGTCAAAAAGCACTAACAATTATTCAGAAATCTGTGATACAATGGAAAGGCGAAATACAGAAATACAAATGAAAAGAGAGAAAACTACAAATGACACAAAAACAAAATACATTAACAAAAACCGGTATTGTAGCGCTTCTTGCCTGTGTTTGCTGCATCTTGTGGGGAAGTGCGATTCCGGTGATCAAGACCGGCTATCGTCTGATGCAGGTAGACTCCGCAGATACCGCGAGCCAGATCGTTTTTGCGGGAGTTCGTTTTACGCTGGCAGGGATTCTGGTGTTGATCTTTGCTTCCATTAAAGAAAGGAAAGTGATGATTCCTGACAGGAAAATTTTGAAATACGCAGTTCCGGTATGTCTGGCGCAGACAGTGGGACAGTATTTCTTCTTTTATATAGGTGTTGCACATACATCAGGAGTCAAGGGCGCTATTATTACCGGACTTGGAAACTTTATTGCAATTCTTCTGTCCTGTCTGGCTTTTCGGAGTGAACGGATGACAGGCAGAAAAATTGCCGGATGTGTTCTGGGATTTGCGGGAGTTGTGGTAATCAATCTGATGGGAAATTCCCTGGATATGGGGTTTAAGCTGACAGGAGAGGGATTTATTCTGATTGCTCAGTTATCCTATGGAATTTCCACAGTTCTGATTAATCTTTTTTCCAGAAAAGTATCGCCGGTAGTACTGAGCGGAACGCAGTTTACGATGGGCGGCATCGTTCTGACTCTGATCGGAGTGGGAATGGGCGGTCATCTGGGAAATGTTACAGCAGGAGGTGTGGCAATCATATTTTATCTGGCAATGGTCTCAGCAGTGGCATATACACTCTGGTCTGTATTGCTTGCATGGAATGATGTTTCGAAGGTTGCAATCTTTGGATTCGTCAATCCCCTGTGCAGTGTGATTTTGTCTGCGCTGATGCTTGGAGAGGTGAAGCAGGCATTTAATATTGGAAGTTTGATAGCACTGATTCTGGTTTGCACAGGAATTTATATTGTTAACTGCAAGAAAAAAATGTCTCGATAAACTGCGGAGCAGTTATTCGGTTATGAGCAAGTAGCGAAGCGGATTGCGAATATCCGCTTGACTGATTCCGTAATCCGGGAAGTCTGGAAAGAAATCGGCGGCTCTTTTTATTTTATGAAAAAAAAGAGCATAATAAAATAGAATTTTATCTTGCAGGAATGAATATTTCTGGATATCAATCTAAAAAAAGAACAGGAGAAATTCAGATGAAGAAAAAAAATTTGTAAGCTGTCAGCAGCAGTATTGCTTTTTTTCTCAGGGAAATTATGGAGATTGGCTGGCGACTTTTTTAACATGGTGGTCTGCTGCAAAAGAGGGGGAAGGAAAAAGGTAAAGAAAGAAATGTTTGAATTATCCCATATACGGGATTAAATCATCCCAGAAACGGAATACGCAAAAGGAATATGAATGAGAGCAGGGCATGGTGCGAGACTCAGAAAGATGCAGGACTGTTATATCCAAAAGCGTGGAATGGATTAAAAACTCCGACGGATTCTATCTGCCGGC
>ENA-OQDL01000827-OQDL01000827.1-human-gut-metagenome-genome-assembly--contig:-NODE-827-length-17817-cov-6.052855_pt1 | contig 17817 bp, 19 predicted proteins | sample MGYA00242782_ERZ504609 | MGnify/ENA primary metagenome ERZ504609 (study PRJEB26092, sample SAMD00036320) | human gut metagenome | host: Homo sapiens | study: EMG produced TPA metagenomics assembly of... | reverse complement strand
CGGTGCGGCCCGCCACCGGCGACTGCTTGTAGACATAGCCTGCGGCGTAGTCGTTGTTGTACTCCTCTTCCCAGTTGACGACCACCTGACCGGAGGCCACCTGCTCAGAGGCGTTCACCTCGTCCTGGGTCATGCCGCTGAAATCGCCCAGCACGATGTCGTCGCTTTTGGTCATGATGTTGCTGGAATCGTTCAGGCATGGTCCAGCACAGGGCCGCACAGGCCAGCGCAAAGGCCGTCGTGATGCCCAGCAGCACCGGCATAAAGCCGCTGCGCTTCTTCTTTTTCGCCCCGGCCTTGGGGGCGGGGCGGGGGTTCGCCGCCGGTCTCTCCGGGGGTCTGCGGATGCTGCGTTTCTGCGGCATGGGGTCATTCACCACCTTTTCAGGTTCTTCCTTTACATATTGATACTGGAACGTGACGGAGGGGTCCTGCACGTAGGCGTCCAGCGCTTCCAGCATCTCTGCGGCGCTGGAATACCGGTTGACCGGCAGCTTCGCCATGGCGCGCTCCGTGATCTGGACGAGGCCCAGCGGCACCTCCGGGGCAAGCTCGGCCAGCGGCTTCGGGGTGTCCCGGATCTGCTTGCGGGCCACCTCCACCATGTCGTCGGCGTCGAAGGGCAGCCTGCCCGAGAGCATCTCGTACATCATGACGCCCACGGAGTAGATGTCGCTCTTGGGGTCGGTCTCCTCCCCCTTCGCCTGTTCGGGGCTGATGTAGTGGACGCTGCCCATGGTCTTTTTGCCGTTCTGGATCTGGTTCTCGGCCCGGGAGATGCGGGCGATGCCAAAGTCCATCATCCGCAGCTGGCCGTTGTCCAGCAGCATGATGTTCTGGGGCTTGATGTCCCGGTGGACGACGCCGTTGCGGTGGGCGTGGTCGAGGGCGCGGAGGATCTGGGCGATGAAGTGGACGGTCTCCCGGCTGGTTATTTTGCCGCCCCGCTCGTTGAGGTACTCCCGGAGGGTCATCCCCTCCACGCACTCCATGACGATATACTGTAAGTTTTCACTGACAGAGACGTCGTAGACCTTGACGATGTTGGGGTGGTTGAGCAGGGAGATGGCCTTGGACTCGTTCTTGAAGCGGCGGACGAGGTCGGCGTCATGCATCAGCTCCTGACGCAGCACCTTGACGGCCACCACCGTGCCTTCCGGCACAGGCCCGCCGGGGGCAGAGACCACGGCCTTGTAGACGTTGGCCATGCCGCCTGCGCCGATGAGCTCCTGAATGGTGTAGAGCCCGTCCAGCGTCTTGCCGATGAGATTATCCATGCTTCACCTCCAGCGGCTCACGCCCAGCAGCAGCGCGGTGATGTTGTCGGGGCCGCCGCCCGCGTTGGCGGCGTCCACCAGCCGGTCGGGGATGTCGTAGAACCCGCCCTTCGTGAAGATCTCTTCGATCTTTTCTTTGGGCAGGACGTTGGTGAGGCCGTCGGTGCAGAGCAGGATCATATCGCCCTTCTGCACCGGCAGGCTGGTGAACTCGGGGTCGAGGCGGTAGTCCACGCCCAGCGCCCGGGTGATGATGTTCTTCTGGGGGTGATGCTCGGCTTCCTCGGCGGTGATGGTGCCGCAGTCCACCAGCTCCTGCACGTAGGAGTGGTCGTGGGTGAGCTGGGTGAGCCTGCCGTCCCGGACGAGGTAGGCCCGGGAGTCGCCTGCGTGGCAGATAAAGGCGTTGCCGCCCCGCACGAGGGCGCAGACCGCCGTGGTGCCCATGCCCGCCAGCTCCTCCTCCCGGGAGGCTTTCTGGAAGACGAAGCGGTTGGCGTTGATGAGCGCCCGCTTCAAAAACTTTTCCTCGTCGCCGGGCAGGCACTGGGCGTACTGCTCATGGAAGCTGTGCTCGATGACGTCGCAGGCGCTCACGGAAGCCTCACGGCCTCCCCGCGCACCGCCCATGCCGTCGCACACGAGGCCCCAGGCCGCGTCGCTGTTCAGCTCGCCTGCCCGGTAGTCGTCCTGATTCTCGGGGCGGACGCTACCGACGTCTGTTTTTCCTGCAAGTTTCATAGGATTCTCCTTCTCAAACTTTGCCGTTCATCTCGTCGCGGCGGAGCTGGCCGCAGGCGGCGCTGATCTCGCTGCCCAGACGGCGGCGGACGGTGGCGTTGACGCCAAGGCTTTCCAGCTTCTGCTGGAAGCGCCGGACGTTGGCAGCGTCGGTGGCCGAATACGGGCTGCCGTCCACCGGGTTGATGGGGATGAGGTTGACGTGAGCGCCCATCCCCCGGATGAGGCCGGCCAGCTGTCTGGCGCAGGCGTCGGAGTCGTTGACTCCCCGCACCATGGAGTACTCGAAGCTCACTCTCCGGCCCGTCGTCTCCTGATACCGGCGCACGGCCTGCATCAGCACCTCCACGGGGTAGGCGTCGTTCACCGGCATCATGCCGCTGCGGATGTCGTTGTTGGGGGCGTGGAGGGAGACGGAGAGGGTGAGCTGGAGCTTCTTCTCGGCCAGCTGGTCGATCTTCGGCACGAGGCCGCAGGTGGAGAGGCTGATGTTCCGCATCCCGATGTTCACGCCCTCGGGGGACGAGATGTTCTCGAGAAAGCGCATGACTTCGTCGAAATTATCCAGCGGCTCCCCAATGCCCATCAGCACGATGTGGGAGATGCGCTCCCCGATGTCCTTCTGGGCGGTGTAGATCTCGGAGCAGATCTCGCCCGCCTCGAGGTTGCGCACCCGGCCCGCCTGGGTCGAGGCGCAGAAGCGGCAGCCCATCCGGCAGCCCACCTGCGTGGAGACGCAGACCGTGTTGCCGTAGTGGTAGCGCATGACAACGGTCTCGATGCAGTTGCCGTCGGCCATCCGCAGCAGATATTTCACAGTGCCGTCCTTGGCTTCCTGCCGGCGCTCGATCTTGGGGGCAGCAATGTAAAACTGCTCTTCCAGCTTTGCCAGCAGGGTCTTGGGCTGGTCGGTCATGGCAGAAAACTCGGTGACCAGCTTCTGGTGCACCCAGTGGAAGATCTGCTTTGCCCGGAAGCCCGGCTGACCCATGGCTTTCAGCGCAGCGGTCAGCTCGGCCAGCGTCAGGGAAGAGATACAGCGTTTTTGTTCCATGGTATTCTCCTATGAATCAATACGAACCGGACGGCGGGTTCATTGCGTTTTCTGCATGGCGCAGAGGAAAAAGCCGTCCATGCCGGTGCGGGTGGGCACCGAGAGCGCCCGTGCTCCCCCACTGTCATTCCGTCAGGGAACGCCACAGCGGGCCGGACCACCCGGAACTCCGGGTGGCGGGCAAGGAACGCCGCCACCTGCTCCTCGTTCTCGGCGGGGTCGATAGTACAGGTGGAGTAGACCAGCCGCCCGCCTGCTTTCAGCAGAGCAGCTGCTGTGTCCAGAATGGACGACTGGGTGGCCAATAATTCATCGTGGCGTGCTTTTTCCAGCGTCTTATAGCGGATATCCGGCTTTTTTGCCAGAATGCCCAGGCCGCTGCAGGGGGCATCCACCAGAATGCGGTCTGCGGCGGGCAGCTTGGGGTTGGGGCGGGTGGCATCATTGCAGAGGGCGGTGACATGGGCAAAGCCCATCCGTTCCACAGCGCTCCGGATGAGCCCGACCCGGTGCTCTGCCACATCGCAGCTGTACAGTGCGCCCTGCCCCTGCATCTCCTCGGCCAGCAGCAGCGTTTTGCCGCCGGGTGCCGCGCAGAGGTCGATCACGGTATCGCCGGGCTTTGCCTCCACACAGAGGGCTGCCAGCTGGCTGGCCTGCCCCTCCACATGGAAACAGCCCTCCTTGAAGAGCGGGTGCTCCGCCGGGCTGCCCTCGAACTTTGCCAGCACACTGCCGGGCACAAGGCCGGGCTGTGCGCTCTTCACGCCGCTTTCCAGCAGTTTTTCACAGAGGGACTCGGCATCCGTTTTCAGGCAGTTGGCCCGCAGGCTGGTGCAGCCGCCGTCGGCGGTGTGGGTCAGGATGCCCAGCGCTTCCTCGGGGTAATGGGTGCGCAGGAACTCTGCCACATCCTGCCCCGCAGAGCCCAGCACCATGAGGCGCTGGGTCTCGTTCCGGAAGCGGGCAGTTTCCAGATCATAATTGCAGGCCTTGCGCAGGACGGCATTGACCAGCCCGGACGCACTCGCCTTTTTGAAGGTGCGGGTCAGCTTGACGGCCTCGTTCACCGCCGCCGACACCGGCACCTGCATATAGCGGGCCTGCGCCAGTGCGGCCCGCAGGATCTCGCGCACCTGCGGGTCCAGCCTGGCAAGGCCCTTGGGCAGGAACTGTTCCAGAATGAAATCCAGCGTGCCCTGATGTTCCAGCACGGTGTAGAAGATGGCACCGGCAAAGGCCTTATCCCGGCCCTCCAGTTTCTGGCGGCGGAGTTCGGCATCCAGCACAAGGTTTGAGAAGCCGTCCTGCTCCTGCCGGACCAGTGCAGCCACTGCCGCTGCCCGCGGATTGGCCGCCATCAGAGGGTATCCCCCGCTTTGAGGCGCAGACCAGCCGCAAAGGAGGTGCCATCCATCGGCTTTTTGCCCTCAGGCACCACATGAAGCAGCTGGACCGCGCCATCGGCACAGGCCACCGTCAGGGGCTTTGTGGAAAGCACCGTGCCGGGAGCCTCACCGTTGGAAGCAGCCACGCGGCACTCGGTTACCTTGACCTTTTTGCCGCCTGCGGTCACGAACCAGGCCATGGGCCAGGGGTTCATGCCGCGCACCCAGTTGTGGATGTGCGCAGCAGTATCGGTCAGCCTGAACTCTGCCAGCTCCTTGTCCAGCATGGGGGCCAGGGTGGCATTCTCATGCTGCTGGGGCTGGGGCCTGAGGGTGCCAGCTTCCATGGCGGGCACCGCCTCACAGAGGACGCGGGCACCTACGGCGGTGACCCGGTCGAACAGCTCGCCGCTGGTCTCCTCCGGGCCGATGGCGATCTTCTCGCAGACCAGCACATCGCCGGTGTCCAGCCCCTCGTCCATCTGCATGATGGAAACGCCGGTCTCGGTGTCGCCGTTCAGAACAGCCCACTGCACGGGGGCACTGCCGCGGTACTTGGGCAGCAGGGACACATGCAGATTGATGCAGCCATGCTTCGGGGCTTCCAGCACGGACTTGGGCAGGATGCAGCCGTAGGCCACCACCACGATGAGGTCAGGAGCCAGCGCCCGGATGTTGGCATCCTCGCTGCCGTCCCGCAGGGTGCGGGGCTGGAACACGGGGATCCCATGCTCCAGAGCAACTTCCTTGACCGGGGGCGCGGTGAGCACCTGCTTGCGGCCCACCGGCTTATCCCGCCGGGTGTACACGCCGCAGATCTCGTGACCGGCGGCATACAGGGCCTTCAGGCACTCCGCGGCGATATCCGGGGTTCCCATGAACAGAATGCGCATCAGTTGTTTCCTTTCGCTTCACGGGCAGCCTTTTTGCCCTCCTCGGTGTCCTCGTAGAAATACTCGCTGGACTCCATGATGGTAATGCCGTCCAGATGGTCATTCTCGTGCTGGATGCAGCGGGCCAGCAGGTCCTCGGCCTCCAGCTCGAACCAGTTGCCGTTGCGGTCCTGTGCACGCACCTTGACGGCAGCGGGACGGGTCACGGCACCGTTGTGGCCGGGGAAGGACAGGCAGCCCTCGTAGGCGGTCTCCTCCTCCTCAGAAACAGCCAGGATCTCGGGGTTGACGAAGTCGATGAACTTGTACTCATAATCCTCGGGGATCTCCTCGGGGGCATCGGTGGTGTCCCACACCACGAAGACGCGGCGCAGCATCCCCACCTGAGGGCCTGCCAGACCCACGCCGTCGGCGGCGATCATCGTCTCCCGCATGTCATCCAGCAGGGTGGCAAGGCGGTCGTCAAAGTTGGTCACGGGGCGGCAGACCTTGTTCAGGATGGGGTCGCCCTCTTTTACGATATTGCGGATAGCCATAGTGGTACCTCCAAAATTTGTTGTGTTGTATCAGATATCCCCGTCCGAGTGCAGATCGACCACAACGGTGGCCTTGCCGGGCAGCTTTTCCTGCTCGTAGAGGGTCAGCGTTTCCCGGATAAGATCCCGGAAACGGCGGTCATTGCGGCACTTGACGGTGAGCTTATAGCGGTAGGAATCGTTGATCTTTTCAATGCTGCCGGGGGGTGGGGGCCCAGCACCCGCAGGGGCAGGTCGGGCTGTTTGGCCGCCTGTCGCCCCAGCAGGGCCGCAAAGCGGGCGGAAGCCCGGGCCACCTCGCTCTCCTTTGGCCCGGCAAAGCCCACAACGCAGAGCCCGCAGAAGGGCGGATAAAGCCCCAGCTTCCGGTAGGCGATCTCCTGCTCGAAGAACGCGTCGTAGTCCTGCGCGGCGGCAAGATTGAGCACCGGGTTGTCCGGGTCGGTGGTCTGGATGATGGCAAAGCCGGGGTCTTTTGCCCGACCGCTCCGGCCCACCACCTGCGTGACGAGGCTGAACACGGTCTCATAGGCCCGGAAGCCCTGGGCGAACAGGAGCGAATCGATGCCCAGCACGCCCACCAGCGTCACATCCTCGAAATCCAGCCCCTTGGCCACCATCTGGGTGCCCACCATGATGTCATATTCATGCCGGGCAAACTTTGCCAGCAGCTTTTCATGGGCATCCTTGGCGGCGGTGGTATCCTGGTCCATCCGCAGGATGCGGGCCTCCGGAAAGAGCTTTGCCAGCTCCTCCTCGGCCTTCTGGGTGCCAAAGCCCCGGTACTGCAGTTTGCCGCCGCAGGCGGGGCATCTGGCAGGGGGCGGGTCCAGCTGGCTGCCGCAGTAATGGCAGAGCAGCTTGTGGGCCGATTTGTGGTAGACCATGGGCACGCTGCACTTGGGGCATTTGAGCACCTCGCGGCAATCCTCGCACTGGGCCACGGTCTGGTAACCCCGGCGGTTGAGCAGCAGGATGGTCTGCTTGCCTGCCTCAAGGTTGTGCCGGATGGCATCCTCCATGGCAAGGCTGATTTCCCGGGGGTTGCCGGAGGCAAGCTCGGCCCGCATATCCACGATCTGGACTTTGGGCAGCGGGTTGCCGCCATAGCGTTTGGTCAGGCGCACCAGCTGGGTGCGGCCATGCTGGGCGGCATAATAGCTCTCGGTGCTGGGGGTGGCGCTGGCCAGCAGGAGCAGGGCCCCGTTCTCCGCCGCGCGCTGCCGGGCCACCTCGTGGGCCGAGTAGCGGGGCGCAGATTCGGAGCGGTAGGTGTGCTCCTGCTCCTCATCAATGATGACAAGGCCGATGTTTTCCAGCGGGGAGAAGATCGCGCTGCGGGTGCCCACCACGATATCCGCGCCGCCGTCCTGGATCATCTGCCATTGGAGCAGGCGCTCGGTGTGGTTGAGGGCGGAATGCTGCACGGCCACCCGCTTACCGAATTGGCTTTTCAGCCGCAGGATCATCTGGGGGGTCAGGCTGATCTCAGGCACCAGCACCAGCGCCCGGCGGCCCATCTGCAGACAGTGCTCGATGAGCTTCAGGAACACCAGCGTTTTTCCGCTGCCGGTCACGCCGTAGAGCAAGGCCGAGTGCGGGGCAGCATCCTCCAGCCCGGGCAGCAGCGCGTCATAGGCGGCCTGCTGCTCCTCCGTGAGAAGGATGGGCTCGTTTTTCAGCGGGATGGAAGAATACAGGTCGATAGATTTGTTCACCTTGCTGCATTCCAGCACGCCCTTGGCGCAGAGGTTGTCCAGCACCGCCCGGCTGATGCCCTTTTCCTCCAATGCAGACAGGGTGCGCTCACCTCCGGCCAGCAGGGCCACTGCGGCCAGCTGCTTGGCGGTCGGCCTGGGCTTTGGGGGCAGCGTGCCCACCAGCTTGTAGGCATTTTCCGTGTGGCGGACGAGCTGCTTTTGAAGCACCGGGGTCACGCCGTCCTCCGCCACGGTGGGCTTGTACTGCGCGCCGTAGGGGATGACCGCCTTGACGGCCTCGTAATAAGTGCAGAAGGTGCGCTCCTTCAAAAAATGCACCAGCCGCAGCAGCTCCGGGGTGAGGCAGGCAGAGGCCGGGGCCACATCGAACAGAAACTTGAGCTTTGCGCTCTCCGGTTCGGCATCGCAGGCCAGCACCACGCCCATCCGGGCACGGCTCCCCCGCCCGAAGGGCACCAGCACCATGCTGCCCAGCCGGACGGTATCCTGCTGGTCGGGCATGACGGCATAGGTATAGAGTTTGTCGAAATGAAAGGTCGCGTTGCTCACTGCAACGCCTACCGTTTTGGGCATTCAGGCAGCTCCTTCAAAGCGATTTAGCGGGTCAGGCCCGCACGCTGGCAGATGACATCATAGAGCCTTGCGGCGCAGGCATTCACCTCATCGTTGACCAGCTTGAGGGTGAATTTGTCCTGCTGGGCCAGCTCATTGCGGGCGATCTCCAGGCGCTCCCGGATGCTCTCCTCGCTCTCGGTGCCGCGGCCACGCAGGCGGCGCTCCAGCTCCTGGGTGGAGGGGGGCAGCAGGAAGATGGTGGTGGCACCGGGATACATGCGGCGGATATTGGCCGCGCCATGCACATCGATGACCATGACCACCAGCTTGCCCGCGTTCAGCCGCTTGTTGACCTCTTCCTTCAGGGTGCCGTAGTAGTTGCCGTTGAAGAAGTTGTGCTCCACGACCTCATCCTGATCGATGAGCTGCTGGAACTGCTCCTTGGTGCGGTAGTAGTAGTCTACCCCTTCCTGCTCCCCGGGGCGGGGGGAACGGGTGGTAGCAGAAACCGTTTTTTCGATCTCGGGGTGGGCCTTGCGCAAAGCGCTGACCACACTGTCCTTTCCGGTACCGGCGGCACCGGAAACGACAAACAGATATTTTTCATTTTCCATGGTCTTACTGCTCCTCTTCTGTCACTGTTTTGCCCTCGGCCTGACCGGCGGCACGGCTGGCCACCGTTTCGGGCTGAAGGGCTGAAAGGACAACGTGGTCGGAGTCCATGATGAGGACGGCGCGGGTGCTGCGGCCATAGGACGCATCAATGAGCATCCCCCGCTCCCGCGCTTCCTTGACCAGACGCTTGACCGGGGCAGAATCGGGGCTGACCACAGCCACCACCCGGCCCGCGCTGACCAGATTGCCAAAGCCGATGTTGATCAGTTTCATCTTTTCCTCCGAACCATCTGAATCTCAGGGTTTACTCCAGATTCTGGATCTGCTCGCGGATCTTCTCGATCTCCGCCTTCATATCCACCACGATGCGGGTGATATCCAGATCCTGACACTTGGAACCAATGGTATTGGTCTCACGGTTCAGCTCCTGGGTCAGGAAATCCAGCTTGCGGCCCACGGGCTCATCCAGCTCCAGAATGGAGCGGTACTGGGCGATGTGGCTGCGCAGGCGGACGGTCTCCTCATCCACGGCGGTCTTGTCGCCAAAGATGGCGGCCTCGGTCAGGACACGGGCATCATCAATGTTCCGGTCCTCCAGAATGACCTTGAGTTTTTCGTACAGGCGGTTGGTGTAGTTCTCCACCCGGCCGGCGCTCAGGGTCTCCACCCGGCCCACGCATTCCTCCAGAAAGCGCAGGCGGTTCTCCACGTCAGCCTTCATCTTGGCACCCTCAGCGGCGCGCATCTCCACAAAGCGGTCCAGTGCCTGGGCGGTGACAGCGGAGACATCCTCCCAAAGCTGCTCCTCATCCACATCGGCGTGGCGGGTGGTCAGCACATCGGGAAAACGGGCGATCATCCCGGCGGTCACATCGTTCTTGACCTCCAGCGCCTCAGACAGGTCCCGCAGGGCCTGCTGGTAGCTCTTTGCCAACTCCTGATTCACAGCCACCACGGTATCGGCGGCATCCACGTTCTGCACCGTCAGGCTCAGTTCCACCTTGCCGCGGGTCACCCGCTCGTTCAGCTGCTTTTTCAGGCGGCTGTCCAGATAGCTGCAGGTGCGGGGCATCCGGGAAGAATACTCAAAATACCGGGAGTTGACACTGCGCAGCTCCACCGTGATCTCACGGCCATTGCGCACAGCAGTTCCCCGGCCAAAACCGGTCATGCTCAAAATCATGCTTTTTTCCTCGTATTCCAAAGGGTTTTCTGCGGACATTCTTCGTATATGTATCCGCTTTGGGGCACACAGACCCATGTTACGATACATATACTATATATTTTACTCTGCCGTCCCTTTTTTTGCAAGCAATGCGGCGAAAAAAATCTATTTTGCCCCCTTGACAAGGGGCAGGAACAGCGCTATACTATGCATCGTGAACAGTGTTCAAGTTGAGGGGGCGATCACACGAATCCGATGGCAACGTCCAAGGAGGAGATCCTGAAAACGAGCCGGGTCCTCATCCAGCAGAATGGATGGGAAGCGGTCAACATCCGTGCAGTGGCAGCAGCCTGCGGGGTATCCGTGGGGTGCATCTACAACTACTTCGGTTCCAAGACCGAACTGGTGAGCGCGGCGGTGGAAAGCATCTGGAGCGATATCTTCCGCCACCCGGATGACCCGGCGGTGTTTGAGGATACCCTGTCCTGCATCCGCTGGATGTACCGGCAGCTGGAGTATGGCTCTGAGCAATACCCCGGTTTCTTCACCCACCACGCGCTTGGCTTTGTGCGGCAGGATACCGCCGATGGCAAGCAGCAGATGCGGCAGACCTGGCAGCACATCCTGGATGCGCTGACCATGGTGCTGACCAGGGACAAAAAGATCCGGCCAGACGCATTTACTGAGGAGTTCAGCCGCCAGAAATTTGCGGGCATCCTGTTCTCCCTCATGCTTTCTGCCGTGGTGCAGCAGGATTTTGACCCAGCAGCGGTATTGGAGATCATCCGCAGGACCATTTATGAAGTGTAAAAAACATCCCACAGTCTTGTGGGAGTTTTTTACGGCCAAAAGTGAACAGCGTTCATATTGAGTGATGCAGGACATCTCCCCCAGCATTCCACCCACGGCAGTCTGCACATCACAACGATGCAGTCCGGCCGGCAGCCGCTGACCGGATCGCGATAGAGCAGCAAACCAACCATAAAGGAGCAACATTTTTATGAGAGCAATCATTGAGACCGTTTTCGACATCTTCTATCTGGTCACCGTGCTGACCGTGGGCATCCGCATGATCCGCGGCAGCAAGGCTGGCACCCAGTTCCGCCTGTTCGGCCTGATGGCCGTGGTGCTGGGTGCAGGCGACTCCTTCCATCTGGTGCCACGTGCCCTGGCACTGTGCACCACCGGCCTGGAGAACTACGCTGTGCCTCTGGGCCTGGGCAAGTGGATCACCTCCGTGACCATGACCGTGTTCTATGTACTGCTGTACTACGTCTGGCGCAAGCGCTACCAGATCGAGGGCCAGAAGGATCTGACCATTGCCGTGTACGCCCTTTCCGCTGTGCGCATCGTGCTGTGCATGATGCCGCAGAACCAGTGGCTGACCAACCACACCCCGCTGACCTGGGGTATCCTGCGCAACATCCCCTTTGCACTGCTGGGCCTGCTGATCATCGTGCTGTTCTACCGCAGTGCCAAGGAACACAAGGACCAGGCTTTCCGCTGGATGTGGCTGACCATCGTGCTGAGCTTCGGTTTCTATATCCCGGTGGTGCTGTGGGCAGATGTCAATCCCCTGATCGGTATGCTGATGATCCCCAAGACCTGCGCCTATGTCTGGACCGTGCTGATCGGCTACAACGCCATGAAGGCTGAGAATGGCAAGAACAACTGAGACCTGCCGGAACACAAAAACAATAACAAAAAGAAGGGGCTGCTGCATCAAACGGTGCAGCAGCCCCTTCTGGTATTATGATTTAGACAGGGTGAGACTGATTGGTGTAATCAGCGTGGTCAGCGTCCACGCCCTGCTTCTTGGCATTGCGCTTCTCAAAGAACTTGGGTGCGACCTGCGGGAACATTGCGTAGGTCAGAACATCCTCTTCCTGCGTTGCCCACTTGGCGGCCTCAGCCTTCAGCTTGTCCATCTCGGGAGCCAGGGTGTCGGCAAAGCGGCAGGTGATGGGCTGCTCGTCGCCCAGGATCTTCTTGGTGAACTCGGGGCTGATGGGAGCGGGAGTCTTGCCGTAATCGCCGTGGACCAGGCCCTTGAACTCCTTGGTGACCATCTTGTAGCGCTCGCCCAGGATGACGTTGAACACAGCCTGCGTGCCAACGATCTGGCTGGTGGGGGTGACCAGCGGAGGATAGCCTGCGTCCTCACGAACGCGGGGGATCTCGGCCAGCACTTCGTCCAGCTTATCTTCCTTGCCTGCATCCTTCAGCTGCTTGAGCATGTTGGAGAACATGCCGCCGGGCACCTGATACAGCAGGGTGTTGGCATCCACGCCCAGGCTCTTGGGGCTGATCTGGCCGTTGGCGATGTACTTCTCGCGCAGCTTTGCAAAGTAAGCGCGGACAACGTTCAGCTGCTTCAGATCCAGGCCGGTGTCGTAATCGGTACCCTGCAGGGCAGCGACCAGGCTCTCGGTGGGCATGTGGCTGGTGCCAAGGCTCAGGGGGCTCATGGCAGTATCGATGATATCAGCACCTGCCTCGATGCCCTTGAGGATGGACATGGAAGCCAGACCTGCGGTGTAGTGGCTGTGGATATCCACGGGGATGCTGACGGTCTCCTTCAGCTTCTTGACCAGATCATAGCAGGTATAGGGAGTCAGCAGGCCAGCCATGTCCTTGATGCAGATGGAGTTTGCACCCATCTCCTCGAGGGTCTTGGCGTAGGCTGCAAAGTACTCGTTGTTGTGCACGGGGCTCAGGGTATAGCTGATGCAGCCCTGAACATGTGCGCCTTCCTTGTTGGCAGACTTGATGGCGGTCTGCAGGTTGCGGGGATCGTTCAGTGCGTCGAAGATGCGGATGACATCGATGCCGTTTGCAACAGACTTCTGCACAAAGTACTCGACAGCATCATCGGCGTAGGGGCGGTAGCCCAGCATGTTCTGGCCGCGGAACAGCATCTGCAGCTTCTGGTGGGGCAGCTCCTTGCGCAGGATGCGCAGACGCTCCCAGGGGTCCTCATCGAGGAAGCGGATGCAGCTATCAAAGGTAGCGCCGCCCCAGCACTCGACAGAGAAGTAAGGGATCTTATCCATTTCGGGCAGGATGGGACGCATCTCATCCATCGTCATACGGGTGGCCAGCAGAGACTGGTGAGCATCACGCAGGACGACTTCCGTAATCTTGATCGGCTTTTTGGCCATGGTTGTCACCTCTTCCTCAGTTCTCAGTTCATGGAAACCAGAACGTCACCGGAGTTGACGGTGTCGCCCTTGTTGACGTTGACGGAGGCCACAGTGCCATCCTGAGGAGCAACGATCTCGTTCTCCATCTTCATGGCCTCGAGGATGACCAGCACGTCACCGGCCTTGACGGAAGCACCGGCTGCGACCTTGACATCCAGGATGTTGCCGGGCATGGGAGCCTTGACGGCGACAGCACCGGCAGCACCGGCGGGAGCAGCAGCCTTGGGAGCGGCAGCAGGAGCAGCCGGAGCCTTGGGTGCGGCGGGAGCAGCGGGAGCTGCAACGGGAGCAGCGCCTGCGGCGGTCTCCTCAACGGAAACGCTGTAAGCAACGCCATTGACGGTAATATTGTAGTACTTCATGGAAGGATCCTCCTGAACAAAATCAATGTATGGATTCGATGTACGGTTTACGTTCCGGAACCGCTTACAGAGCCATGTTGCCGTGCTTCTTGGGCAGGCGGGCGGCACGCTTGGTGCTCAGCAGCTCAAAGGCGGCAACCACGCTTGCACGGGCGTTGGCAGCGTCGCAGGTCATATCAGCGGCACCGGCGGCAACGGCGTTGGCAGCGCTGCACACCTCAGCGGTGTACTGGGCAGCCTTGGCGTTGGTGGCGGCAATGATGTTGTCGGAAGCGTCGATCTCGGCCTTGTACAGGACGGAGACGGCAGCGTTGGGCTCCAGAGCGCTGACGGTGCAGTCGTTGACGGCGATCTTCAGGTCAGCGTTGGCCAGAGCGGTGTAGACAGGGCCCACAGCCTTGCCGGACAGCAGAGCCACCTTGGCGGTGGTAGCATCGGCATAGGTAGCAGCCAGACGGGCAGCCTCACGGATGCCGCCTGCGATGTCATCGGTGGCGCTGGGTACAAAGCCGTTGGTGTTGACGATGGTCAGCACGGGTACACTGAAAGCATCGCACAGGCGGACAAAGCGGGAAGCCTTGGCCACGCAGTTGTGGCACAGGGTCTCGCCGGTGGCCACAATACCCACAGCGTTGCCGCCGATGGTTGCGAATGCGGTGTAGACGTGCTTGCCGAAGCCTGCGTACAGCTCCACAGCGCTGTCCTTGTCGATCAGGGCAGCGGCAGCCTTCTCGGGAGCAGCACCGGCGCTCAGAACGCTGGTGGGCTGCTCGAACTCGAAGATGGCGGGGCCGGTCAGGTTGTTGGCGGGCAGCAGACCCACGATGTGGGCAGCCTTCTCGGCAGCTTCCTCAGCGTTGGCAGCCACGATGGCAGCCACACCAGCCTTGGCAGCAGCCTCGGCAGTGCCTGCGCCGGGGACCTTGTCGCCCTTGGCGGCGGAGGTGAACGGAGCGGTGAAGAACAGCTCTGCATCCTCAGCCATGACGCACACGTCAGCATTGGCAGCGCTCAGTGCGCTGGTGCCGCCGCACACGCCGGTGACGACTGCGATCTGGGGGATGACACCGGAAACCTTGGCGATGGTGGCGTTCAGCTTGGCGCTGGCGGTCAGAACGTCCAGACCCTCAGCCAGCTTAGCGCCGACAGAGTTGTAGAACGTGACCACCGGGCAGCCGGTCTGAGCAGCCATCTCCAGGACCTTGATGTTCTTCTCAACGTCCTTGACAGAGACAGCCTCGCCGTTCTGGTAAACAGCATAAGCCTGCTGACCAGCCGCATAGCCGCAGGCAGCACTCACTGCGCCGTCCGCAAACAGTGCGGTATACTCCCCGTCATCGAAAAACTTGGCGAGGATTTCTCCTTTGTTACTCTTTGAAGCCATGGTAAGACCTCCTGCTTTTCTATTTTGAGCTTTTTATTTTGAGCTTTCAAAATTAGTATCATTATACCTTATTTTGAGAGCGTTCACAAGGGCTGAAAGGCCCATTTTGCGGAAAAATTTCACAATCTTTTCCAGAATCAGACGGTTTTTGCGCCGTGAAAGCTGAAAAAACGATCACTTTCTCCGTTTTGCGGTGGCATTGCCGCTGCCCACAGGGCCCTTGGGACGGCGGGCGGCAGCCTTGGACTGCAGCGATGCGCTGCGGGTCTGGGCACGGCCCTTGGCGGCGGCGGCACGCAGACCGTTGACCTCTGCCTTGGTCAGTTCACGGTAGGTGCCGGGCTTGAGCATTCCCAGCTTGACCACGCCCTCGGCGTTGCGCTTCAGGCGGACGACCTCCAGACCAACGGCCTCGCACATGCGGCGGATCTCGCGGTTCTTGCCCTCTTTCAGGGTCATCTCCATCACGGTGCGGCCAGGCTCATCGGTGACGACGTTGATGGCGCAGGGCATGGTCTTGGTGCCATCGTCCAGCACAACGCCGGAGCTCATCTTCAGGATCTGGCTCTCATCGGCCCGGGGCTGCACGGTGACGCGGTACAGCTTGGAGATGCCGCCCGACGGATGGGTGACAGCCTGCGCGAAGGCACCGTCGTTGGTCATCAGCAGCAGGCCCTCGCTGTCCTTGTCCAGGCGGCCCACCGGGTACAGGCGGGCCGGGATATCGCTGACCAGTTCCATAACGGTCTTGCGGCCCAGCTCATCGCTGGCGGTGGTCACATAGCCGCGGGGCTTGTACAGGGCCAGATAGTAGAGCTGCTGGTTCTTCTGGATGTAGATGCGCTCGTCATCCACATGCAGCACATCCCGGTTGGGGTCCATCTTGTCGCCCACCTTGACGGGGTGGCCGTTGACCTTGACACGGCCCTCGGCAATGATCTGCTCGGCCGCGCGGCGGGAGCACAGGCCCTGCTCGGCCATGATCTTCTGAATACGTTCTTCTGCCATAATAAAAACTCCTTGTGCGCCTCCCGGCGCTCAAAACGCACGCCATAACGTGCTGTATCTCAAACCGCAGGTTGGAAGTCTGCGGTTACGGCTTAGGTTGATGGGGCGGTGTGCCGGGAGTTTCTCCGAGGACCGTCCGCTGGGGTGGGACCCTGCTGCCGCAGGCAGTAGGGCGGGCGATGGAATGGCCCGATTCGTGTCCGAGGAGAAAGCTACCGGCATACCGCCTAGTCAGAGGGTTTCCTGTCAAGGCTTACTCTGCCTTGGGTGCCTCGTCTGCGGGCTTTTCGCCCTTTTTTGCTGACCAGTGCAGACACCTTTTCCACCAGCTCCGGCAGCATGGCCAGAGCACGGTCAACACTATTGGAGCCGTCCGTCAGCTGGATGGTGCGCACGCAGCCGTCCTTGATCACCAGAAATGCCACCGGCTGGATGTTGACGCCCGCGCCGGAGCCGCCGCCGAACAGGTCCTTGTTGGCAGCGTTCTTGCCGTCGAAGTCGGTGCCTGCGGAAGCAAAGCCGAACGAGATGCGGGACACCGGCAGGATGGTGGTGCCGTCGTCGGTCTTGATGGGCTTGCCGATGATGGTGTTGGAATCAGCCATCTGGCGGATCTTGTCCATCGTGACGTTCATTAAACCTTGAATCGGATGCTCAGCCATAAAATCGGCCTCCTACTATTATTTTCCAGGAAAACTCCCCCTGGATAGGAGTATACACCATACGATATTATTGTAACACACTTTATAGGAAGACGTCCAGCACTTTTTCGCGCCAGAACTCATACAAAACGCGCAGAGCGGCTGCAACGATGAAAAGCAGCCTTGCGCTGAGGCGGAACGACACCCGGTCGGCCACCGTCGGCTCGGCACTGCCGAAGTCCGGCAGGATGCGCAGCTCGTCGAAATCGAGGTAGACGAAGCGGTCGATGACGCCGAGGGACGGGTAGAGCCATGCGTTCAGCCTGCCGTAGGCGCGGGCAGCTTCGGCGGGGTCTTCGCCCCGGACGCCGAGGAGACCCGGATCTTGGTGACGCGCAGCGAGCCGAAGACGGCTTTCGTCAGCCGCCCGGCACCCCGCAGGATGGTCACGAGGATGTTCAGCGTCAGCTTCGCCTTCTCGCGCGGAGCGGTCTCCTTTTTCGGTCTCTTCGCCTCTTTTGCGGCGGCTTTCTTCCGCTTGCGCTCTTCGCGGCGGGCGCGGAACTTCGCTTTCAGCTTTCTCCAGAAGCCTTTCGGTTCTTCGGCTCCGGCGGGCTTTTCCGGCGCAGGCCACTGGAACACCGGCAGGGCGAGCCCAAGCGCACCGGCCCGGACGGTCAGGACGCCGCCCTCCCAGCAGACGTCCGCGCACAGCGGGCAGAGCAGGACGAGGGCCAGCAGCACCAACAGGATCAGGAGCAGGACGCCTGCGATCTTCAGCAGGGTCAGCAGCAGCCAGCCCAGAGCCATCAGGACTCCCATCATGTCGCCGCCTCCCCTTCCTGATCTCCGCGCACCGGCGGCAGGTCCGCCAGCGAGGAAAGGCCGAAGCACCGCAGGAAAACATCCGTGGTGCGGAAGCTCACCGGGTGGCCGGGCAGGTCGAGACGGCCCGCCTCCTCGATGAGGCCCTTCTGCAGCAGGCCGCTGACGCTGGACGAGGAGTCCCTTATCTCCTGTGGCACCTGCATAGACACTGCCTCTGCAGGCTCCTAGTACAATCACATTTCCTTTGGCTACCACATTGGCACCAGGATTGACGTCTCCCAGAATTACAATGCTTCCTTCGTTTTCCAGAACCTGTCCTGCCCGCAGGCTTCCCCGGTAAAACTGCCCATCCTGGTCTTCTTTTTCCTCCAGTGCATAGGACAGAATCTGCCGGTAATATTCTTCATGTTCTTTGGGCTCGTCTACAATGCATAAAATATGAATGC
>ENA-OQDL01000826-OQDL01000826.1-human-gut-metagenome-genome-assembly--contig:-NODE-826-length-17831-cov-4.202553_pt1 | contig 17831 bp, 13 predicted proteins | sample MGYA00242782_ERZ504609 | MGnify/ENA primary metagenome ERZ504609 (study PRJEB26092, sample SAMD00036320) | human gut metagenome | host: Homo sapiens | study: EMG produced TPA metagenomics assembly of... | reverse complement strand
TGCATGCACCCAGTACGCTTAATACACTTTTGGCATTTGCATTTACCTCTTCGTTTTTCATCTTTTTGTACACTGTGATCTTGCTCTTGTACTGCATCGCAGTTTTACAAAACAATCCTGCCGGTCTTAGATGAAGTCCTGTCGGATTTTTGATCACTACTTTATCGCTTACCATGTTATTCTCCTATTCTATCTCTCTGATAGTTGGAAGTTTTAACTCCAATATCATATAATATGCATTGAAAACTGTCAATGCCAGCCTTCTTAATTCTTTTTTAATTTAGACCTGTACTTTTTTAATTAATATGAAGTATTATTAATTTGTCCCAGCGTTATTTTCCGGTTGTTCATCCTTTGTGGATCCTTTTTCAGTCAATATAAGCTGCACTGTCACTGGTTTTGTCAACGTTACTCCATCCGGAAGGTCTACTTCTACCGGTATGTCATAAGTGCCTTCCTTCGTGTAATTCTGGAGATTTACCGATACTGCATTGCTGATATCCAGACTATCCAGCGTATCTTTCTCTCCCTGAAATACAAGTGTCACCTCAGCATCTGGCTCGTAACTTACCTGAAGATTTTTTGCCAGATAATTCTGTTTGATGGACGCAACCATAAACTCAATTGTACGATTTCCCAACTGTTCGATCATTGCAGTTGCGGTAACCTTTCCTGAAGCGCCTTCAATCAGTTCTACACCTTCCGGCAGATAATCTGTAATGTCAAATGCTTTCTCTATCTTCTCTGTTGCCCCAGCGATAGACAATTCAGATGCTGGAATATTGATACTTTCAATCTTGGATAAGGCCTCTTCTTTTCCGCAGATCTGCACGCTCGCCGGTTCGCTCGAACAACCGAGATATTCATATCCATCTGCCGGTGTTCCAGATGCTTCAAATTTTAATGGAACCGTCTTGATCCTCATTACTGTCACATCTACAGTGATTCCATCTTCTCCAAGATTATTACTTAGCTGTCCCTGATTGATTACATTTCCCGATGCATCATATAAAACAAGTTCTGCTGTAAGTTCTTCATCTTTTGAAATTCCATCTACATTAATCTTCGCTACGGCTTTATCAATTGATTTTACTGTTGATTCTGCTCCTGTAATCGTTATTTTTTCAGGATTAACTTTCATCTCTCCAATCTGATAACCGTCACGCTGCGTTCCTGTTGTGCTAACAGTCAGTGTAAATACAGTCTTACCTGTTGGTTCTGTCTTAATCTGTATATTTCTCGGAGCAGCCTCTGCCGACTGATAAGATCCACTATACTTTGGAATTGATACTGAAATTGGTATCAACCCTGTCCTGGAATCCATTTCTTTGATATCCGCAGTAGCCACAATATCATCCGACTTAATCTGTTGAATCACTGAACGTTTTGCGTAAACAACTACGTTTACATTCTGATCATCTAAAACCGTATAAACTTCCCCACCTTGTGTAATCACATCATCGTTCGCTATCGTAACTTTGATGTTTGTATAAGTTGATTTCGTAACCGGATTAGCAACATTCGCAACAATCAGCCAAAGAAATGCTGCAAAAACAAATGCAATAATCTTAAGCGGAAGATTCGTTGTCAATTTGTATTTTTTCATGATCTGTGCCATCCTTTCCGTATAGAAAACTTGTTCTTTGTCTCTGTCTTTCTATACTGAATCTGGCTTAACTGACTCCGAAGTTCTTCTGCGTTAATAGCTCGAAGCAATCGTCCTCCGGAAGCCACAGAAACAAGTCCCGTTTCTTCTGAAACAACAATCACAAGAGCATCGCAAACTTCGCTCATTCCCAATGCCGCACGATGCCTTGTTCCCAGATCTTTACTGATTGTCATGTTATCTGAAAGTGGCAGATAACATGTTGCTGATGTAATTCTGTCCCCTCTGATAATAACCGCGCCATCATGAAGTGGGGTGTTGTGTTCAAAAATATTGATCAGCACCTGAGAAGACACTTTACAATCAAGCTCTATCCCTGTCATTTCATACTCTGTCAACTGAATCACCTGCTCTACTACGATCAGTGCTCCTGTACATACGCTTCCCATGGCATAACAAGCTCTTACAATACTATCCAGTGTTTCATCCGAAAACCTCTGATTTTCTTTATTTTTATCGAACGGATTAATGTTACTAAATAAATTCTTCTCCCCCAGCTTCTCCAATGCCCGTCTAAGTTCTGGCTGAAAAACAACAATTGCTGCAATCGCTAATACATTAATCGACTCTCTTGCCAGATACAGGATCGTATTCATTTGAAAAAGCCATGCCAGAAGAATAAATCCCCCCAGCATAAGCATTCCTCGCAGAAGCATCCAGGCTTTTGTGTTCTTGATCCAGAGCATGATTTCATAGACAATAATCGTCACAATCAGAATCTCTATGATATCTTTTATCTGTATATGTGGAAAATACATTCCATTTGAATAATTTCTTATAAAATTCTGAATCCACTCTATCATCTCAAGTCTCACCACCTTATGTAATCACTCGTTGTTATGCACTCTTGCATCTTTTGCTCTGTCGATCACTCTTTTTTCTCTTCATTCTGATCCAGACCCAGTTCCTTGCTCAGACTTCTTGTTAAAAGAATATCTTCCGTCATGTTTGAATCATTAAAAATTGTTGTTTGTGCAAGATCAGACTCCTTTTTCAGTTGTTCTGACTGATCTTCTTCCTCTTTCTGTTCAACTTCCTTCAAATCAGAAACTTCTGACACAGCAGTATTGTTTTCTGTCTCTGACACATTCGGCATCTCTGCGTCCTGCCCCTGATGTTCTGTAATATGTTTACCTGCTTCTCAGGCATCTGAACCCCTACTTTCGGAACTGCCTTTACATAATAATAGTATTCGTCATCTTCAAACTGAACATTCTCTGTTCTTGAATAATCCACAGAGAAAAAAATAACTTCAAGGAACAATCCTATTACAACACCAAGAATCCCACTGAAAATCATCATCGTATAAGACATGTGAAGTCCAAGAGAAATATTTCCCGATGCACCTACGATCACACAAACTGCTGCTCCTGTTGCTGATGCTATCTTCCAGGAATGATCAACTGCCCGATTTTTAATTCCGTTCACTACCAGTATTCCAATCACTACTGCAAACAGCATAACCCACATTTCTTGATAGCCTACAAACTGTTTTGTAAAATTGGTTAAAGTGCTGATCATTGTTGTTCCATCTGTACCTTTCAATGCTGTTGCAGAAGCTTTGATCAGGTAAAGCAGATAATAAACAAGGATTCCGCAGGATGCAGGAACAATCCATATTGTAGTACCTAACAGCCCAAATATAACCGGAATCACCAGTGGTATTTTCATGCCGAAAGCTACTACTGTCAGCAGAATCAGCCAGCTCTTCTCTGGGGTAAATCGAAAGTAGAAAATATACATTAACAAAAACAGTATCACCGCAACTCCGGCTATTGGCATAGATAATGTATATAAATGAGCCACTATTAACACAGTTGCTGCTGCCGTCATTACTGCTAGAGGGAGAAATGTACAGACTACTGCTAAGCCAACAGTACAAAGAACAGATGATGCCATCTTCATAAATCCAATATTAGAATTGATCAGGTTAAACACCAAAAGTGCAAGCAAAAACTGTGCTCCCTTTCGAACCAAGAGAGAGTGAGAAACATAAATCTGCTTAAATCTTTCTCTAAGAACCAATAAATTGTTCATTGCTCATTCTTCTCCTTTTTACACATCTTCTCTAAACGGGACAAATTACGATAATAACGTTTTACATTCTGTTTGGCAACTGCATGTTTTCTCTTATAAAAACTATTTGCGCAAACCCCATATATAACCAAAAGAACTATATAGCCTGCAATTGCTGCAATCAAGAGAACGAATAGTTTTAAAATTGTCAGATCAGCAGATAAACTATCACTCGAATAAATGCAGAAACTAACGAACAAAATTGCATAACCTATTGTTACCCAAATCAATGTAATCCATCTCTTAAGAACTTGCATAATCTTTTCTGTAATAATCGGCAATTTTAAAATCATCTCTGTAATTCTTCTTCATATATCGACATTTTTGTCATTAAACGAATCCTGTCTTTATCTAACATATCCGACATTCACCTTTCAAGATTTCTCTCCTAAGTATACCATATGTTCAGATGCCTTGTCCAATGCTTAGAGTCAAAAAGTAGACATTTTTAACACCTGCTTTTTTCAGGATTCCTGCAGCACGTTCTATTGTACTTCCGGTTGTGTAAATATCATCAATCAGAAGAATGTTCTGGCGTGGATTCCACGATTTTGAAACCGCAAATGCCCCCTTCAGATTTCTGTGTCTCTGCTCCCCGTTCATTTCCTTTAAAGGCCGGGTTTTCTTAATCCGATATAAAACATCTTTTTCTATAGGAATTCCCATGCATTCTGATAACTGCTTTGCTAAAAGTTCTGCCTGATTATATCCTCGTTTTCTCATTTTCGATCTATGTAACGGAATTGGAATAATTGCCTGGATCCCCCATCTTCGAATCTGAAATTCAAACTCATCTGCCAGCTCTTTCCCAAAGATTTCCGCATAATATCGCTTGTTGTGATATTTCAACCGATATAGTGAATTTGAAACCGGCGGAATGTGAACCCATAGGCTGCGTCCTTGTTCATAATTACTTTTTCTTCTTTCACAATCCCTGCAATACTCTTTCGTTTCATCCTCTAATGGCTTTCCACAATGGATACATTTTATTTTTCCCACCTTAACAACCTGTTTTCTACAGTCACCGCAAATACCTTTTGAGCTGATTTCCTGACAAAACGGGCATCTTTTTGGATACATTTTTTCTAAAATTCTTTGATTCGCTCGTCTAAGCTTGTAAATCTTCCCTGTTCGCTTTTGTTTTCGATCATTTCCTGAAATGTTAGTTCACTCCCTACTATTGTTAAACATCTTTTTGCCCGCGTCACTGCTGTATAAAGCAGATTCCTGTTATATAGTAACTTTGGTCCTGGAAGAAGTGGGATAATGACCGCCGGATACTCGCTTCCCTGAGATTTATGAACCGTAATCGCATAGGCAAGTTCTAACTCATCTGTCATATCGTATCCATATTTTACCTTTCTCCCCTCATCATATTCCACGATAACAGTTTCTGTATATTCATTGATTTCATCAATGACTCCCATATCACCGTTAAAAACTCCAATTCCTTTGTCAACTGTTAATCCAAATCTGGTAGAAACTTCCCACTCTAATTGATAATTATTTTTAATCTGCATTACTTTGTCACCTTCACGGAACAATCTACCATTAATTTCTTTCTCCGTTTTTTGGGAATCTGAAGGATTCAGATATTGCTGTAGAATCACATTCAATCGTTCTACACCCAGCAATCCCTTACGTGTTGGTGTCATTACCTGGATTTCATTTGGATCGGCCTGCACATATCTGGGTAATTTCTTCTGTATTAAAGTAATAACGACGCTAATGATCGTATTCGCATCCTGGCGTTTTAAGAAGAAGAAATCCCGGCTTTTATTATCAATTGTAACCGGTTCTCCTGCATTGATCTTATGAGCATTTACTACAATATCACTCTCTCCTGCCTGACGAAAAATCTTTGTAAGTGTCACTACGTGAAATTTTTCTGAACGTATGATATCTTTTAACACACTTCCCGGTCCCACGGACGGAAGCTGATCCACATCTCCCACAAGAATAAGTCTTGTTCCCGGAATAACTGCTGATAAAAGCGCATGCATCAGATTCAGATCAACCATGGACATCTCATCTATAATGATAACATCTGTCTCAAGTGGATTCTCTCTGTTTCTCAAAAATCCACCTACACTGTTCTCTTCCTCAGGATTTCCACTTACTTCAAGTAATCTGTGAATCGTCTGGGCTTCATATCCTGTAGCCTCTGTCATTCGCTTTGCCGCGCGTCCTGTTGGCGCTGCAAGAAGGATACTCATTCCTTCGCTTTCAAAAAATTGAATCATCGTATTGATCGTTGTCGTCTTACCTGTACCCGGTCCTCCTGTTAATATGAGCAAACCATGTTTAATAGCTTCTATAACAGCTCTGTGCTGCATTGGATCCAATTCTATCTTTTCTTTCTGTTCTACTCTTTTCAGACGTTTCTCCATCATGTCTTCCGGCATCTGACAGTCAATATCAAGATCATTAAGCATTTTCGCAGTATTCAATTCCAAGTAATAATAATGTGCTGGATAAATGCGAATTTCCTCATCCACTTCTTTCATAACTGTTTTCCGCTCTATACACAGATCCATGATGTACTTCTCAATATCTTCAAGATCAACTCCTAAAAGTGCATTCGCCCTTCGAAGCAATATATTCTGTGGTAAATACACATGCCCCTCACCTACTGCCTGTTGCAATGTATAAAACAAACCACTTCGTATACGATAATCTGAATCTGTATGTATGCCAATCTTGGATGCAATTTCATCCGCAGTCTTAAATCCGATTCCTTCAATATTATCTGCAAGCTGATACGGATTTTCTTCTAGCACTTTATACACTTTCATTCCGTAATACTGATAAATCTTGGCTGCCAGCTTTGTGGAAATACCGTATTTCTGCAGATAAATCATGGCTTTTCGCATATCTTTCTTTTCTTCAAGCTGAGATGCAATCTCCTGTGCTTTTCTTTCACTGATTCCTTTGATCTCCGCAAGTCTTTCCGGCTCTTCTTCAATAATGCGGAAAGTATCCTCTTTAAACTTTTTCACGATTCGGCCAGCCAGTGCCGCACCCACACCTTTCACTGCTCCGGAGCCAAGATATCGTTCAATAGAAACAATATCCTCCGGCTCTTTTACTTTATAATGAGAAATCTTCAACTGCTTACCGTAAACATTATGATTCACATATTCTCCTTGAATTTCAAGAAGTTCTCCTTCATTAATATAGTTCAGACTTCCCACGCATGTCACTTCACCATCGTCATGTTCAATATGAAATACTGTATACCCATTATCAGAATTTCTATATACAATATGACTCACATACCCTGTAACTGTTTCCACACTTTTTCCTCTCTCTTCTTGTATCTTTTCCTATTTATATGCAGAAAAAGGGTGTGTTCCTATTATACACACCCCTTGTAATTGAATCTTCTTCTCTAAGAACCTGACACTTCAAATTCTTTTTCAGAATTCTTTCTCTTAAAACTCTTTTCTTCCACTCATAAATTCCACAAACTGTCCGGTACCAATTGCAACGACTTTCATCGGATCCTCTGCTGTCATCGTGTTAATTCCTGTTCTCTCTTCGATCAATTCTTCCAGTCCGCGAAGAAGTGATCCTCCTCCGGTAAGAACAATTCCCCGATCAAGGATATCTGCTGACAACTCCGGTGGAGTCTGCTCGAGTACTCCGATTACAGCTTCTACAATCTGTCCTGTAGATTCTCTTAAAGCTTCTTCTGTCTCAGACGAAGTCACCGTAACTGTCTTCGGAAGCCCTGTTACCAGATTACGCCCTCTGACTTCCATCTTCTCTTCCTCTACAAGTGGATAAGTCGTTCCAATCTTAATCTTGATATCCTCTGCTGTTCTTTCTCCAATCAGAAGATTGTGTTTCTTTCTCATATAGCGTACGATTGCTTCATCGAAATCATCGCCCGCTATCTTAATTGATGTATTCACAACTGTTCCGCCCAGTGAAATAACTGCAATATCTGCTGTGCCTCCACCGATATCAACGATCATGTTTCCACAAGGCTTTGAAATATCTATTCCTGCTCCTATTGCAGCTGCCACAGGTTCTTCAATCAGATGAACTTCTCTTGCTCCGGCTGCAAAGGTAGCCTCTTCCACAGCCTTTTTTTCTACTTCTGTAACACCACTTGGTACACAGATACTGATTCTCGGTTTCTTAAATGTACGTTTTCCCAGAGCTTTCTGAACAAAATACTTAATCATCTTCTCCGTCACCGTATAATCAGAAATCACCCCTTGTCTGAGTGGTCTTACTGCAATAATATTCCCCGGTGTTCTTCCAAGCATCAGACGCGCTTCTTCACCAATTGCCTTGATCACATTCGTATCACGATCAAATGCGACAACTGATGGTTCTTTCAGAACAACTCCTTTTCCTTTCACATATACCAGTACACTGGCTGTCCCCAAATCTATTCCAAGATCTACTGACATCATAATTTCTATATCTCCCTTCTAAAACGCTCTTTTGCTGTTCTCAGCAAGCTCCTGCAAATAAATGACTCCGTCTGTTACTGATTCCAGCATTTTCTTTCCTCAATCAAGTGTCTTTTGTCCCTTGAAGGGGTTTATCGTTACTGTTTTTTTCACTATTTACTGTTGTCAATATTATGTAACCAAAACAGTAATGTTTTATCATCCGCATACTTTAGTATAATAGACTTCGCTTAAAATAGAAAGGCATTTTTTGCATATATTTTACGACTTTTTTCGTCTTTTTTTCGTCTTTATTTCTCCAATATAGCCGCAATATATTTCCCTGTATAAGAATCTGGATTCTTTGCGACCTCTTCCGGAGTACCACTTGCCACAACAGTTCCTCCGCGGTCTCCTCCTTCTGGTCCAATGTCAATAATATAGTCTGCCGTCTTAATCACATCCAGATTATGTTCGATTACAATTACTGTATTTCCATCCCCGGAAAGTCTGCGGAGAATCTCTGTTAATTTATGCACGTCTGCAAAATGAAGTCCTGTCGTAGGTTCATCCAGAATATATACCGTTTTTCCGGTACTGCGTTTGCTAAGTTCTGTCGCAAGTTTAATTCTCTGTGCCTCGCCACCTGAAAGCTCTGTAGAAGGCTGTCCCAAACGAATATACGACAATCCGACATCTCTCAACGTCTCCATCTTTCTTCGAATGCTTGGCACGTTTTCAAAGAAATCTACCGCTTCTTCCACTGTCATATTCAATACATCATATATATTTTTCCCTTTATAGCGTACTTCCAGCGTCTCACGATTGTAACGCTTTCCGCCACAGACTTCACATGGAACATAAACATCCGGAAGAAAATGCATCTCGATTTTCAGGATTCCGTCTCCTGCACATGCTTCACAGCGTCCCCCTTTAACATTAAAGCTAAACCGTCCTTTCTTGTATCCACGTGCTTTTGCATCCGGCGTTCCTGCAAACAAATCTCGGATCAAATCAAACACGCCTGTATAAGTGGCAGGATTTGACCGTGGCGTCCTTCCGATTGGTGACTGGTCGATATTAATCACTTTATCAACCTGCTCTAGCCCTTCTATTCTCTTATGTTTTCCGGGGATTGTTCTTGCCCGGTTCAAGTCTCTTGCAAGTCTTTTATATAAAATCTGATTCACAAGAGAACTTTTCCCCGATCCAGACACTCCCGTTACACAAGTCATAACTCCCAAAGGGAATTTTACATCAATGTTCTTGAGATTATTCTCTTGTGCACCGACTACTTTCAGATAACCTGTCGGCTTCTTTCTTTCTGTCGGAACCGGAATCCTGATTTTTCCACTCAAATACGCTCCTGTGACAGAATTTGGATTTTTCATAATTTCCTGTGCATTTCCCACAGCAACAACCTGACCGCCATGTTCTCCTGCCCCCGGACCGATATCTACTATATAATCCGCTGCCAGCATCGTATCTTCATCATGTTCTACTACAATCAATGAATTTCCAAGATCACGCAGATGTTTCAGCGTCGCAAGAAGTTTATCATTATCTCTTTGATGAAGTCCGATACTAGGCTCATCCAGAATATATGCAACTCCGACCAGACCTGATCCAATCTGTGTTGCAAGACGAATTCTCTGTGCTTCTCCACCGGAAAGTGTTCCTGTCGCACGCGCAAGCGTCAGATAATCCAGACCGACATCCATCAAAAATCTGATTCTTGCTTTAATCTCTTTCAGAATCTGATTTCCAATCAGCTGTTGAGTCTCCGTTAATTGAAGTTCATCTAAAAATTTCTGAAGCCGTTCTATAGAAAGTGTTGTCACTTCTGAAATATTCTTATCTCCAACTGTTACAGCTAAAGCCCCCGGCTTCAAACGCTGTCCTTTACAGGCTGAACATGGTGTAATATTCATAAATGTCTCATATTCCGCTTTCATCGTCTGAGAACCAGTCTCACGGTAACGACGTTCCACATTCTTGATCAGTCCTTCAAATGCAACCGGATAAATCCCTTCGCCTCTCTGACCTTTATAATAAACCTTTACTTCTTTTCCGTCTGTTCCATAAATCAAAACATCATGGATTTCTTTCGGATAATCCTCAAAAGGGGTATCCAGATCAAAATGATATTCTTTACACAGTGCATCCAGAATTGCACGTGTGAAGCTGCTCTTGTCTGTACAGGACTGCCATCCTAAAACTGCAATCGCACCTTGATTAATAGACAACGACGGATCCGGAATCATCAGTTCTTCTGAAAATTCCATTTTGTATCCAAGTCCAAAACATTCCGGGCAAGCACCAAATGGATTGTTAAAAGAAAAACTGCGTGGTTCAATCTCATCAATACTGATCTCACAGACAGGACAGGAAAAACTCTGACTGAAATTCAGAGGTTCTCCATCGATCACATCAACAACAAGCAGACCTTCTGCGAGCTCAAGTACATTTTCGACAGAGTTCTGTCAGTCGTTTTTCAATTCCAGGTTTTACTACAAGACGATCTACAATAATCTCAATATTATGCTTGATATTCTTATCTAATGTAATTTCTTCTGAAAGTTCATACATATTGCCATCCACACGAACACGAACATATCCACTCTTTTTTGCACGTTCGAAAAGCTTTGCATGTGTTCCTTTTCTTCCACGTACAACAGGTGCCAAAAGCTGTATCTTCGTTCTCTCCGGAAGCGCCATGATCTGATCCACCATCTGATCTACCGACTGTTTTGCAATCTCACGACCACATTTCGGGCAATGCGGAATTCCAACTCTCGCATATAATAATCGAAAATAATCATAAATCTCCGTAACAGTTCCAACTGTGGAACGTGGATTGTGATTCGTTGATTTCTGATCGATAGAAATTGCAGGTGAAAGCCCTTCGATACTTTCTACATCCGGTTTCTCCATCTGACCAAGAAACTGTCTTGCATAGGAAGACAGTGATTCCATATAACGTCTCTGTCCTTCTGCATAAATTGTATCAAATGCAAGGGAAGATTTTCCAGAACCGCTAAGTCCCGTCAAAACAACCAGTTCATTTCTTGGGATATCTACATCTATATTCTTCAGGTTATTTTCATTCGCGCCTCGTATCTTAATGTACTGTCTGGCGTCCATTTTCTTACCCATTTTGTAATCTCCTATTCCATATCATTGAGCATCTTTTTTAATTCAACAAGCTTATCACGAAGCTCTGCCGCTGCCTCAAAGTTCAATTCCGCTGCTGCCTTCTTCATCTGTTTCGTCAGATCCGCGATCAGTTTCTCCAGTTCTTTCTGGCTCATGGACTCCGGATCTTTTTCAAGCCGCATCTCTTCTGCCGCAACCTTTTTAGAGATACTGATCAGATCACGCACCGACTTCTGAATTGTCTTCGGCGTAATTCCATGCTCTTCATTGTATCTCATCTGAATCTCACGACGACGCTGTGTCTCATCAATCGCCAACTGCATAGAATCTGTAATCTTATCTGCATACATGATTACATGTCCTTCTGCATTACGCGCTGCACGACCGATTGTCTGAATCAGCGAAGTCTCTGAACGAAGGAATCCTTCTTTATCTGCATCAAGGATTGCAACAAGAGTGATTTCCGGAATATCAAGTCCTTCTCTCAAGAGGTTGATTCCAACCAACACATCAAACACATCCAGACGCATATCTCGAATAATCTCTGTACGCTCAAGCGTATCAATATCCGAGTGAAGATATTTTACACGGATTCCTACTTCACGCATATAATCTGTCAAGTCTTCTGCCATACGCTTTGTCAGCGTTGTGACAAGGACTTTATTCTTCTTACTGATCTCTTTATTCACTTCACCGATCAGATCATCAATCTGTCCTTCTACCGGTCGCACTTCAACTTCCGGATCCAGAAGTCCTGTCGGGCGGATTACCTGTTCTGCACGAAGAAGTTCATGATCCTTCTCATACTCTCCCGGTGTCGCAGATACAAACATCACCTGATTAATCTTGCTTTCAAACTCATCAAAGTTAAGCGGACGGTTATCCTTCGCAGATGGCAGGCGGAATCCATAATCTACCAATGTCTGCTTTCTCGACTGGTCTCCGTGATACATTCCACCAATCTGCGGGATCGTCTTATGTGACTCATCAATCATCATAATAAAATCATCCGGGAAATAATCGATCAATGTATACGGAGCCTGTCCCGGTCGAAGCCCTGCCAAATGTCTGGAATAATTCTCAATTCCGGAACAAAATCCAGTCTCCTTAAGCATCTCAATATCAAAATTCGTTCGCTCCGCAATACGCTGTGCCTCTAAAAGCTTGTCATTTCTCTTAAACTCTTTGACACGTTCTTCTAATTCTTCTTCAATATCTGCCACCGCACGTTTGATATTCTCACGGTCAACCACGTAATGAGATGCCGGAAAGATGGCTATATGCTTTAGCTCATCTTTCACCTCTCCTGTCAAAATATCAATCTCTGAGATCCTGTCTATCTCGTCTCCAAAGAATTCCACACGAATCGCTGTGTCACTCTCATATGCCGGAATGATTTCCAAAACATCTCCACGCACACGAAATGTACCACGGTGGAAATCCATATCATTACGATCATACTGGATCTCAATCAGCTTTGCCATTACTTTATCACGATCTTTGATCATACCAGGACGCAAAGAAACTACCATGTTCTGGTAATCTACCGGGTTACCCAGTCCATAGATACAAGATACACTTGCAACAATGACTTTTAAATGAGGGAGCACTTTCCCAGCGCCATGTTGTCACCCTTTCGGGAGGGGGACATACAGCCAGAATATATGCCACTATTATGGCACAGGATCAGAAAGGTATTGCGATAGGCGATAATCGTAAAGACTATTCGGGGCGTATCAATGCAAACTTTAATCTTCTCAATGACTTGCTGGAAATAGGCTTACATACAGAATATCGTGAAGCACATCGGGATCAGCGGAGCAGTAGTTCCTGTTTCGACATGGCATTGAAGATGAATCCAACGGAACATGTTTATGATAGTACTAGTGAAACAGGCTATAATGTATTGGTTGGTGGTAGTGAATATTACAATCCATTAGCGGAAGTTATGCTCAAGCAGACGGATAATGTTGATAAATGGCTCAAGGCGGATGCTACGGTAAAGCTCAATCTGCCTGCCGGATTTTCGGCACAAGCCACTCTCGGCTGGGAAGATCGCCAGTATCAACAGACGCATTATGTATCCGCATTACACAGAACGTCTTTGAATGGAAGTTATAAAGGAAAGGGATTTCACGGATATAGTAAAACAGTCAATGTTTCTTTTGAACCTACCATTAATTTCATGCGTGTTTTTGCAGATGACCATACAGTCAGTGCGGTGGCCGGATATAGCTATTGGGAAAACAATTCTGAAAATTTTGATATGTCTAACTACGATTTCCCTGTGGATGGAGTAGGAGCTTGGGATATGGGAACAGGTAGCTGGCTTTCTGACGGAAAGGCGGCTATGTCGTCCCACAAATATCCTCGTGAACGTCTTATCTCCTTCTTTGGTCGGGCGAATTATAGCTATAAAGATCGCTATATGGTTACCGGAAGTGTTCGTCATGAGGGATCTTCCAAATTTGGAAAGAATCATCGCTGGGGAACATTCTGGGCTGTATCAGGTGGATGGCGTATATCCAATGAAGCCTTTCTGCATGATGTCAGTTTTCTTGATGACCTCAAAGTACGTGTCGGTTATGGTGTGACGGGAAATAACAATTTCTCTGCAGGAGCATCCACAGCCATGTACTCCTCCAATTCAATGTGGCCTTATAACGGTACATGGATCACTTCTTATGGACCGGCTCGTAATGTCAATAATGACTTGCATTGGGAAAAGAAAGCAGAGCTTAACATCGGTTTGGATTATGCGTTTCTGAATAACCGGCTTTTTGGAAAGTTCGATATATATAAAAGAAGAGTTTCCGGAATGTTATACAATATCAGTGTACCCAATCCTCCCGCCGTTTACGAGAAAACGACCATGAATTATGGTAATCTTGAGAATACCGGATGGGAGTTTGAGATTGGCGGAGTGCCTGTTAAAACGAAAGACTTTAACTGGACAACTACCATGCGTCTATCCCATTCTTCTTCCAAAATTACCTCTTTGTGGGGGAATAATACTTACCAGGATCGTGTAGGATTCCCGTCACCGGGAACGAACGGATCAGCCGGAAGAATTGAAGCAGGAACAAAGATCGGAAGCTATTATATCTGGAAATATGCCGGTATCACGGATAATGGAAGATGGCTTCTGTATGATAAGAACGACAATGTGATTCTTAGCGATAAGAAGACCTATGATGACAAGCGGTACATCGGTAATGCTATTCCTGCATTGATGGTATCATGGGATCATACCTTCACTTACAAGAACCTCTCTTTAGGTATCAACCTGCGTAGCTGGATCGATTTCGACGTGTTTAATACCATAAATATGTACTATGGACTTTCTGAAGTAGCAGGCCAGAACGTTCTTCGCAATGCGTACATTGACAACCGGCACATCAAAGAAGTAAAGCAGCTTTGCGATTACTGGCTTGAGGACGGCACTTTCTTAAAGATAGACGCCATTAGTCTGGGATATTCTCTTAACATGAAAAAGTGGCAGAAATATATAGATAAGATTGATCTTTACCTGACCGTCCGGAATGTGGCATGTTTCACGAAATATTCAGGACTTAATCCGGAAGTGAATGTCAACGGACTGGACCCTGGTTATGAATGGTTTAATAATATTTATCCTGAAACTCGTAGATATACCGTTGGTATGAAAATCCAATTCTAATATTAAAGTACCTATAAACTAATAAAATGATATGAGACGAAATATTTTAATCATTATCTCCTTCCTCACCCTTCTGGTGTCATCCGGTTGTACAAATCTGGATGAGAAGTGGTATTCCGAAGTCACTCCGGACACTTATTTCACGTCTAAGGAAACTGTTTATTCTTTCTTGGTACGCTCTTTCACACATTGGCGTTGGTTTCACGGATTCGACCGTGCCATTCTTCAAGAATGTACAACAGATGAGATGTGTGTCACACAAAAAGGAATACATTACAATGATGTCAGATATTCCCAACTGCAGCATCACGACTGGACACCTCTTCACCCAACAACGAAGAAACCTGGCGTGGGGTAGGCATGGGAGTGGCAATGGCTTAGCTTGTAAGGAAGACTTATCCGGTGTGGATTATGTATCACTGGGCATGACGGAAGAATTGAAAGCAGATCATCAGATGCAACTTCAGACATTGGTTGCCTATTTTTATCTGCGGGGACTTGATTTCTATGGGGGTATGCCTATTTACCGGCGCTCTACTACCGAGGAAGTTCCACGTTCCACTGCACGCGAAACCTTTAATTATGTGGAAGAACTGTTGCTTGCCGCTATTCCCAAATTAGAGAAAAAAAGAGCAGATATGCTGGAAGAAGGCTATTTACGTCAAGGAACTGCCGCCGCCCTTCTTGCTCAGTTATATTTTAATGCGGAAGTCTACATGGGAGAGAACCGTTTTGCTGAATGTGCGCAGGTCTGCCAGGATCTATTAGATGGCAAATACGGTTATTACGAATTGGAGGAAGACTGGTTCGGTCCTTTCACTTTCGACAATAATAAATCTAAGGAAGTAATGTGGTCTGTTCAGTCGCAATATGCAAAAGGCACTTTGTTTCAATGGCAGTTCGAACGCTATAATCATTATAATGCAAAGAACTATTTTGATCTAAGCGGCTATTCTTCTACTAATGGTATGCATCTTCAGCCGTCTCTTAAACCCAATGGCGATCCCTATACGGATAAGCTTGGGCGACCTTTTGCCAAGTTCAATAATAAAGATCTTCGTAAAAAATTGTACTTGTATAAAGGGAATGGGAAATACGAAGGAATGTTCCTTTATGGAAAATTACAGCGTACATCAAGAAGTGGCACAGAGGTGAAGTGTACGGGACTGTACGAATATCCGGGTGAGGTTCTTGAATTTGTCGATCAGGTGGCACAATTCAAGAAAGTGAAAGACGGAGAATATTCTTCAGTGAATGAGCTTCCCTCCAATATAAGTACCGGGAAGAGAATTCCGGAATACGTTTGTGCAAACTACCGGTTCCCGACAATATCGACAAAACCATTGCTTTTAATCCGGATTATCCGGTTATTCGATTTTGCTGAAATCTATTATATGCTTGCTGAATGTAAATATAGAAGCGGCTATAAAAAAGAAGCAGCCAATCTTTTCAATGAAGTGCGTAAACGCAATTTCGAGAATAAAGCCGATCCTGATCCGGTGACCGAAACGAATATCGACAAGTACCGGATTCTTGATGAGTGGATGGTCGAGTTTCTGGGTGAACAGCGTCGTCGTACCGATCTTCGTCGTTGGGGGTTGTATACAACAGGTTCCTGGTGGGATCATAAACCTACTAACGACGATCATTATGAGCTTTTTCCTATTCCGGAAAAGTCAATTTCTGTCAGTAATGTCTTGAAGCAAAATCCGGGATACGGAGGCGGCAATGAAATGACTAAAGAAGAAGCCGGTATCTATAGTGTGAAACAAATCGATTAATCAACTATTAAAGAATAATATAATGAATAGCAAGATATTTTTTTTAGGAGCCATCATGTTGCTGCCTACATTCGCAAGTTGCCAACAAGAAAAGCCTTTTCCTGATGATGCAGTAGATAAAGTGTATGAATACCTTCCGGAGTGGCAGGCAGGTTATTTGGATATTCATCAGATTAGTACCGGAAGAGGTAATGCAGCCTATCTTATTTTTCCGGATGGGACTACCATGTTATTGGATGCAGGAGATTTAGGAGTACATTCAGGCACACAGGAAATTATGAAAGCAGTGCCTAATGATTCTAAGCGGCCTGCCGAATGGATTGCTCAATATATAAAACATTTCTCATTGCCATTAAAAAATAACGGAGCACTTGATTATGCCTTGCTCACTCACTTTGATACGGACCATATCGGACAGAATGGAAAACTGGCAATCGAAAAAGTAGGACTGGATTACAAACTTACCGGAATCACTCATGTTGGTAATCTTCTCAATATTTCCACTTTGATAGATCGTGGTTATCCTACTTATGATTATCCGACAGCAGCTAAAGTCTCTGGTGCTCATATCTCAAACTATAAATTATATGTTGCCGCTCGTGACAGGGAAGGTAAAAAGAATGAGGGATTTGTAATAGGAAGCAATAGTCAGATCAAACTCTTGAAAGATCCGGGCTCTTATCCTACATTCGAAGTACGTAATATCGTGGGTAATGGTAAAATTTGGACAGGTAGCGGAACAACAGCCAAAGAGCTTGTGCCTTCTACAGCCTCTTCAAGTGAACAGTTGAACGAAAACCGTTGCAGTTGTGGAATTCGTATCACATACGGTAATTTTGATTATTTCTCCGCAGGAGATATTCTGGGCGTAGAAAATGCACCGGAATGGTTTGATATAGAAACGCCGGTAGCCAGATTGCTCGGTGAGACGGATGTGGTTGTTGCCAATCATCACGCTTATTCTGATGCTATGTGCGATACCTACATTTCCCAAGTGAAACCACAAGTCTATGTAATTCCCGTATGGGATTACTATCACCCTCAACCGGCAACGTTGAGCCGGATGC